>VOFK01002200.1_pt1 | contig 27272 bp, 42 predicted proteins | sample 5384121 | NCBI WGS metagenome assembly VOFK01 (sample SAMN12384730, study PRJNA508395) | human gut metagenome | isolation source: healthy gut J | host: Homo sapiens | reverse complement strand
CTCAATGTACTTCGTTCAGTTACGTATTGCTCAAGCCCGGCAGCACGAATCTTCACGCACCAATGGCGGCGCGCTGATCAGGACTATCAATATTCGCGTTGAGAACCCTAACCTGCATGATTTAGCCATTAAAGATGTACCGATTCTCAACGGCGACAAAATTATCTGCTCGCGTCTGAAACGAGAAGAAACCCTAAAAAGTTCCTTCGTCAGATACCATTATCCAACTGGGCGATTTGCTGCATCTGGTGGGTCAGCCAGCGGGATTTACATAATGCGCAACTGGTGATTGGTCACAGGAGGTCGATACTTCGCTGTCCACGAAAGGCACTGATTTGCGCGTCGAGCGTGTGGTGGTCACCAATGAAAACGTGCTTGGTAAGCGTATTCGCGACCTGCATTTTAAAGAACGCTATGACGTTGTTATCTCGCGCCTGAACCGTGCCGGGGTCGAACTGGTCGCCAGTGGCGATATCAGCCTGCAGTTCGGCGATATCCTCAACCTGGTGGGGCGTCCGTCCGCAATTGATGCCGTTGCCAATGTTGCTGGGGGAATGCGCAGCAAAAACTGCAACAGGTTCAGATGCTGCCAGTGTTTATTGGCATCGGGCTTGGCGTATGGTTAGGTTCTATTCCCGTCTTTGTGCCGGATTCCCGGCCGCGTTGAAACTGGGGCTGGCGGGCGGTCCGCTGATTATGGCGTTGATCCTCGGGCGTATCGGCAGTATCGGCAAGCTGTACTGGTTTATGCCGCCAAGCGCCAACCTCGCGCTGCGGGAACTGGGGATCGTGCTGTTCCTTCCTCGGTCGTTGGTCTGAAATCTGGTGGGGATTTTGTAAATACCCTGTCAATGGCGAAGGGCTAAGCTGGATTGGTTATGGTGCCCTGATCACCGCCGTTCCGCTGATTACTGTTGGCATTCTGGCGCGGATGTTAGCCAAAATGAATTACCTGACCATGTGCGGGATGCTGGCAGGTTCCATGACCGATCCTCCGGCGCTGGCGTTTTGCTAATAATCTTCATCCAACCAGTGGTGCGGCGGCGCTCTCTTACGCCACTGTCTATCCGTTAGTGATGTTCCTGCGCATTATCACCCCCCCCAATTACTGGCGGTGCTCTTCTGGAGTATCGGTTAACTCTTTTCCGGGTGGAGTCGCCGTAAATGGTACTCCACCTGGTATTCGCTGGCATTTCTGAACATCACTGAATAATTCAAAAACTCCCCGCTCGCTATATGACAACGAGGTGATCCGCAGCAGTGGCGTGTGTTCCGCTACCTTCATTTGCCGCGCCAGCAGTCTATCGGCGAGCACCGGCGTCAGGCTTTCATAATTACCGCCAATCAGAATCCCGCACTCTTGTTCAATATATTCAAACTTCGCCCCTTCCAGATGTTGCAGCGAAAGGTTACGGAACAGTTTTTACCGGCATATAGCTGTCTTCCAGCATCAGCGGTTTCCCTTCCACAAAACGAACGCGACGGGAGAAGTAGATCTGCTCGTTGATTTGAATCCGTAACTGGCTGGCAATGGCCGGAGGCGCAGGCATGATTTCAAAAATCAGCACCTGGCTGGTGACTGTTTTTCCCTGCCGTTTTAACACCTCCACCAGCCCGGTCAGGCTGGCGGTTTGATGCAGCACATCTTTGCGTACCAGGTAAGTGCCGCTGCCGTGGCGGCGGACCACCAGCCCCCACGCTACCAGCAGGTCAATGGCTTTACGGATGGTCATCCGCGATACCGCAAACTCTTCCGCCAGCTTTTTTTCACCGGGAAGAAGGCTGTTTAGCGTGAAATCCGCGGGAATTAAGTCGAATTCTTAACCGCTCCGCAATGCTTTTGTAGATCATCTCTAGATCTCTTTTTTGCCTGCAAGCCCGGGGAATGCGCCCACAAGTTCTGCTTAATCAATTGAAAAAACATCTTTTTTTAAAGATGTGTTTCGATGCTGTGTACCTGTGCTCACAGATGTCTACTTTTTCGCGAAAACGTAGATCTCTACCGCCCAACGAAAAGCATGAAAGCGATCACGAATCCCATTGGGTCGTCATGTTCTGCCGATCGCATCTTCCTATCCTCGCTCCAGGCCTGCCGCATAACCAATCAGGCTTCCTACTTACAGAATTGAGAAAAGAGGATGTGGAAATGCTCAGTCAAATTCAACGCTTTGGCGGCGCGATGTTCACGCCAGTGCTGCTGTTTCCCTTCGCCGGGATTGTGGTGGGTCTTGCCATCTTGCTGCAAAACCCGATGTTTGTCGGGGAATCACTGACCGATCCAAACAGTTTATTCGCGCAAATCGTACACACATTATTGAAGAGGGCGGTTGGACGGTATTCCGTAATATGCCGCTGATTTTTGCTGTCGGTTTACCCATTGGCCTTGCTAAGCAAGCGCAGGGGCGTGCTTGTCTTGCGGTGATGGTGAGTTTCCTGACACGAACTATTTCATCAATGCGATGGGAATGACCTGGGGAAGTTACTTCGGCGTCGATTTCACTCAGGACGCGGTGGCAGGTAGCGGTCTGACAATGATGGCCGGGATTAAAACCCTCGATACCAGCATTATCGGCGCAATTATCATTTCCGGCATTGTGACGGCGCTGCATAACCGTCTGTTCGATAAAAACTGCCGGTGTTTCTCGGCATTTTCCAGGGACGTCTTATGTGGTGATCATCGCCTTCCTGGTGATGATCCCCTGTGCCTGGCTGACATTGCTCGGCTGGCCAAAAGTACAAATGGGGATTGAATCTCTGCAAGCGTTCCTGCGTTCGGCGGGTGCACTTGGGGTCTGGGTTTACACTTCCTCGAACGTGATTCTGATCCCAACCGGTTTACACCACTTCATCTACGGACCGTTTATCTTTGGTCCGGCAGCTGTTGAAGGCGGAATTCAGATGTACTGGGCGCAGCATCTGCAAGAGTTCAGTTTGAAGCGCCGAGCCGCTGAAATCGTCCCGGAAAGGCGGTTTTGCCCTGCACGGTAACTCAAAAATCTTTGGTGCCGTGGGCATTTCTTTAGCGATGTACTTCACTGCCGCACCGGAAAACCGGGTAAAAGTGGCGGGCTTGCTGATCCCCGCAACCTTAACCGCCATGCTGGTGGGAATTACCGAACCGCTGAATTTACCTTCCTGTTCATTTCACCGTTGCTGTTTGCGGTACACGCTGTGCTTGCGGCCTCAATGTCGACCGTAATGTATCTCTTTGGTGTGGTGGGCAACATGGGCGGAGGTCTGATTGACCAAGTTTTACCGCAAAACTGGATCCCGATGTTCAGCAACCACGCGGATATGATGCTGACCCAAATCGCCATTGGGTTGTGCTTTACCCTGCTGTACTTCGTGGTTTTCCGCACCCCTGATTCTGCAATTCAACATGTGCACGCCGGGACGTGAAGATGCGGAAGTGAAACTCTACTCAAAAGCCGAATACAAAGACCTCGCGAGGCAAACCACCGCGGCAGAGCCAAAAAAGAGCTGGATCAGGCTGCCGGTATCCTGCAAGCCCTGGGCGGGTCGGCAATATCTCCAGCATCAACAATTGCGCGACGCGTCTACGTATTGCACTGCATGACATGTCACAAACGCTGGATGACGAAGTCTTTAAAAAGCTGGGAGCGCACGGCGTCTTCCGTAGTGGCGATGCCATTCAGGTGATCATTGGTCTGCATGTATCCCAGCTGCGTGAACAGCTCGATAGCTTAATTAATTCTCATCAATCAGCAGAAAATGTTGCCATTACGGAGGCAGTATAATGACCAAATTCTCAGTGGTTGTCGCAGGCGGTGGAAGCACCTTTACGCCTGGCATCGTTTGATGCTCCTGGCGAATCAGACCGTTTCCCGCTTCGTGCACTGAAATTTTTATGATAACGATGGTGCGCGGCAGGAAGTGATTGCCGAAGCCTGTAAAGTCATCCTTAAAGAGAAAGCGCCGGACATTGCGTTTAGTTACACCACCGATCCTGAAGTGGCATTCAGCGACGTTGATTTTGTCATGGCGCACATCCGCGTCGGCAAATACCCGATGCGCGAACTGGATGAAAAAATCCCGCTGCGCCACGGCGTTGTTGGTCAGGAAACTTGCGGACCCGGCGGAATAGCGTACGGCATGCGTTCCATTGGCGGCGTCCTGAACTGGTGGATTATATGGAAAAATATTCACCAAATGCCTGGATGCTCAACTACTCCAACCCGGCAGCAATTGTTGCAGAAGCCACGCGTCGTCTGCGCCCGAATGCGAAAATCCTCAACATCTGTGACATGCCAATCGGTATTGAAAGCCGGATGGCGCAAATTGTTGGGCTGCAAGATCGCAAACAGATGCGCGTGCGCTACTACGGCCTGAACCACTTTGGCTGGTGGACATCAATTGAAGATTTGCAGGGCAACGACCTGATGCCCCAGCTGCGGCAATATGTCTCTAAGCACGGTTATGTTCCACCGCAGCAAGATACGCATACTGAAGCGAGCTGGAACGACACCTATGCAAAAGCGCGGGATGTCCAGGCACTGGACCCGGATACATTACCAAACACCTATCTGAAATATTATCTCTTCCCGGATTATGTTGTTCAGCATTCCAACCCCTGAACATACCCGCGCGAATGAGGTGATGGAACATCGCGAGAAACAGGTTTTCGATGCTTGCCGCGCCATTACAGCGGCAGGAAATTCAGCGGCGGGCAAGCTGGAGATTGACGAACATGCGTCATCATCGTCGATCTGGCGGCGGCAATTGCCTTCAACACTCAGGAGCGGATGTTGCTGATTGTGCCTAACAACGGGGCAATCCATAACTTTGATGATGAAGCGATGGTCGAGATCCCGTGTCTGGTCGGGCACAACGGACCAGAACCACTGGTGGTCGGCGATATCCCGCAGTTTCAGAAAGGGTTAATGAGTCAGCAAGTGGCGGTGGAAAAACTGGTCGTGGACGCCTGGGAACAGCGTTCATATCAGCACCTGTGGCAGGCGATTACGTTGTCGAAAACGGTACCGAGCGCCTCGGTCGCCAAAGCTATTCTGGATGAGTTGCTGGAGGCCAACAAAGCGTACTGGCCAGAGTTACGTTAATTGTGTGGACTGGCATCCGTTGGGTGCTGGTCCGTATTCTTTAGCACGGCTGAAGGCGCATAACCAAATTTATGTTTAAAGGCTTTGCTGAAATGAAAGGAGTCGAAGAAGTTGAGCGTATCAGCGACTTCGCCAACCGAGTTTCCTTGTTGCTTTAATAGCGATAGCGCCAGATCCAGACGCGCATCGAGGTAATATTCTTTCGGCGTCTTGCCGGTATAGCGTAAAAACAGACGACGCAACCAGGCTTCGCTACAGGGGATCGTGGCAGCCATATCGGCTACGCTCCAGCGTTGTTGCAACTGGCATGTAAAGTGGCAATTAATTTTCAATTTGCCGCCGTTGTGGATCTTTTTACCGTCTGCGTACATAAGACAAATCCACTGATAAATAATTTTCGTCAGAAAAGCGACTGCCAGATTATTTTTTATTGCTTCTGGTGAAGTTATTAACTCAGCAACTTCGGTGAGTTCCTGATTATAAATTTCGCCATTGTAAATAACGCTTTGCTGACCGACGGGAATATCCATCATACTGGTGGGGGTAAATTCCATCCAGTATTGTTCCCAGACTAAACCTTCACAGTGATAAGAGTGAATATCCATTGGCTTTAAAAATATAATACAGTTGCCATGCAGTGTTATTTGTTCGCCATTCTTTAAAAGAATCTTCCCACATCCTTGTACGGTATACACCGCAACCCATGAGTTGGCGATAAAAAGCGGTTTCTTCTTGTCCCGCGGCCAGATCACCCGGTAATGCTCGTCGGCGTAGGTATGCCAGAGCGAGATCAGAGAAATTCCGCTGGAGATCACATTTTCGTTAATCAATAAAGGAATATTGTATGGAGTTTCGTTTTTACATCTGAAGTTTGCAATTTTCCATTCATTTTAATATCCCTCCGGCGAATTATGCTCACAACCTGAACTTAACAGAAAACAATCCGTTCAGGGATACGACGTTTGTATTTTAAGAATCTGACTGCCTGACCCGACGCATTTTACCTCTCCCTATATTCATGCGTCCGGGACATAAAACATAAATAAGGGCTATGAGATGAATTCGTTACAAATCTTGAGTTTTGTCGGTTTTTACGCTGCTGGTGGCGGTCATCACCGGTGGAAGGTTCGCAAAAACAGATACCGGATCGCAACAAGGCTATTTTTCTTGCCGGACGTTCACTAAAAGCGCCGGTTATTGCCGCTTCGTTAATGTTAACCAACCTTTCCACGGAACAACTGGTTGGTCTTTCCGGGCAGGCCTACAAAAAAGCGGCATGTCGGTGATGATGGGCTGGGAAGTGACTTCAGCGGTGACGCTGATCTTCCTCGCGCTAATCTTTTTACCGCGCTATCTGAAGCGCGGCATTGCCACCATCCCCGATTTTCTGGAGGAACGTTATGATAAAACGACGCGTATTATCATCGACTTCTGCTTCCTCATTGCCACCGGCGTCTGCTTTCTGCCGATTGTTCTCTACTCCGGCGCGTTGGCGCTCAACAGCCTGTTTCACGTCGGGGAATCGCTACAGATTTCTCACGGTGCGGCTATCTGGCTACTGGTAATTTTGCTTGGTCTGGCGGGAATTTTGTATGCGGTGATCGGCGGACTGCGCGCAATGGCAGTGGCGGACTCCATCAACGGTATTGGGCTGGTTATCGGCGGGTTGATGGTGCCGGTATTTGGCCTGATAGCGATGGGCAGGGCAGCTTTATGCAGGGCATTGAGCAAATTACCACCGTTCACGCCGAGAATTAAACTCAGTCGGTGGCCCGACCGATCCCTTGCCGATTGGCGCGGCATTTACCGGTTTAATTCTGGTGAACACCTTTTTACTGGTGTACAAATCAGGGCATTGTGCAACGCACGCTGGCGTCAAAAAGCCTGGCGGAAGGGCAAAAGGGGGCGCTGTTAACGGCGGTGCTGAAAATGCTCGACCCGCTGGTACTGGTGCTGCCAGGGTTGATTGCGTTTCATCTGTATCCAGGATCTACCGAAAGCCGACATGGCCTACCCGACGCTGGTCAATAACGTTCTGCCAGTGCCACTGGTGGGTTTCTTCGGCGCGGTGTTATTTGGTGCGGTGATCAGTACCTTCAACGGCTTTCTGAATAGCGCCAGTACGTTATTCAGTATGGGTATTTACCGTCGCATCATTAACCAGAATGCCGAGTCGCAGCAGCTGGTCACCGTCGGGCGCAAATTTGGTTTCTTTATCGCTATCGTTTCGGTGCTGGTAGCGCCGTGGATCGCCAACGCGCCGCAGGGGCTGTATAGCTGGATGAAACAGCTCAACGGCATTTACAACGTGCCGCTGGTTACCATCATCATTATGGGCTTTTTCTTCCCGCGCATCCCGGCGCTGGCGGCAAAAGTGGCGATGGGGATTGGCATAATCAGCTACATCACCATCAACTATCTGGTGAAGTTCGACTTCCATTTCCTCTATGTGCTGGCCTGTACGTTCTGCATCAACGTGGTCGTGATGCTGGTGATCGGTTTTATCAAACCGCGCGCCACGCCGTTCACCTTCAAAAAGATGCGTTTGCGGTGGACATGAAACCGTGGGGAAAACGTCAAGATCGCGTCAATTGGCATCCTGTTCGCGATGATTGGCGTCTATGCCGGGCTGGCTGAATTCGGCGGCTACGGTACGCGCTGGTTAGCGATGATCAGTTATTTCATTGCCGCCGTAGTGATTGTCTACCTGATTTTTGACAGCTGGCGGCATCGTCACGACCAGCCGTAACCTTTACTCCCGATGCAAGGATAGCCTATGAAACGCCCCAATTTTCTGTTCATCATGACCGATACCCAGGCCACCAATATGGTCGGTTGCTATAGCGGTAAGCCGCTGAATACGCAAAATATTGATAGTCTGGCGGCGGAAGGTATTCGCTTTAACTCCGCCTACACCTGTTCACCGGTGTGTACGCCTGCACGCGCCGGACTATTCACCGGTATCTACGCTAACCAGTCCGGCCCGTGGACCAACAACGTCGCGCCAGGCAAAAACATTTCCACTATGGGGCGCTACTTTAAGGATGCGGGCTATCACACCTGTTACATCGGCAAATGGCATCTCGACGGTCATGACTATTTCGGCACTGGCGAGTGTCCGCCGGAGTGGGACGCTGATTACTGGTTCGATGGGGCGAACTATCTTAGCGAACTGACGGAAAAAGAGATTAGCCTGTGGCGCAATGGCCTAAACAGCGTCGAAGATTTACAGGCGAACCATATTGACGAAACCTTCACTGGGCGCACCATCAGCAGTCGGGCGGTGGATTTTCTGCAACAGCCCGCGCGCACCGAGGAACCCTTCCTGATGGTGGTTTCGTATGATGAGCCGCATCACCCGTTCACCTGTCCGGTGGAGTATTTAGAGAAATACGCTGATTTTTACTACGAGCTGGGCGAGAAAGCACAGGATGACGGCGAACAAAAACCAGAACATCACCGCTTATGGGCGCAGGCGATGCCATCGCCAGTCGGTGATGACGGGCTTTATCACCATCCGCTCTATTTCGCCTGTAATGACTTTGTTGATGACCAAATAGGACGGGTCATCAATGCCTTAACGCCAGAGCAACGTGAAAATACGTGGGTTATTTATACATCCGATCACGGCGAAATGATGGGCGCACATAAGCTGATCGGTAAAGGAGCGGCGATGTATGACGACATCACCCGTATTCCGCTGATCATCCGTTCGCCGCAAGGGGGCGGCGACAGGTCAATACGCCAGTCAGTCATATCGATTTACTGCCGACAATGATGGCGCTGGCAGATGATTGAAAAACCAGAGATTCTGCCGGGGAAAATATCCTTGCCGTGAAAGAGCCACGCGGCGTGATGGTGGAATTTAACCGCTACGAGATTGAGCATGACAGCTTTGGCGGTTTTATTCCGGTGCGTTGCTGGGTGACGGATGACTTTAAACTGGTGCTCAACCTCTTCACCAGTGATGAACTTTACGATCGCCGTAATGATCCAAATGAAATGCATAACCTGATCGATGATGCCCATTTTGCCGACGTTCGCAGCAAAATGCATGATGCCTTATTGGATTATATGGACAAAAATTCGCGATCCGTTCCGCAGTTACCAATGGAGCCTGCGTCCGTGGCGTAAAGATGCACAGCCGCGCGCTGGATGGGGGCATTTCGTCCACGCCCACAAAGATGGTTATTCGCCAGTGGTACGCGACTATGACACCGGCCTGCCGACACAAGGGGTGAAGGTGGAAGAGAAAAAAAACAGAAGTTCTGACGATAATGCCCGCTGATGAACACCCGGCGGGCATTATTCAGGCTGCTTAAACCAGTGAACCGCCAGTCAGGAAGGAAAAGATAAGGAATATCAGCAAAATGCTGCACACGATGCCGATACCAAAAAGCAAGGTATGGAAAGCCAGCGTCCCGCCGCCAAAAACCAGCGCGCCGCGAATGCCCCAGCGATTTTCCTTACGCACACCGCCAATAAATGCGCAAAAGTAGCGCAGCAATGGCCAGTGCGATACCGCTTTGATCGAGGATTTTATCGACATCCACGTCCTCTTTTCTCTCCACGGTGGTAATTTTTTCGCCTTTTATTCCGGCGAGAAGACCTCTTTTAATTTCAGCCGTTTTGTCCGCCACGGTGCTTTCAAGCGTTGGCGGTGGTGGTGCCGGAAAAAATAATCCCCATCATTAAAGGGCCATTTTATTTTGCGCTTTAATGATGAAAGTGGATAATCCCCATCATTAAAGCGATGGCACCGAATAGCATGCCCAATGAACTGATTTTATTTTGCGCTATGATACCCATCTGACCTCCTTGTAGCGGATGGCAAAAGCATATCAGGAAACGGGCGGACGAAATTCTTAAAAAAAACCGCTAAAGGTAGAGCGTTAGTGAAATTGCAAAGGAGCAACAATGAAAATTTCCCGTCTCGGAGAAGCGCCCGATTACCGCTTCTCGCTGGCTAATGAGCGTACTTTTCTGGCGTGGATCCGTACTGCACTAGGATTTCTGGCGGCGGGGGTAGGGCTTGATCAACTTGCGCCAGATTTCGCCACGCCCGTCATTCGCGAACTGCTGGCGTTGTTGTTGTGTCTGTTTTCCGGCGGGTTAGCGATGTATGGCTACTTGCGCTGGTTACGCAATGCCCTGCCCCTACACAACAACGTAATCATCAGCTTAATATTGATGGTCGTAGCAGTGATCGTTATGGGACTGGTGTTGTATGCCGGATAGCCGCAAAGCCAGACGCATTGCCGACCCAGGGCTGCAGCCGGAGCGTACATCACTGGCGTGGTTTTCGTACCATGCTGGGCTACGGCGCGTTGATGGCGTTGGCTATCAAACACAACTGGCACCAGGCGGACATGTTATTCTGGATTTCGATTGGCATCCTCGCCATCGTGGCGCTGATCCTCTGGCACTACACTCGTAATCGCAATTTAATGGATGTCACGAATAGCGATTTTTCCCAATTTCACGTAGTCCGTGACAAATTTTTGATCTCCCTCGCGGTGTTATCTCTCGCAATACTGTTTGCTGTAACGCATATACATCAACTTATCGTATTTATTGAGAGAGTCGCATGACAGGAAGTCAGGTCATTGATGCTGAAGAGGACAGGCATAAACTGGTTGTAGAGTATAAGGATACTCTGCAACCTGCCGATTTTTATCACAATTTCAAACAGCGGGGCATCCGCTCCGTACAGCTTTATTCCCCCATCTTGAATTTGATGACCGGGGCGATATGACGGCCGCTTCGGTGACAGCAGAGCTGTGGGGGAAATTTTAATTGCCCTGTTTGAGTGTTGGGTGCGGGCAGATATCAGTCGTATTTCGATTGAGCTTTTTGATGCCACTTTACAAAAATGGTGTGGCAGCGAAAACCCGCACCCGCCGTGACTGCCAGGCGTGCGACTGGCATCGGCTGTGTCCGCACGCTCGGGAGGAGACGCCAGACAGCATGCTATGTGCGGGCTATCAGGCGTTTATTCTTACTCCGCACCGCATATGCGGGTAATGCGTGATCTGATAAAGTAGCATCGTTCTCCCATGGAGCTGATGACGATGCTGCGGTGATGTGCGCTTAAACGGGCTGCCCCTGATGCGACATCCGCGTCGCCAGCGGTAGCCAGCACAGCACGATCAACAATCCCATTAAGGTCATCAACAACCCCAGGCTGCCCTGACCGGTTTGCGGCAACATCGCTGATAGCGACGCCAGCACGCCGGAACCAAATGTTTTGACAGACCACCGACCAGCGCGCCAGCCGTGCCCGCCAGGGAAGGGGAACGGCTCCATCGCGCCGCTGGTCGCCAGCAACAGCATCCCGGCACCGAAAAAACAGCGCACGGCGGGAACAAGCAGCGTCGACATTCATCACGCCAAACCGTCGGGGATCCACATCAGCAAGCCAGCCAGCAGGCAGCAGATAACCGACTGCCATCAACGTTGAAGCGTTTATAGGACGCCCGGCAAACCATGCCCCAAAAATGCCGCCGGAATCGGCAGAATAAACAAAATACTGACCGTCATACTGCTCAGCCCCTAACACCGCGCCCATCAGCACGCCGGAGCAGGCTTCAAAGGCGGCAATCCCGGCCAGACCGCCAATCAGCATCAGCAAATAACAGTTAAAACCGCTGTTACCGAAAAGCGTTTTATAACTGGTAAGCAGGCGCGTGCGCGGTGCGTCGACCGGACGCGTTTTCCGGCATCCAGCGGGCCATACTGAAAGTCACACCAGCACAAAGAACCAACAAAAAGAGATAACAGGCGCGCCAGTTCCACATCGTATCCAACAGACCGCCGATTAGCGGTGCGAGCAACGGACTAACAAGAATCCCCATGTTTAACAGGCTGTTAGCATGGCGCAACTGTGTCCGTTCATATAAATCGCGGCAAAGTACGCGCCATTACGCCGCCAACGCCGGTGCCCATCCCTGCATCGCGCTGGCGGCAATCAATACCGTCAAACTGGAGGTCGTGACCGCGACCAGCGTTGCCAGCATAAAAATGGACATTCCGACGAGGATCACTGGTCGGCGACCCACGCGGTCGGATATCGGGCCATAAAACAGCTGCGAGACACCGTAAGTCAGCAGATAAGCGCCCATACGCTCTGCACCGCCCTTCACGGACGTTGAGATCGCGCGCCATATCGGCAATAGCTGGAATATAAATGGTTTGCGCCATCTGACCGACGGCCACAGTAATACCAACATCAATAACAAATTGACGTTTCTTTGCCTTTTTCATTATCACGGATGCTTTTATAAAAATAATTAGAATAAGTCACTACGCATTCCCCATAAATGCGGGAGAGGAATCTTCACATTGATAAATGTTAGCCAGATATACGCCAGGAATGGGGAATTGTTTAGCGGCAGAATATGTAAACAAAAGCGGCAATAAATGTTGCCGGGAGGATGGTGGTCGGAGAAGATGGTCAGATCGCATCCGACACCAACTCGCTAAATATAAAGGGAGCGGTTACCCGCTCCCCTTTGGTCGGACGAATCTGAATTACTTCAGGTATTTCAGAACAGCATCAAGCAGTTGCAGTGCTGCAACAATGAGTTTGAGGATAAGAATGGCGATATCCACCAGGCTCATACGCGTCTCCTGTGGTTCAGGAGCACTGCCAGCTGACGTACCTTTCCGCTGCCTGTTGCCAGCTGTTGTGCACGCGGTATCTCAAGGAGAAACGTTGTGCTTGTTGACATAACACAGTGTGCTCACGCGGGGTTAAGGCGCTGACGGCACCACCCGTTTCAGCCAGGACTTAGTGCGCCGGGTAACGATGCGGCCCCCGCATAACACATTGCGTACAGTGATATTATAGAAGCTTACTGTATAAATAAACAGTAATATTTGGACAAAACGCAAACTGTGATCGATACTCAACTATGTACTAAATACGTCAAAATTCGTGCCGAAATTGCGCGTTCTGCGCGGAACACGTATACTTTCAGTGTTGACATAATACAGTGTGCTTTGCGGTTACCAGCCGCAGGCAGCTGACGAAACCTCGCTCCGGCGGGGTTTTTTGTTACCTGCAATTCAGTATAAAACGTGATCAACCCTCAATTTTCCCTTGCTGAAAAATTTTCCATTGTCTCCCTGTAAAGCTGTGCTTGTATAAATATTGTTAAACACAAAACCAACAAGGTCCCCAATGACTACTTCCATGTTCAACGCAAAGCTACTACCAACTGCGCCATCCGCCGCAGTGGTCGTCGTGCGTATTGGTGGTGGTCGTCGGCAATGCGCCGTAGGGACTGGAACAACACACGATTCAAAACCCCGCCGGCGCAAACCGGGCGGGGTTTTCTTTAAGCACCTCCCGGAAAGTCGGCCCAGAAAAAAGGACTGGAGCATGGCAAGTTCGGGCACATCATCGACGCGTAAGCGCTTTTACCGGCGCAGAATTTATCGTTCATTTCCTGGAACAGCAGGGCATTAAGATTGTGACGGGCATTCCGGGCGGTTCTATCCTGCCTGTTTACGATGCCTTAAGCCAGCACGCAAATCCCGCCATATTCTGGCTCGCCATGAACAGGGCGCGGGGTTTATCGCTCAGGGAATGGCGCGCACCGACGGTAAACCGGCGGTCTGTATCGGCCTGCGGGCCGGTGCGACTAACCTGGTGACCGCCATTGCCGATGCGCGGCTGGACTCCATCCCGCTGATTTGCATCACTGGTCAGGTTCCCGCCTCGATGATCGGCACCGACGCCTTCCAGGAAGTCGACACCTACGGCATCTCTATCCCCATCACCAAACACAACTATCTGGTCAGACATATCGAAGAACTCCCGCAGGTCATGAGCGATGCCTTCCGTATTGCGCAATCAGGCCGCCCTGGCCCGGTGTGGATAGACATTCCTAAGGATGTGCAAACGGCAGTTTTTGAGATTGAAGCACAGCCTGCGGTGGCAGAAAAAGCCGCCGCACCTGCCTTTAGCGAAGAAAGCATTCGTGACGCAGCTACAATGATTAACGCCGCCAAACGCCCGGTGCTTTATCTGGGCGGCGGTGTGATCAATGCGCCTGCGCGGGTGCGTGAACTGGCGGAGAAAGCGCAACTGCCAACTACCATGACCTTAATGGCGCTGGGTATGCTGCCAAAAGCGCATCCGCTGTCGCTGGGTATGCTGGGGATGCACGGCGTGCGCAGCACCAACTATATTTTGCAGGAGGCGGATTTGTTGATTGTGCTCGGTGCACGTTTTGATGACCGGGCGATTGGCAAAACCGAGCAGTTCTGTCCGAATGCCAAAATCATTCATGTCGATATCGACCGTGCAGAGCTGGGTAAAATCAAGCAGCCGCACGTGGCGATTCAGGCGGATGTTGATGACGTGCTGGCGCAGTTGATCCCGCTGGTGGAAGCGCAACCGCGTGCAGAGTGGCACCAGTTGGTAGCGGATTTGCAGCGCGAATTTCCGTGTCCAATCCCGAAAGCGTGCGATCCGTTAAGCCATTACGGCCTGATCAACGCCGTTGCCGCCTGTGTCGATGACAATGCAATTATCACCACCGACGTAGGTCAGCATCAGATGTGGACCGCGCAGGCTTATCCGCTCAATCGCCCACGCCAGTGGCTGACCTCTGGCGGGCTGGGCACGATGGGCTTTGGCCTGCCTGCGGCGATTGGCGCGGCGTTGGCGAACCCGGATCGCAAAGTGTTGTGTTTCTCCGGCGACGGCAGCCTGATGATGAATATTCAGGAGATGGCGACCGCCAGTGAAAATCAGCTGGATGTCAAAATCATTCTGATGAACAACGAAGCGCTGGGGCTGGTACATCAGCAACAGAGTCTGTTCTACGAGCAGGGCGTTTTTGCCGCCACCTATCCGGGCAAAATCAACTTTATGCAGATTGCCGCCGGATTCGGCCTCGAAACCTGTGATTTGAATAACGAAGCCGATCCGCAGGCTGCATTGCAGGAAATCATCAATCGCCCTGGCCCGGCGCTGATCCATGTGCGCATTGATGCCGAAGAAAAAGTTTACCCGATGGTGCCGCCAGGTGCGGCGAATACTGAAATGGTGGGGGAATAAGCCATGCAAAACACAACTCATGACAACGTGATTCTGGAGCTCACCGTTCGCAACCATCCGGGCGTAATGACCCACGTTTGTGGCCTTTTTGCCCGCCGAGCTTTTAACGTTGAAGGCATTCTCTGCCTGCCGATTCAGGACAGCGACAAAAGCCACATCTGGCTACTGGTCAATGACGACCAGCGTCTGGAGCAGATGATAAGCCAGATAGACAAGCTGGAAGATGTGGTGAAAGTGCAGCGTAATCAGTCCGATCCGACGATGTTTAACAAGATTGCGGTTTTTTTTCAGTAAGGAGCGACATTAAACCGCTCGGGGGGGTACTGATGAGCGATTTTTGATAGATCCGTTCAGATATATAGGGGTGAAATTGTGCCAGAGACCATCTCAGGCACAATTTATTAGCCCTGAATGTTAATTTAAGTCGCTGCACCAGTAATTTGGGGGTTCACAGTTAGGCTAAAATTTCCAGCGATGGTGTTAAATTCTGATTGCTGTCTATACCAATGGTCATGACCAGCATTCTATTAATTAATGGTTCATCGTGAGGTATATTATGGCAAGCCCCTATAAACAGCGGAACAATGATGTCAAATCCCTGCCCTTCCACCTTTTTTTGGATAAAATAGAGTTGTTGCTGCTGAGCTTAATATCACAAATAACGAGAAAAAATATTCACCTGGCAGTAATTTCGCAAAATGGATGTTGCAGGAAATAAAACGCTTAATAGCAAATATTATGTCCGGCTCTCGCAGTGTTAATACCGAAATCCTAACTATTTTCACCCCTATGCCGGCACTGAAAATAATGGTAATCGTACCGATGGCGGCAACTGGAGAGAACGAATACACCGTAATTGAACAAACAGGTGGCAAATCCTTTAATGTTTTTCAGGTTGGTGCAGGTAAAAATAACATAAAAAGAAATATTGGGGAATACATCATATTCTGGAGTGGCTGTAGCGACTATTATCAAATCGCTGTCTGAAAAAACTGCTGCGTTTAGAAAACATTCTGCTGACACGGTTTTGAGGAAAAAATTAGTTAATAGTATTGTTATGATGAATACGGATTGTAGTTACGAAAATGCCTGCAGACATTGTGAAAGTAATACATATGATTTATTACACCTGCGAATTCAAAAAAGATGAGGGGCATTTACCTGTTCAGAAAAATTGATATTACTGAGGATTATTTACACTCTATGACTATGGATGCTCATAGATGTATAAAAGAACAAACTAAACCAAGTGGTGCTGCAAAAATAACTTTGCTGTGGTGTTGAGTTAAGTAAAGATATTCTTAAAATATTTGCAGAGAAAATTGAAACAATTGAAAAAGATCCAAATTATAGTCAAAAAAGACACCTGAACAATTGGTTGCACAGGTTTGCTTTAAAGATGATGATTGTGTTTCGGGTAAGAAAATTATTAAAAACAATCAAACGGTAATATTACGGATGATAAGATTGATGAAATAATCGCTTGCTTAGCCAGCCGTCAGGGGATTACATGTTTTTATTATTCTTCCGCACAAGGCTATCAGAGTCGCTTACAACACACATCTCAAGATGTTCGCGAGTTACTCTCAAAGAGTTTTGATAGTTTCATTTTATTTACAACGGATTTAAAAAAATCAGGAAATGCTTTTTTGGGTCTGGAAAGTATCTTAATGAAATGGATTTTACTATGAATGGGTTTAGTCAGAAGATATTTGATGGCGGTTAATAAAAATGAAAATGAAGTTAATCTTCAGTGTGTTCGTTATATTACTACCGGTAGTGTCGACGAACAAAAACACCATCAGCGATAAAACCGTTTTTAAATTTTCGGTGCCGCAACAACTGCTGATTTATAAATTTTTTCCTGATAAAGCGCGTTTATCATTAACGTTGAACGCGTATTCTTAACCGTCTTGTGTGAAAAAACAGTCTTTTTGAAAAAATGAGCGATTTTTTGATAGTGAATAAATTGTATTGGTGATGCAATTGCATTGGGAAAATCGTTCGGAAAAATAAGCTCCAGTATTATTGCATTTTTCTTAACGAACTGGCGCATGAAGGTCGCTTTATGACCAACTGTGGCGCTAATATTGATGCTTTGAATAATATCAAAGTTGTATATATGAATATTGAGAAAAAACTATGAGGTTATTATGGGAACTTATAGCGTAACCACCAATCCAGTTAAACAGAGTGTTCTGTTTAACCAAAAACAGCAAAATTTAAAAAGAGTATTAAGCGTGATCTTAATGTGGATTTTTCTAACATTGACGTAATGAAAAAAAGTGGTGTGATTGACGATTGCCTAACAGTACCAACAGAACACGTGAAGGTAAGCTTTAGAGAATCATTTGTAAATATATTAACTCACCTGCTGGAAATATTGCATCTTTATCGTTATGAGGTTAATTCTAAATTCATCCCTTATTTTCATGTTACACCTGAATCTCAGGATTCGAATAATAAGATATGGATTGCTGTAACGGGTTTAAATAGTTATGTCAAAATTGAACAGGTCGGTAGTGACAGATTTAACGAAACCCAATTGTATCGTGAATCTTATAAGAAAAAAAATGGTACAACTGAAAGTATAAAGCATGAGGAAGTCAGGGAATTCTCAGGGCCTCACGCACAAGAGTTTTTGCAGCTCTTATCACAACATGATCAACAGGAAAGAGAACAAATCTCAGAATTAACAGTTGCTGCAAACGCGCTTAAGATGGACGTTGCTAAAAATAACTATAACATGAACTACTCTTTTGATAGGCAAACCGAACGCCGAATGATAGAGCTTATAAGAGAACAAAAAGATTTAATTCCAGAAAAGTATTTACATCAATCATCTATAAAAAACCTTAAGCTTCATAAGAATGAATTTAGCTCACTCCTTGCAGATGCAGAAAGACAAGTTCTGGAGGGAAGTTCATTTGTTTTATGTTGTGGTGAAAAAATAAACGGCACTATAAGTGAATTACTTCGCAAAAAATTACAGATTCAACACATTTCACCAAATCTCTCACTCTCTCTGAATCTCCTTCTTATGATGTTTATGAGGAAATATTCAAGAAAGCTGTTTTCACACCTGATGAATGTCATCTGGGTGAGAGATTCTTTAGTGCAGGATGGTATAAAGCCAGAAAAAAAATAGCAAAAATTATTTTTGTTTATCCAGTCGTACCGATTGGAAATTTGTTTTATGCCTGTTCACAAGCATTTCATGTTGCTAATGATAACGCTGCACTTGATGTGCGTCGCGCCGCTATAGCTATTGGCGATACAATAGATGATTGTCCGAGTAGTGCGGCTTTGAATGGTAGAAGTTACCATCAGCATGTCGATTTCTCAGAATACGGATTCACACAAACCCTTTTGCGTCTTAGGAGCAATCGTAAATAACGCGAATGACACCTTTGATGTTGCTAATTATATCTATACCACTAAAGGCGAAAATATTATCCATAACGACGCTGAAGATGATTCTCCCTATGTACATTCCGATGAAAGTTATAGACACAAAGATGATTATTGGTCAAGGGATAATGATATCCGCAATCTAAGGAGAAATTTCTCAGGCAATATTACGATTGCAACCTACAAATAATTCGCTTTTTCTCAATAACACGCACCAAACGCTTACCTTCAGGTAAGCGTTTTTGACGATAAGCGCAACATCATTAAGCCAATACATACCCCATATCCAACTTGAACAACATCGCGCTTATCGTTAAGGTATGCGCGTTTTTTATCCGCCAGGACCCAATTATGATCACCGTTGCCCTTATAGACGATCACCTCATCGTCCGCTCCGGCTTTGCGCAGTTGCTGGGGCTGGAACCTGATTTGCAAGTAGTTGCCGAGTTTGGTTCGGGGCGCGAGGCGCTGGCGGGGTTGCCGGGCGCGGTGTGCAGGTGTGTATTTGTGATATCTCAATGCCGGATATATCTGGGCTGGAGCTGTTAAGCCAGCTACCGAAAGGTATGGCGACAATTATGCTCTCCGTTCACGACAGTCCGGCGCTGGTTGAACAGGCGCTTAACGCGGGGGCGCGCGGTTTTCTCTCTAAACGCTGTAGCCCGGACGAGCTGATCGCTGCGGTGCATACGGTTGCCACGGGCGGCTGTTATCTGACGCCGGATATTGCATTAAACTGGCATCCGGTCGCCGGACCCGCTGACCAAACGCGAACGCCAGGTGGCGGAAAAACTGGCGCAAGGAATGGCGGTGAAAGAGATTGCCGCCGAACTGGGCTTGTCACCGAAAACGGTACACGTCCATCGCGCCAACCTGATGGAAAAACTGGGTGTCAGTAACGACGTTGAACTGGCGCGCCGCATGTTTGATGGCTGGTGATGAAGACGTTGTTCTCCACTTAATTACCGTTATTGCCTGCTTTTTTATCTTCTCTGCCGCATGGTTTTGCTTGTGGAGTATCAGCCTGCACCTGGTTGAGCGCCCCTGATATGGCGGTGCTGTTATTTCCGTTTGGTCTGCGTCTGGGGCTAATGCTGCAATGCCCGCGCGGATACTGGCCGGTGCTGCTGGGCGCGGAGTGGATGCTGATTTACTGGCTAACGCAGGCGGTCGGTTTAACCCATTTTTCCTTATTGATGATCGGTAGTTTACTGACGTTACTACCCGTTGCGCTGATCTCGCGCTATCGCCATCAGCGTGACTGGCGCACCTTTGCTGCTACAGGGTGCGGCGCTGACGGCGGCGGCGGCGTTGTTGCAGTCGCTGCCCTGGCTTTGGCACGGCAAAGAGTCGTGGAATGCGCTACTACTGACTTTAACTGGCGGCCTGACGCTGCCCTATATGTCTGGTGTTCTGGCACTATCTCGCCAATAACACCGGCTGCCGCTCGGCCCGTCGTTAGTTTCTCAACCGATCAACTGGCGCGGGGCGGCATCTGGTCTGGTACTTGCTGCTGTTTGTTATTAGTCTCTGGCTCCAGTTGGGATTGCCGGACGAACTGTCGCGCTTACGCCATTCTGCCTGGCGCTGCCGATTATCGCGCTGGCCTGGCACTATGGCTGGCAAGGGGCGCTGATTGCGACGTTGATGAACGCCATCGCGCTGATCGCCAGTCAAACCTGGCGCGATCATCCGGTGGATTTATTGCTCTCGCTGTTGGTGCAAAGTCTGACAGGGTTGTTACTGGGCGCAGGTATCCAGCGGTTGCGTGAACTTAACCAGTCGCTGCAAAAGAACTGGCGCGCAATCAGCATCTGGCTGAACGTTTGTTAGAAACCGAAGAGAGCGTGCCCGTGATGTGGCGCGTGAGCTGCACGATGATATCGGTCAGACCATCACCATTCGTACTCAGGCGGGCATTGTCCAGCGACTGGCGGCAGATAACGCCAGCGTGAAGCAGAGCGGGCAGCTCATCGAACAACTGTCGCTGGGTGTTTACGATGCGGTGCGCCGTTTGTTAGGGTTACGTCCGCGCCAGCTGGATGATCTCACCCTGGAGCAGGCCATCCGCTCACTGATGCGGGAAATGGAGCTGGAAGGGCGCGGCATTGTCAGCCATCTCGAATGGCGTATCGATGAGTCAGCGTTAAGTGAAAACCAGCGCGTGACGCTGTTTCGCGTCTGCCAGGAAGGGCTGAACAACATTGTGAAACATGCCGACGCCAGCGCGGTTACGCTGCAAGGCTGGCAGCAGGATGAACGGTTGATGCTGGTGATTGAAGACGATGGCAGCGGTTTTGCCGCCGGGTTCCGGGCAACAAGGTTTTGGCCTCACCGGAATGCGCGAGCGCGTAACGGCGCTGGGCGGCACATTACACATTTCCTGTCTGCACGGCACGCGTGTCAGCGTTTCTCTACCTCAACGTTATGTCTAAGGTTCGATGATGTTGCCGTTTCTGAAAGCGCCTGCCGATGCGCCATTAATGACTGATAAATATGAAATTGATGCCCGCTATCGCTACTGGCGTCGGCATATTCTGCTGACCATCTGGCTGGGTTACGCGCTGTTTTACTTCACGCGGAAAAGTTTTAACGCCGCCGTACCAGAAATCACTTGCTAACGGCGTGCTCAGCCGTAGCGATATCGGCCTGTTAGCGACCCTGTTTTTACATTACTTACGACGTGTCGAAGTTTGTCTCCGGCATTGTCAGCGATCGCTCAAATGCCCGTTATTTTATGGGGATAGGGCTTATCGCCACGGGCATTATCAACATTCTGTTTGGCTTCTCGACGTCGCTATGGGCGTTTGCCGTGCTCTGGGTGCTGAACGCCTTTTTTTTCCAGGGCTGGGGTTCACCGGTGTGTGCGCGTCTGTTAACCGCCTGGTATTCTCGTACCGAGCGCGGCGGTTGGTGGGCATTATGGAACACGGCGCATAACGTTGGCGGCGCACTCATTCCCATTGTGATGGCAGCGGCTGCACTACATTACGGCTGGCGTGCCGGGATGATGATTGCTGGTTGTATGGCGATCGTCGTGGGGATTTTTCTCTGCTGGCGGCTGCGCGATCGCCCGCAGGCGTTAGGTTTACCAGCGGTCGGTGAATGGCGGCACGACGCACTGGAAATTGCTCAACAACAAGAAGGGGCAGGGCTGACGCGTAAAGAGATCCTCACCAAATATGTGTTACTGAATCCGTATATCTGGCTGCTTTCGTTTTGCTATGTGCTGGTCTATGTGGTCCGGGCGGCAATCAACGACTGGGGCAATTTGTATATGTCCGAGACGCTGGGCGTCGATCTGGTCACGGCGAATACGGCAGTGACGATGTTTGAACTGGGCGGATTTATCGGTGCGCTGGTAGCCGGTTGGGGCTCGGACAAATTGTTTAACGGCAACCGTGGGCCGATGAATTTTGATTTTTCGCCGCCGGAATTTTTGCTTTCAGTCGGCTCGCTGTGGCTGATGCCATTTGCCAGCTACGTGATGCAGGCAACCTGCTTCTTCACTATTGGTTTTTTGTCTTTGGCCCGCAGATGTTAATCGGCATGGCGGCGGCAGAGTGTTCACACAAAGAGGCGGCAGGGGCGGCGACGGGGTTTGTCGGCTTGTTTGCTTATCTGGGGGGCGTCGCTTGCTGGTTGGCCGCTGGCGAAAGTACTCGATACCTGGCACTGGAGCGGTTTTTTGTGGTTATCTCTATTGCCGCCGGGATTTCCGCACTGCTGTTACTGCCCTTTTTTGAACGCCCAGGCACCGCGCGAAGCGTGATGCATCTCACCTTTTTCACTTCATATCCGGCAAAACTAAGAAATTTTCCAGGGTTTTTGCCTCCCGGACGCTATCTCAGGCCTGATTTGCTACTGATTTTTACAATGCATGCCTCACGCAGGTATTCATTTCAGGAGTAACCCATGCTGGCTTTCTTAAACCAGGTTCGCAAGCCGACCCTGGACCTTCCGCTCGAAGTGCGGCGCAAAATGGTTCAAACCGTTCATGCAATCCTACCTGGTGGTCTTTATCGGCTACCTGACGATGTACCTGATTCGCAAGAACTTTAACATCGCGCAGAACGATATGATTTCGACCTACGGGTTGAGCATGACGCAGCTGGGGATGATCGGCCTGGGTTTCTCCATCACTTATGGCGTGGGTAAAACGCTGGTTTCCTACTACGCCGACGGCAAAAACACCAAACAATTCCTGCCGTTCATGCTGATCCTGTCTCGCCATTTGTATGCTGGGCTTCAGCGCCAGTATGGGCAGCGGCTCGGTTAGCCTGTTCCTGATGATTGCCTTCTACGCCTTAAGCGGCTTTTTCCAGAGCACCGGCGGTTCGTGCAGTTACTCCACCATCACCAAATGGACGCCGCGTCGTAAGCGCGGGACCTTCCTCGGTTTCTGAACATTTCTCACAACCTTGGCGGTGCAGGTGCAGCAGGTGTGGCGCTGTTCGGCGCAAATTACCTGTTCGATGGTCATGTTATCGGCATGTTTATCTTCCCCGTCGATTATCGCGCTGATTGTCGGTTTTATCGGCCTGCGTTACGGCAGCGACTCCCCGGAATCTTATGGCCTCGGCAAAGCTGAAGAACTGTTCGGCGAGGATCAGCGAAGAGGACAAAGAGACAGAATCTACCGATATGACCAAGTGGCAGATCTTTTGTTGAGTATGTGCTGAAAAACAAAGTGATCTGGCTGCTGTGCTTCGCCAACATTTTCCTCTATGTGGTACGTATTGGTATCGACCAGTGGTCAACCGTATACGCGTTCCAGGAACTGAAACTCTCTAAAGCGGTGGCGATTCAGGGCTTTACGCTGTTTGAAGCTGGTGCGCTGGTCGGTACGATGCTGTGGGGGTTGGCTCTCTGACCTGGCGAACGGTCGCCGTGGCCTGGTGGCCTGCATCGCGCTGGCGCTGATTATCGCCACGCTCGGTGTGTATCAACATGCCAGCAACGAATATATCTATCTGGCTTCTCTTTTGCGTTGGGTTTCCCTGGTCTTTGGCCCGCAATTGTTGATTGGTGTGGCTGCTGTTGGTTTTGTACCTAAAAAAAGCGATTGGTGCTGCCGATGGTGGTATTAAAGGCACCTTTGCTTACCTGATTGGTGACAGCTTTGCCAAGTTAGGTCTGGGAATGATTGCCGATGGGACGCCGGTATTCGGCCTTACCGGCTGGGCAGGCACCTTCGCCGCGCTGGATATCGCCGCGATTGGTTGTATCTGCCTGATGGCGATAGTGGCGGTGATGGAAGAACGCAAAATCCGCCGCGAGAAAAAAAATTCAGCAGTTGACAGTGGCATAAACGTAACTGGTGACTTTTTGCCCGGCATGACGCCGGGCTTTTTTTTATTATTCCGTGACTTCCAGCGTAGTGAAGGCAAACTTCTCGCCATCAAATAGCCCCTGACTGGTTAGTTTTAGCGCGGGGATCACTGGCAGAGAAAGAAACGCCATCTGAATAAACGGCTCATCGGGTAACGGACCGCATTCACGGGCGGCGGCTTTCAAAAGGCGTCAATTTGTTCCGCCAGCGACTGCGCCGTGTCGGTGCTCATCAGCCCGGCAATGGGCAACGGTAGATGACTTTGTACCTGGCCGTTACGTACCACGCACAACCCGCCGCCATCCTGAATCACCTGATTGACCGCCAGCGCCATCTCTTCGGCACTGCGACCGATCACCACAATATTATGGCTGTCATGGCTGACCGTCGCAGCCAGCGCGCCTTCATTCAGGCCAAAGCCGCCGAGCAAACCACAGGCCGGAGCCAGACGTTGCCCGTAACGCTCAAGTACGGCAATAAAGCACACATCATCGCGATCAAAACCATTTTCGCTGTAGACGCTGGAGCGGGAGTGCGTAATCAATTCGTTATGGATGACGTCAATGACCCGATAGCGTTTTCCGGGTGTAAATTGCAGGGGGCAAAGTCGCTGGCGGAAACTGGCTGGCGGGCAATGGTATTGCCATACGGTGGAGCGGATTGTGCCAGTCTCGCCGACTCTTCCGCCTGTAAGGTTTGCGCGTCAATCGGTTCGCCTTTCACCAGTACCTGCTGCACCGTGACCTTACGCGCATCGCTCAACAGGACGATATCCAGCCTGCTTTCCGGGTGCCAGTAAGCCGAGGTGATTCAGACCAAAGTGGCGCGCCGTCGACCAGCTGGCGACGCGATATGCCACCATGCAGCGGCACATTGTGTTGTTCGATCAGGCGGCGAATTAGGGCATCGATATGCCCTTCATGGGCGATCTCCCCACGGGTTACGGTCATCAGTACAGAGCATGCATTGCGGGCTGTTAAATTCGTTGATCAACGGTGCCAGTGCGTTGAGGTTGCGGGCAGCGGACCCCTCGCGGATCATCAACGACATGCCGAGTTGTAATTTCCGGCGTCCTTCTTCCAGCTGATAACTTTCGTGGCAGTTTTCAATACCCGCGGCAATATAGGCGTTGAGTTCTTTACCACCCAAACCCGGGCAGTGACCGTCCAGTGTCAGGTGGCGAAATGCGTCCAGTTTATCGAGCAGCGCATTCTGCCCGCTAATTACACCAGGGTAGTCCATCATTTCTGCAAGGCCGGTAACCTGCGGATGGTCCCGCCAGGCGAGCATCTGTTCAAGGGTAAAACTGGCACCGTTAACATCGCAGCCTTCCAGAGCGGGCACGCAAGAGCTGACCTGTAAGTACTGGTTTTGCCTTGCCTGTTTCTTTTGCACAGCGGGCAAACCAGGGCGAATCCGGCTTCGCCCATCACGTTGACGATTTCATGAGGGTCGCAAATAACGGTCGTCAGGCCGCGCGGCAGGGTAGCGGTTTCAAAGGTGACCGGCGTCATCATGCTGGATTCAATATGCAGGTGAGCATCAATAAACCCTGGCACCGCCGTTGCGCCGCGGGCATCAATCCGCTGCAAAGCCGGAGCATCAGTGTATTCTGCGCCAACACCGGCAATGTAACGTCCTTTAATCACAATTGGGCCGGAAATTTCTCCGCCATTGATCAGGTCGAGAATAGATACATTATCAATAATATAATCGGCAACAGCTTCGCCACGGAAACGGCTAACAATTCCTGGTATTCAGCCCGGCTAATGTGATGAAATTTATGGTTAATAGAATTATTCATATTTTTCTCATTTTGATTTTATCAATTTGATTATTATTTATCATAAAGAAACGTCGCGAGATTATTAAAGAATATCCATTAATGTGCAATTGAAATGTGATAATTATCACTGAACCGTTGTTGTCATTTGTTTTACAAAAGCAAGGGATTAAATCTCCTCCAATGGACAAAAAAATGAATAATGACAATACCGATTACGTGAGTAATGAATCAGGGACGCTTTCGCGATTATTTAAACTACCTCAGCATGGGACCACCGTCCGCACAGAATTGATTGCGGGGATGACCACTTTTTTAACCATGGTGTACATCGTTTTTGTGAACCCGCAAATCCTCGGCGCGGCACAAATGGACCCGAAAGTGGTGTTTGTTACCACCTGTTTGATTGCCGGTATCGGCAGTATTGCGATGGGGATATTTGCTAACTTACCCGTGGCGCTGGCTCCGGCAATGGGGCTGAACGCCTTCTTTGCGTTCGTGGTCGTGGGGGCGATGGGGATCTCCCCTGGCAGACCGGGATGGGCGCGATATTCTGGGGCGCAATTGGACTATTTTTGCTCACGCTGTTTCGTATCCGGTACTGGATGATCTCCAACATTCCATTAAGTTTACGTATTGGTATCACCAGTGGAATCGGATTATTTATTGCCTTAATGGGATTAAAAAACACTGGCGTTATTGTCGCCAATAAAGACACCCTGGTGATGATTGGCGATTTAAGCTCTCACGGCGTGTTGTTAGGTATATTAGGTTTTTTTATTATAACCGTATTGTCATCACGTCATTTTCATGCCGCGGTGCTGGTTTCCATCGTCGTCACTTCCTGCTGCGGATTATTTTTCGGTGATGTTCATTTTTAGCGGCGTCTATTCCATTCCGCCTGATATTAGCGGCGTCATTGGTGAAGTAGATTTGAGCGGCGCGTTAACACTTGAACTCGCCGGTATCATTTTCTCCTTTATGCTGATCAACCTATTTGATTCATCAGGAACATTAATTGGTGTAACTGATAAAGCTGGCTTAATAGATAGTAACGGTAAATTCCCCAATATGAATAAGGCGCTGTATGTTGATAGCGTCAGTTCGGTGGCGGGTGCATTTATCGGTACCTCGTCTGTTACTGCCTATATTGAAAGTACTTCTGGTGTGCAGTCGGTGGTCGCACGGGCTGACTGCGGTTGTGGTTGGCGTTATGTTCCTGTTGGTTATGTTCTTCTCACCGCTGGTGGCGATGGTTCCTCCTTACGCAACCGCTGGAGCGTTAATCTTTGTTGGCGTGCTGATGACTTTTCGAGCCTGGCGCGCGTTAACTGGGATGATTTTACCGAATCGGTGCCTGCGTTTATTACCACGGTGATGATGCCCTTTTTACTTTCGATCACCGAAGGGATTGCACTCGGCTTTATGTCGTACTGCATCATGAAAGTATGCACCGGGCGCTGGCGCGATCTGAACCTGTGTGTGGTGGTGGTCGCAGCTCTGTTTGCACTGAAGATTATTCTGGTGGATTAGTAACTGGCGAGGGGAGTTTTCCAGATATCATGAGTTCTGGATTACGCAGGAGAACTCATGATCTGA
>VOFK01002749.1_pt1 | contig 27280 bp, 34 predicted proteins | sample 5384121 | NCBI WGS metagenome assembly VOFK01 (sample SAMN12384730, study PRJNA508395) | human gut metagenome | isolation source: healthy gut J | host: Homo sapiens | reverse complement strand
CTCAGTATAGCGCTTCGTTCAGTTACATTGCTCGGATAAGCGCGTCACGCACATCATCAGTGTTCTTGCCGCGATCGCCACGGCAGCCAGGTTTCGTGCTTCCGAGACTGCGCTTGTCCGAGGTACTCGCGAAACGGCTTACTTGTACTTCATATCGTTGCCCGTCACTTTACTCTCGCTAGCGGTGCCGTCTGTTCTTCCACGAAAATCTACGTTCTTTAGGGACGCAGTCATCGCTTGTGCGGCAATGCTCGGAGATACAAAACTCAATTTCATGAAGATAAAGTCGCGGTCGATCACGATAAAGTATTCTCTAACGTGTGCCAAAAACCAGTTCCAGCAAGTCCCTGTACAGCGGATCATCAAAAGGGCTTGAACCGCGTAAACTTTGCTTTTTGGCAGCGTCCCATGTCATAGACGCTTCGCCCTCAGCACTGGTTATTGCCTCACAGAGAATCATGCTGACGCCCATTTTTCCGTTGCCGGTCAGGAGTTCTCCTTCGTAATAGCTGAGTAGGTCTTTCTTGCGTCGAAGCGGAACTACATCGCAGTTGTCATCCAGCTCAAATGCAATCAGCTCCGCAGCGAGTTCCCGCCAGACCGCATAACCGGCGTTAATGGTTCCGTCCTTTCGCGGCTGATGGTATCGTCCATGCAGTATCGCTCAAAGAAATTATCTCCGTCAATCTCGTTGCGGGTGCAGAAGATATACGCCAGCTCATGCAGAAAAAGAATGTGCTTCAACTCTGCCGGATGACGCGCTATGTCTGTCCGCAGAAGGATTCCGTCCGCGCTGCCTGCCTGTGCCCGACGAATGCAGAGGCGTGAAAGTCAAAATAGCCATCCTCACATATATCATTTACAGTCTTCCAAGCCAGTCACAGGAAATACTGTACCAAGAACTACTCTAAAGACTTCTGCTGGTTTCCGTCAAACGGCTGGTACAAGATTGTCCTCGCTGAACTCACGCCCCAAGCGTTCGTTAAAGATGGAAGCGGCACTGAAAGGGGCTTCCTTTATAGTCGTTGTATTCCATCCTAGAAATATCAACTCCAAGGACCTGCAATCACAGCAGTTGTTGATGTCTTTGCAGAAATTTGGAAAGAAGAACGCAGCTTTCCAGACAATCTGGCACATGGTGGAATCAAAGAGTCACCGCCTTTCCTTGTCCATTGCGCCATAACTCATGGAGAGCGACCTGGTACTGTGAATTGCGGTCAAGTCTAAGTTCATGCTCCGATTCAGTCAAGCACAGCTTTTTTTTTTTTTTTCGTTGCTTCGTATGTTTTCTCTCACAGGCGTTAAACGATGAGAGCATATCTTCGTTTGCATTACGGCCGGAGTCTTTGCCTGCATTATTTCCCCATACACATGGCGGCACTGCATAAAGGCAGGCGACACTCAGGGGGCAGATGCCAGATTGAATGCCAGCTTCCAGATCAGTTGCGCCGCCGATCAGACGCCGGGGACAAGGTTAAGTGAGACGGCACCTGTCAAAATACCAAATCGGAATCAGCGTAGAACATCTTCCCAATGCCAAGGCACTCCGCAAGCAAGAAAACCAGATCCTGGGAAGCCAATCGGGCGTTCCGTTCTCAACAGATAGCGGCTGAAAACAAAAGAAAACAACGGGTACATGACCGGAACCACAGTCTTCTTCATGAAGTCTTTTCCGCAGCTTTAGCAACTTATCGCTGTGCGCCACTTCTTTGTTTTCAAATCGCCGCTGTCTATCCGGCGTGAGTCGTACTGTGACCTGTCTCTGCCAAGATGCGCAATCTTCAAGGCAATCAGGTTGATGTCTGTATGCATTGCCTGTGCAATCTGCGCCGAAAGTACTTATAATCGTAAAATAAGCACATAATTCAAGGAATTAGAAGTAATATCTCAATAAAACAATGTTCACTTTCAGCCTCAAGGGATAAAATTCCCATCTTGTAAAGCACGAGCTCCTGCAGAGTAATGCCGCTTTTTGCAGTGCGCGGTGCGGTCGGTCGTGACCGATCTCATGAGCGCATGATACCTTCGTTTGCGGACTTAATCTGATTCCCAGAGAAAATAAGCGTTTTCTTGGCAACGCGATACATTCGCTTTGGGTTGCCCCAGGGGGTTGCTGCGATGTCCAGAACAATGATGCGCTCGCTATCTGAAAGGATCTCAAATGTGCGCGGCGTCACTGAATCGCGCACCGGCTTTGACTAACTGTTCGGCATTCATCCGGATTTAAAAACAGATCATCGCTTGATAATTATGAAACACCTAGCCGCAAAAATCCGAGACTTATTCTCCACGGCTGCGCTCTTTCAAATGTACTTCATTCTTTTTCACTTTCACCAATCAATAGAGCTCTGGTGAGTGCTTGCATCAGCGCCGTCGGCTATCCTCCGCTGGAGCTTACCTCCCGCAGACATACCGGTGACTTTCACGCACCAGTTCAATCTATTTCACGCGCCGCTTTTGCTCCGCATTCCTGTGCTGCGAGAACGAGGCATTCCGCCGTTGCCGAGGAGATACCGGCGTTGTGTTCAAACTTCGCATGTTTTTACAATGTCGTATTTTGTCGGTTTTCGAGGTGCCCAGCTCGTAATGGAATTGTCGCTTACGGCTAACAGAACTTTTTCTGCGAGAGCTTGGCACGTCAGGTTTTGCACCTCCACTCTCTTCTCTCTTTAAGCCTGATGCTTTACGAGATATCCCATAAGGCACCTCTTTTCTTAAATTTTCCGCTGAACACGAACAAAACTGCCTAGCTGTCGCTTGATGACGCGGGCAGTGTTCGTGCTATGTTACGGAAATCTCGTTCGTAATTATGATACCACACGAACATTGTGTGTCAATCCCGGCTAATGTTGAGGAATTTCGTGTCGAAAAGAGCATAGGTAGCTTTTTTTTTATGAACAGGTAGCTCATGAGGCACAACTCCAGTGCCAGCCATGTTTTAAGTAAAATCTCGTGTCGATAAGGAAGGTACAATTCCTGGCCCCGGCTCATCACGTTGGAAGGACAGTTTGGAGTTTTCAAGATCCGACCAGATTCTTTTACAAATGCCGCACTCATCCAAAGGTTGAGGTGGAGGTGGCGTCGTTACGATAAGCGATTAAAGGAAAGAGTCGTTTACTTTTTCATGAAGGAGACAAAATGGTTTGTCGTAGCTAAAAAGGAGAGCAGCTAATGATTTTATCCCAGAAAGGAAATAGAAGAAATTGCCGCAGCCGTCACAGAGACTTTAACGAGTTTTTTTTCGGCCTCAGGTTGAAGAAGTCTATGCAAACCAGCCCCATTGACCAGTTCGCAAAGTGACTATCTCGGTCTTACCGTATCATTCGGCAAAAAGCTGTCGAAGGACGGAGCATCTGCGGCCTTACGGCTATGCCGATACAGAGTACGCAGTTGAGGAAGGAGGCGCTATCCGCAAACTTGCGCTCAGGCAAAATCAAGTGTCTGCTGGATGAGAGGTTTTATTCGCCCAAGGGGACAAGTTCGGGCTTTGCGGAAAACGCAGATTCACATTAGCGCACGAGTGCGCCCATCAGATTCTCTATCAGATGGAGTGATGATGTTCAAGCAAACAGGCTTGCAGAAAGAAATACGCTGCAAGGAACAGCCTACTCCCTCCGGGACTTGAAGACTCGTGAGGATTGGAATGAGTGGCAAGCAAATGTACTGGTGCGGCACTTCAATGCCGCAGAAGGAAATTGACCTTGCCATGTGGTTTTTTGCCGGAGGTAGGAAGCTCAAGTGCTATGAAGGCGGCGTTTCACCTACAATGACAGACTGACATTTGGACAATGGCTCTGTGGGCAACTCGGTGTTCTCAAAGTCTGCCGCCGTAATCCGGCTCAGGCAGCTCGGCTACCTCGGAAGACATGGCATACAGTGATTATGCCGATCCGTTGGAGGTGCTGACATGAAGCGAAATATCCGCGTTGCAAGGCCCATCCCCGGAGATGCTTGTCAAGATCAGACGGGCGCGTCACGCCATCTCATCACAAGAGATGAATTATCAAATGCCCATACTGTGGGCATAGTGCAATCCATGTTTTTGAGGACACACTGAGGTCATGTCCAAGCTAAATGTAAAATGTGCGGACGAGAAACCGTGTTCAATGTCCTCAGTATGAGACGGTTATTCCTCAACCTCAGATAGAGGTAGAGATAACAAATAAATATTTTTGATAGCTGTGCTGTGGAGCCGCTGATTGGTGAGTCTTTCTAATGCCGCATGAACAGAGTGTTCGCACTCTGTTTTATCAGCATGGGATCCTAACTCACCGGTCATGCGGTCTTTTACCCATCACTGCTTGCGACGATGCGGAAAGGAAGAACTATGAAAACCCCAATCGAATTTGACTATGACCTCCCTGGACTACGGAGGACGGCAAGTGCATGGTGCGCGTGAAGCAAACCGGCGAAGTATGCGAGGTCAGCAGAGAAACAATGAAGATTCTGCCAACGAAGAAAAGAAACTCAGACTCTATGTCGGGAGTACCTGTCATTGGATGTGAAGAAGAGAAAACTACCTTACTTTCACTTGACTATGTGAGCTATGAAGGCGGCGAAGTGAGTCCAGCTTCTGGCTGGCTGATCCTTTGGATTTCGAGAACGATGCTCTTTTTCACATTCGGCTCAAGGAGTTTCAAAGCCGTTTTAACTCCCTTTAGAGTTAAGCGTTTTTGGAAAATGCTGTATTGTCAGGGATTGACCATGCGAGGCTATGAAGAAAGAGTTTCATGTGGACAAGTCAAAGGTATCAAGGGCAGCATTCAGGAGGAAAAATATAAAAATTTTTTGATTTGCGTGAGACAAAACGCAAAAAAATGTCCGTTATGCTGTAGTGTGAAGAGGGCGAACAAGCCTCCCTTCGCGGTTCCTTGACATACTGAATAGTTCAGTGCTGCGGATCTTTCCTCTTTCTCGAAGCAACTTTATCTTCTGCCGCCAAGACCTCCAACCGGAGTGAGCGATCAACAGAGAGATTAAACAGCCGTGCTGGTGCGGCCGCCGCCATGGCTGGAAAAGTTAAAGTTACCGATATCGTTTCTTTCTTTTTGAAGGGGCGGGCTCGGAGCGATCCTCGGAGGTGAGAGTCTCCCATGATACCGATTAACCGTTGGTAGTCCGCAGCATTCCCTCATTCAGCAGGGTGCGAGCTGCAAATATGCTGATGTTCGAACACTGTAACAAACACCCGCAAGGGTTTATCAGAATACAATGGGCAGCAGTCCATCACGGATTGCTGCCTATACCCCAATTTATAAGGTGTTCTCGCGGCTTTACGCATAAAAAGGGAAAATTTGGTCAGAATATTTATTGTAAAGGCGGTGATTGTATATGGCGAATGAGCAGAGCAAGAAAGACCTTCTTTGAGTCGTTGGTTGATATTCGTGATGTGAAGATTGACAGGAGCAAGCCTGTTGAAGAGCGTATGAAGTCCTATGTAGAGCAGATCTAAGAATCCGTATTTATTCAAGGTCGGCAATACAATCGTCAGAGTTTCCTACGCCAATACCCTTCAGGCAACCATCAATGATAACTTCGTAAACCTTCTGGCGAGTATGTAAAGCAAAAAGGTCGAAGGTCCCGAAATGAATCTTTTTGTGAACAAAAGCAAATAAGGCTGAATCTTTGGTTGAAGATGTGCTATAATAAGCATGGACAAAATGAACACCACTGCCTACATTTCAGTTTTTCGGGCTTTCTGACCGGAATAATGTAGGAGTGGCGTTTCCCTTTATGCTGAAAACTATCTTTTAGACAGAGATTATAAAGCCGCCATCTACCTACGATTATCGAAGGAAGATGGCGATTTTTCTTTTTCCGGTGAAAACTTGAGAGTGACAGCATTTCCAATCAGCGGTTGTTGATCATGGATTATCTCAAGAAGCACCCGGAAATCACAGTAGTTAGAATACTGCGATGACGGCTTTTGCACCGGCGCAAACTTTGAGCGTCCTGATTTCAACAAAATGATGGATGCGGTTCGAGCCGGAAAATTGACTGCATCGTGGTCAAAAGACTTAGCCTTTCTCGTTTTGGTCTGGTATATCGGATCTGGTAGAGGTATATCCAGAAATTTCCGCGCCTTGGCATTCGTTTTCACATAGCGATCAATGACCATTATGACAACGCCCAACCGGGTGCAGCGGATAACAGAAGAGCTGCTTGCCCTTCAAAAATCTGATGAACGATTCGTACTGCCGCGACATTTCTATCAAGGTCAGGGGTAATCTTTGAAGCCAAGCGTCAGGCAGTCGATTTAAATCGGCACCCGTGTTGTATTCGGATATATGAGATCACCGGATAACAAAAATCAGTTGGTCATCGATCCCGAAGCAGCATCCGTGGTGCAGGAGATTTTCAAATGGAAAGTGGAAGGATTGTCTCCGGCTCAGATAGCCACGATCAACTCAACACAGCAAATGTACCGTCTCCGATTGGTACAAAAAGGCAAAAAGGCTCTAAGCAGCGCACTTGTTTTTCAGACAAACAAGCCGTTGCAATCTACCGCATTTTTGAAAAACGAGATTTACACCGGAACGCTGGTGCAGGCAACACTCTCCAAGCCACAAAGGTTAAGAAGACATTGGCAAAAAGCATGTGAGTGAGGGTACGGACACAGAGAACGCGCACGATCCCCCATTATCTCAGTTCGATCTGTCCAAGAAGAAACCAACATAGCATTACAAACCGTTGTTCTTGGGAAAAAGAGATGAAAACTTCAAAAAGACCTTTCATGCATCCTCATGTGACATCACAAGATTTATTAATCGCCCGGTTTGATCAGCAAGACGGCGCAGCCAAACTGAAACCATCATGAAGCTCAACGGTGAACAGTCGGAGCCGGCTGAACAGCAAAGCAAGCGCTTGGGCTTAGCGTCTGAAAAAGAGTAGAAAACATCTAAGCAGCCATCTTGAAGAGCCGTGTCAGCCCTTTACCTTGAATATGTCCATGCTACTTATATTTGAGTTCGCTTCGATTAATGGGAGATCGGTTTGCATCCACAGAATTTCCTCAGCGAAACAAAAAGGAAAAGGAGGCAAGCGAAGAGAATAACGGCCGATTGAAACTGCCTTTATGTGTCAGATTGTTCGTAGAGGATAACGGAAAAGATCTGATTCCGTTGAGAACCGTGACAGCACTTCTAGAAGAGTATTAATCATCCTGATTGAAATAAGGTTGCCATCTTCATTGATAACGGCTATCGGCACAGATTTCGCGTCCGGAGTTTAACCGTATGATGGAGCAGTCCAGGCAGAGCTGATAGATTGCATTATGATTAAGATCTTCCCGTTTGGGGCGTAATATACTGAGACTTCTCAGTTTATTGAAAAGATTTGCCCCTTTTACTGCGGTTATAGCGGTCAATGACTCCTATGATACCGCAACTCGTGACGAGTGAAGGTCAACTCTCGGCATCTTTGTCCAACATCGTTAATGACTACTATGCGAAGGACATTTCAAGAAAAAGTCACTTCGGCATTGAAAAGCGAAAAATGGAGCGCGGTGACTATATCGGAAATTATGCTCCCTATGGCTATCGCAGAGATCCTGAGAAGCAAAAACCACCTGCTTGCTGTTGATCCTGAAACAGCACCGATTGTCCAGCAGATTTTCGAGTGGAGAGCTGCCGGAGTTAGTTATATGGGCATCAACAAGAAGCTCAATGATGCCGGAATCCCATCCCCAGTCAAGAAGTTTGACAGCGGCATCGTAACCAACAACAATCAAGACCGACGATCCTTGAACAAGCACAAGATCACTGAGATATTGAATGACATTGTATATATTGGTCATCTCGCCTGCCTCAGAAGAAGGGCAGTCAGTGCCTTTACAGTGGCATCCCGTATCACATTACCTCCAAGGATGAGTGGATTATAGCGAAAAACACGCACGATCCTATCATAAGTGATGAGCTGTTTGAGAAAGTCCAGCAGACCAACAAAGAAGCCGTGGAACGCACGAAAGCAAATCCGGCAAGTACGATCATCTGCCCAAAGCAGTGAATATCTATGGCAAGAAATTCGTTTGCGCTGATTGTGGTGCAGTCATGAAGCTGACACGATCCATCAGTACAAAGAAAGACAAGGCTTATTTCACATTCAAATGCCCACCTATGCAGAACACGGCGCACGAGGCTGCTCCGACATCAAGATGCGTAAGGGTGATTTGGATGAAGCGGTATTTGCGTTTATCAAAGCGCAGATGGATGTCTTTCTCGATATGGAAAGCACGATCCGCCGATTGCTTGCTATGAAGAAGTCCAAGCTCAAGCAAAACAACACTGTTCAGGAGATCAGGGCTTTGAAGCAGAAGTTGGCTCATAAACAGTCTCTTCTCAGTGGAATGTATGTTGATCTCAAGGAAGGCTTGCTTTCTCAGGAGGAATATGGTCATCACCGTGAGATCATTGGAGAAGACATCCGTGCATTGGAATTGAAACTTCGAGTTGAATCTGTAAAGACGGAAACCGAAGAGCAGATTACAGGCGAGATGAAGTGGAAATTTATGATTCAGCGTTATTATGACGCAACCGAGATTTCGGCTGATATGGCAGACGCATTCATCGAAAGCATGAAACTTCATGCTGATGGTAGCTTGGAAACCAAACTCAGCTACATGGACGAGTTTGAAGCACTTACCAGCACTTGTGAAAGACTCAGAAAGGAGGTCGCATGATGAAAAATCAAATTGCTATCTATCTCAGATTGTCCTTGGAAGATGTGGATAAGCGGACAAACGCCGTAAAGATGACAGCAACAGCATCGCTTCAGCGTTTGCTCTATCAACCGTCATCTGATCAGACACCGATGCTTTGCGATCTTCCTCGGATTGAGTTCCCTGCGATGACGGATTTTCCGGCACCAATTTTGACCGTCCTCCTGATTTTCAGCGGATGATTGAATGCGCAAAGCGCGGTGAGATTAGCTGCATTGTTGTGAAAGACCTCCTCTCGCTTTGGAAGAGACTATTCTTGAGGTTGGCGATTACTTGGAGCATATCTTCCCTGTTCCTCGGCATCCGCTTCAAGTCCATCAATGACCATTATGACAGTGAACGCATGAAGGCAAGACTATCGGGATGGATGTTGCCTTCAAAAACCTGATCTATGACTATTACAGCAAGGATCTTTCGCAGAAGGTTAAGTCTGCAATGCGAACGAAGCAGCAAAGGCACGGTTCGTGAATACCGTCCCTTATGGCTATAAAAACGCATCAGGATAACAAGCATCAGCTTGTCATGACGAAAGAACCGCCCCGGTGGTACGCGGAATTTTTCTGAGTGTTATCGACGGAAAGTCCTGCACTCAGATTGCCAAAGAGCTGAATGCGGGGGCATCCTGACACCGGCTCAGGCAAAAGCGATTCATAGCAGTTCAGCCAAAAAAGCCCCAGTGGACACATCGAGCAATCCTTAGTATGATTGAAAACATCAAGTACACCGGGGTTATGGCAAACCACATGAGAGAAAGTCGCTTCATCCGGGACAAGAACCAGCGTCGTGTTCCCAAAGAGGAATGGTATATCCGCAAAAAAATGCACATGAGGCTATCGTCACTCAAGAAGAGTTCGATAAAGCAAATGAGGCGATTCAGCGGCGCAGAAAAACAGCCAGAGTAACCCATGATCAGTCTGATAGAGTTTATTACTGCGCACACTGCGGCGGCAAACTCGAAAAGGCAAACGGGACGGTATTTGCTTGCCCCTCCCATCGGTATCACGATGGAAGCCCCCTTTGTGAGGGCGTTTATTGGAGAAAAATCCGCATTGGAGGAAGTTCTGCTTGAAGCCTTAAAGGACAAATCGAGAGATCACACGCATTGAATCCTCGGAAGTCAAAAAGCTGCACGAATCAGAAACGAGAGTTTGCAGCGTCAACTTGTATTGCTCAAGGCTCAGTATGACGCTTGCGGACGAGAAAAAGTTTACCCTGTACGAACAATACAGAGAAGCGAAGATCACCGCCGAAGAATATCTTTCCGGCAAAGATGAACTGACAAGGAAAAACAAGCTGCCAGCTAAAGAACAGCTTGAGGAAAGTGAAGCTCTGTATGAAGCGAATCAGCAAATGAGCGATGCTGCATCCGAGCAGCATGAGGCAGTCGGAAAAATGACCGCCTTGTCCGATGCCAAACTCAGAGAGCATCTTTATGATGCAGTTGAACGAGTTCTGGTCTATGACTCAGAAAGCATCGAGATCATTTGGAAGTTCAACGAAGCGAAGAACGGAAGCAGCAGTTATGCCGGAGCCGGTGTATGAACTCCGGTATAGCTTTTAGCTGTGAAGTCGTTTTTTTTGTCCTAAAAATAACATAATCTATCGAAACATCGTAGGCGCATGGTTTCGATCTTCAAAAAGGCTCAACCATCTGTTTTCATGGGCTTTTTGAAGAATTTGAAAAATTTTTTTTGCACCTACTTGACATAATGGGACGAAGCTGGGCAGGGTAAGTTATACCCAAAGAGATACGGGAGGACGCTGCGTATACGGGAAGGCGACCCCCTTGAGATATTCACGGACAGGGAGGGAGGTAATACTCAAAAAAATACTGCCCATAGGCGAGCTGGGGGATTTTTGCCAGAGAATACGCGGAATCGCTGCATCAATCCCTCAACCGCACCACGCTTATATGCGATAAGGGATACCGTAATAGCGGTATCCGGCGGCAGTAAAAGGAGCTTATGGAGCGGCCCATACATGAGGACGTGGAACGCTGCATGAAGGAGAGGGAAAAACTGGTGATAAACAAGGGCAGTGTGAGATGCAGGGCATAATAGACGGCGAGGATCCTGAGAAATACACTCAGAAGTGATAGTGTGCCGATACTCTGCGCCGGCGACGCAATCAGGCGCGGTAGTGATGGTGCCGAGCCGGGGGGATATAGTAGGTGATACCGAGCTGAAGGTATGCGAGACCGCCGCCAACTTCATGGGAAGCAGATGGAAAATTGAAATAGATAAAGCGGGCACAGCGCCCGCTTTTGCTTGGAAATATCACTGGTTGGCGATATCCAGATAGGAGTATAGGGTGTACTTGCTGATGCCGAAGTACTTGGCATATCTTGTCGCCGCTCTTGGTTATGAGCATGGCGCCCGCATCGTTGAGGAAGCGTATGGCCTTAACCTTGTCGTACTTGTTCATCATGGCAACCGGGCGGCCTATGAGTTGTACCGACTGCTCGGGAGATCGTCCAGCAGCTCGTTCACGTTGGTGGGTATGCGCTCCGGTTCCCTCCCGGGTTGTTTTGCACTATGGCGTTTATGACGGACTGCGTCATCATAAGCTCAGTCATGTCGTAGTTTATGGCGAATATGCCTGTGACCTTGTCTTTTTCGTCCTTTATGTATACCGTGCTGGAGCGGAGAATGCGGCCGTCGTGGGTCTTGGTAAGGTAGTTGTAGTGGTCGGGGATATCCCTTTTTGCGTCCGTCCCGGCATGGCCTCAAGAACTACATGGCTGGGGCCGGCATTGGCGCTGCGCCTTGAAACGTGGCCGTTTTCTATGTAAAGTATCATATCCTCCGGTTCGCAGGTGAGGTCGTATATTACGACCTCGCAGTTGCTGCCGAACTGTGGCTATGGCAGCGGCTATGCGCTTTAGAAGACCTACGGTGAGATTCTGCATTTATTCCGAAACGCCGCCAGATAACGGCAAAACAAAAGATATATTTACTATACCATACATTGGCGCGGGACAAAAGCGAAAAAGATTTTGTTTCCGGCTGAAAAATTTTTGGTCATCGGGCAAAAAAGCTATTGCCTATACGATGTTAAGCATGATAAAAATAATAGCATAAACAGTAAGGCAGCATATCGGAAGCTGTAAGGCTTCGCGCGCGGGCTTAAAACAAATCGTGTTTTTGAGTCGGCGCGTTTTTATCATTATCAGTCATCAGGCATTCTTAAAAAGAGGGAGGAAAAATATGTATCTCATAGCGAACGGTAAGGTTATAACCAGGGACGATGCAATGCCCTATATAGAAAATGGCGGCGTAGTCGTAGAAGGAACCAAAATAATAGAGCTGGGCGAGACGGCAGCCCTAAAGGCAAAGTACCCCGATGCGGAGTTCATAGACGCTAAAGGCAACGTAATAATGCCCGCATTCATAAACGTGCATTCCCATATCTATTCCGCCCTTGCCCGCGGTCTCTCTATAAAGGGCTATAAAGGATACTGACACCACCGTTCGATCTGAAGTAATTCGCAGCGCATGCCACCACTTCATAGACCGGTTTTTCGTTCGACCATCACGCCAGCTTCGCGAAATACCCGGCAGCCTTTTCACCATTGAGGAAGTAGCCAAGAGCTGGGCGTCCGCGCCTGCCTCTGCTATGAGGTCAGCGACCGGGACGGGAGGAGAAGTGCGACCTGGCCATCAGGGAGAACGGCGACTTTGCATACGCCACTGCGCCAGGAGAAGAACCCCCATGATAAGCGCAATGTTCGGCGGCCACGCCCTCTTCACCATATCCGACAGGACCTTTGAGAAAATGGTAAAGGAAAACAACGGCATGACCGGATTCCATATACACGTGTCCGAGGGGGCATGAACGACGTTTACGACACGCCTACAATTACGGCACCCGGAAGCGTGAACCGCCTGCTGAACAACGGCATACTTTCGGTCCCAAGACCATGCTGGGCCACTGTATACACGTGAATCCCGCCGAGATGGACATTATCAGGAGACCGGCACAATGGTATGCAACAATCCCGAATCCAACATGGGAAATGCCGTAGGCTGCGCGCCCGTGCTGCAGATGATAAAGAAGGGCATAACCGTTGGCCTGGTACCGACAGCTATATACCTTCGATATGCTGGAGAGCCTGAAGGTCGCCCCCTTTGATAATACAGCGCCACAACGCCTGCATGCCAAACGTAGCATGGTGCGAGGTCACCGATATGCTCTTTAAGAACAACCGCAAAATCGCAGCAAAGTAAGCTTTGACGCGCCTCTCGGCATACGCCTTCGCCCGGCGCTGCCGCCGACGTTATCGTCATGGACTATAAGTGCTTCACTCCCTTCTCCGATGCAAACATAGACGGCCATATGATATTCGGCATGACAGGCCGCCAGTGCGAGACTACCATGTGCAACGGCAAGCTGCGTCATGAAGGATCGCCAGCTCATCGGCATAGACGCGAACGCCCGTACCATGGAAGCGCTTCAAAGAAGCTTTGGAGCAGGGCTGAACGGCTAAAAGAGAATAATACATACGGAGGTGTAAATCATGAGCGAAAGAATGACTCCCATACCCTTTTTAAGCAGCTTATGACCTGATAAAGGAGGAGCACGACAACTTCGGCACCGTCTTCGGCGTAAACGCGCCCTATGTAAAAAAAAGAACGGCAAGACCCTTCCCTGTTCAAAAAAGCGGGGCCTACGGCGGCTGCGAGCGAACCAGCTTTGGCCGCACTTATGCCGGCGCGCTGAGCTCAAGACTGGCCCACAGAGGTGAACGGCGACCAATAAGCCGCCCTACGCTTGGACAAAGACGAGATACAAGCTCACGCGCAGGCAGCTGGTTCGCCGGCTCCGCCGCGTCGGCGGCGCGGCCGCTCCGTCTCCATAAGGGCGGCGCGGTGACGGCACTTGCCGAGAACGCAGGCTGCGCGCGATGCGCATGGGCATCCACCGGATGCGTCTGCGGCTCGAGGTACCGGCACGAAGATGCGATATCGTCGCCACGCCCGCTCGCGCGCTGCTGTCGACTACCGGCGGTTCCGCTTTCGCGTGCGGTCGCCCCCGTCAAGGTAACTGCCGCCGCTGAGGATAGCGTTTTGCCAATACTTTGCTAGCCATTGCCCCCAACATGGCCTCCTGGAGCGCTTCTCCTGCGGCTGCCGCTTCCTGCGCCACGCGAGGATCGTCAAAGGCTGGCTACGCAAAACGCTCCGGATACACCGGGGCTCCCTCCTCGCCCACGCGAGGAAGCGGTTGGCAGTGACATGATCAGCAGGCTCAACTTCCGGATGAAGCGCACAATGGAAGTACACAGCTTGGCGACTCCTGACGCGGCTTTTTAAAGGAACAATTTCACTAACGTCGCCGTGCCGTGCGATGCTAAAGGGCTTTTCAGCCGCGCGGGGTAAAACCGTCTCTTGCCGGTGCTTCTACTTTTACCCGTGTTTTCAGTAATCAAACCGTCAGCGTGACTGGTCGGAGGATTACGATCCGCTTTCAAGCGACTCCAGCGCGACCGCCTGCATTATCTCCGCGACAGGCGCGCCTTGTCGCCAAGGATAAGGGGCGTGCAGCACCTGACCGAACTGATGCTGTTCGTTTCTGGTAGGCGCGATTAATCCACCATGCGGCGGCGCTCCCAACCCAGGCGGTCGATGAACAGCTCCGGCATTGACGCCAGAAAACTTGTAAAGACCCTCGTTATACTCGTTCGACACCGTAACGTGCGCATCGTATACAGTCACGTGCTCTCCCGCTTCTTCATAGCCACCGCAACCCACGCGCCAGTCCGTCAGCAGACGGTGCTCTTTCAGCGCGCGGTAGCTCCGTTGTCGGCTGCGTGCGCACCGTTCCGGGCGCGGCCATCATCCGCCGCCCACCGCGAATGAGGTGCGCCATTTTTAATCGCAAAATGCGTGATACGCTTTACGTCGAGGATCGCAGATGCTTACGTCACTCGCGAAGCGATGATCGTGCGGTAGACCAGACAAGTGACGTCCATCGCGCGATGGGTAGGTGGCCGAACCATCCTCCGGGGAGAATACTTGAGACCAGATGCCGTAGATCTGCATACTGACCTCGATGTATTTCGCCATGCGCGGCGACGCCACCAGATAGTCGACCGCGAGGGACGCGTCGGCCTTCAGCGTGAGGTCGTCCGCACTCTTTCCGGTCAGCCGCCCGCCCGGCGCGCGGCGCTGCCGTTCGGCGTTGACCTGCCGCACACGCTCGACTACCTCGAAGAGCCGCGCACGGCCCGGGATGCCGTAGGCCTTCAGCGCCGGCGACACCGCGAGGCAGATGGTCTTTTCCGTGCGGCTCGGGTCTGCCACCACAAGGTTCGTCTGCATCGGGTCCAGGCCGCGCTCCATGCACTCTACGGACGCGTAATACGACTTGAGATCAATGGCGATATAGGCCCGCTCGTTTTGCGGCATGGCGCAGTCCTCCCCCTCTGTCGGACAGTATACCACAACGTTTAAATTAGAACAAGAGTTTTATTTTGCGATATTTTAGCGCCGGAAGTATCGTTCAGCAGGTGAGGGCGTCGAGCTCATCGACCAGCTCGCCGAACATGGCGAGCGCGGCGTCGACCGGCGCGGGGGTGCTCATATCCACGCCCGCGAGCTTCAGAAGTGAGATGGGATCGGTGCTGCTGCCGCCGGAAAGGAAGCGCTTGTAGTCCGCGACGGCAGGCTCGCCCTCGCGCAGGATGCGATCAGCCAGAGCGACCGCGGCGGAGAAGCCGGTGGCGTACTGGAACACATAGTAATTGTAATAGAAGTGCGGGATGCGCGCCCACTCGAGCGCGATCTGCGCGTCGCTGATCATGTCGGGGCCGAAGTAGAGGCGGTTGAGCGCGAGGTATTTTTCGTCCAGCGCGTCAGCGGTCAGTGTCTCGCCGCGCTCTGCCATGCGCCCCAGCTCGCGCTCGAACTCGGTAAACATCGTCTGACGGTAGACCGTGCCCTTGAACTGGTCAAAAATGATTGATGAGGTAGGCCCGCTCGCGCTTGTCGGTGCTCTTGTGCAGCAGATGACGCATGAGCAGCACCTCGTTGCAGGTCGAGGCGACCTCGGCGACGAAGATGACGTAGTCGCTCGTGCAGACGGGCTGATGCTTGCAGCTCAGATAGCTGTGCATGGCGTGCCCCAGCTCGTGCGCGATGGTGAACTGGCTGTCGAGGTCGTCGGTCTGATTGAGCAGAACATAGGGGTGCGGGCGCGCGATGCCGGAGGAGTACGCGCCGCCGCGCTTGCCGACGTTGGGGTACACGTCGAGCCAGCGATGGTCGAAGCCCTCGCGCAGCATGGCGGTATAATCCTTCGCCGAGCACGGCGAGCGCGTCGAGCACGGTGGCCTTCGCCTGCTCAAAGGGGATTTCCTCCGCCACGCATCGGGGACAATGGGCGTATAGACATCATACACATATGCAGCTCGTCTGCGCCGAGCAGACGGCGGCGCAGGGCGACATAGCGGTACATCTTGTCGAGGTTCGCGTGGACGCTCTCGATGAGACTGTCGTAAACGCTCACCGGCACCTCGGTCGCGTCGAGCGCGGCGTCGAGTGTGGAGGGGTACCTGCGCGCGTTCGCAAAAAAGCGGAGTTGCTTGAACTGCGCGTCAAGCGTCGCGGCGAGCGTATTGCGATAGCCGCCGAGCGTTGCGTAGTAGGTCTCAAACGTATTGCGCCGCAGCGTGCGGTCGCCGCTCTGGAGCAGGGGAACAAAGGTCGCATCGGTCAGCGGCTGCTCCGCGCCCGCGCCGTCGGTCACGGCGGGAAAGCGGAGGTCGGCGTTGTGGAACACGCCGAAGATGGCGTCGGGGCTGTCGGCCATCTCGCCGGCATTCGCCAGCAGCGCCTCGCACTCCGGGGAGAGGATGTGCGCCCTGCGGCGGCGGACCCGCTCGATGGGACGGCGATAGGTCGCCAGCTCCGGCTGCTCGGCGTAGAAGCGCGTGAGCGTTTCATTGCTGAGTGCAAGCAGCTCGCTCGCGGCAACGCGCCTGCGCCGGAGAGCGTGACGGAAAGGCTCAGCGCCTTGCCGCGCAGGTCCTGATAAAAGCCGTTCGAGGTATCCTCGTCCGCCTTGCAGTTGGCGTAGCCGTAGAGCCGGCCGACGCGGACGTTCAACTCATCGTCGAGTCGGAAATAGGCCAGCAGCGTCTCCGCGCTCTCACCGAGGCGGCCCTGATAGGCGGCGACTGCTTCGGTATAGGGCCTGAGCGCCTCGTACTCGGCCCTCCACGCCTCGTCCGAGGGGAAGATGTCGGTGAGATCCCAGGTAAACTCGGCAGCGACCTCGCTGCGCTTGCGAATCGGCTTAGACATAAAATAACCTCCGTCGGGGAAAATTTCTTGTCCCTATTATGTGCAAAAAAGCCGCGGCGCGCAAGCCTTTTTTTGGCGCACGCCGCGGCAAATTTCGCTTTCGCTTGCCACAGCCCGGCGGTGAATCGGATCCCGTCGCCGCGATCCGGATGCGTTTTCCGGAAAACGCTTGACTTTTACGCATCAAAGCTTTAGAATGACAAAGTCCTGACCGCTGCGGGTCGGGGCTTTGCTATGATTACGGAAGGAAGCGGGCCGCCTTGCCGGGATGCGGACGGCCCAAGGGGAGAACACCATGAAGCACACGAAAAACACAAAGAGCTTTGCCAGCCGCTGGGGCTTTATTCTGGCCTCGGTCGGCTCGGCGGTCGGCATGGCAAACGTATGGGGCTTTCCCAACAAGCTGGGCAGCAACGGCGGCGGGGCCTTCCTTGCTGATCTACCTGCTGTTCGTGGTCATCTTCAGCTACGTCGGCCTGCCGGCGGAGTTTGCGATGGGCCGCCGCGCGGCGACCGGCACGCTGGGTGCCTATGAAAATGCCTGGGCCACGCGCGGCAGGAGCGCGGGCAAGGCCGGCGGACTGCTCGGCTGGCTGCCGCTGGCGGGCTCCATGTGCATCGCCATCGGCTACGCTGTCATTGTGACCTACATTCTCAAGGCGCTGGCGGACTCGCTCCTCGGTACGCTCATGACGGCGGACACCGCCGCGTGGTTCGGAGCCTTCTCCGGCACGCCCTACTCGGTCATTCCCTATCACATCGTCGTGGTCGTCGGCACGCTTCTGACGCTCTTCCTCGGCGCGCACAGCATCGAAAAGTCCAACAAGGTCATGATGCCGCTGTTTTTCCTCATCTTCCTCGTTCTGGCGGTGCGCGTGGCGCTGCTGCCGAACGCGGCGGAGGGATATCTTTTCATGTTCACCCCGCGCTGGGAGGCTCTGACCGACCCGATGATCTGGATCTGGGCGATGGGGCAGGCGTTCTTCTCGCTGTCCGTCACCGGCAGCGGTATGATCGTCTACGGCGCATACCTCTCCAAGGACGAGGACGTGGTGGACGTCGCGCAGCATACGGCGCTCTTTGACACCATTGCCGCCGTGGTCGCGGCACTGGTCATTATCCCCGCCTGCTTCTCCTACGGACTGGACGTCGGCGCGGGCCCGAGCCTGCTGTTCGTCACGCTGCCGACCATCCTGCAGGACATCCCGCTCGGTCGCCTGTTCGCCATCATTCTCTACGTTGCGATGATCTTCGCGGGCGTCAGCTCGCTGCAGAATATGTTCGAGGCCGTCGCGGAATCCCTGATGCACAAGTTCCCCAGGCTTAGCCGCACGGCGGTGCTGGTGATCCTGTGCGTGGTGTGCCTCGGCTTCGGCATCGGCATGGAGACCATTTCCAAGTGGGGCCCGTGGATGGATCTCGTGTCCATTTACATCATCCCATCGGTGCGACGCTTGGTGCGGTCTCATGGTTTTATGTGATGAAAAAGGACGAGCTGCTCTCCGCCGTCAACACCGGCAGCGGCAAGCTGCGCGGAAACCTCTGGTACAGCGTGGGACGCTACGTCTATGTTCCGCTGGCTGTGATCCTCTGCTGCGTGGCGCTGTTCATGCACGTCGCGTTCTGAAAAGTAAAAAAGGGGAGCGCCCATACGAAACGTATGGGCGCTCCCCTTTTGCTGGTATCGCGCCTTACTGTCCGCCGACCATCACGCCGACGTTGCCGTAGAGCAGGATGCGGACGAGGCCGCAGAGGAAGAGGTGCGCGGGATAGTAGAGATAGAAAAGATACTTCATGCTCCGGCCCGCGCCGCGTCGTGCCGTTGTAGCGCTTGAGCAGCGGAATGGTCAGCCCGGCGAAGAGCTGAAGTATACCGTAGACGGGGTCGATGAAGAGCGCGTAGATCAGCGCGTACATCGCGACCCAGAGCATCATGCGCGTCATCTGGCGGCGGAAGTCGCCGCGGTTCTGCCCGATCTCCAGAATGGCAAGCACGGCGATACTGCTCCAGTCGCCCGGGAAGGCGAGAAGCGTAAGGGCGACCACGGCAAGCGTCTTTTGCCATTGCTTGAGCTCGGGCCGCTCCACCGTGTAGAGGCCGACGACGCCGAGAAACAGCGGCCACATCACGCTGGTCTGGTTGAATACGCCGGTCTTGAGTGGGACAAAGGGGATGCCGAAGGCAAAATTGTAGGCGAAGTGTCCGATGACGGCAAAAAGCAGTAGCCGTCCGGCGTACTTTTTCAGATCGCGGGTGTAGTGGTAGCCCTCGGCCACCATGAACCAGAAGATCGGCGCGGCTATGCGGCCGATGATGTGCAGCAGCAGGATCCACCAGTCCCGCGGATAATCCGGCCAGATCACACTGGTGAAGTGGTCGACCGTCATGGCAAGCATGGCGAAGAGCTTGAGCTGATTGCCGCTCAACCCTTTATTGGTCTGTTCCATTCTCTCTCCTTCGCGGGCATTGCCGCATCCCAATAGGCTGCTTACAGTGTAGCAGAAGCCGCCGCTCTTTGCAAGAGCGCGCACAACGTTGATTTGCTTCAGGATTATTTTTGAACACTTGACAAAAATAGGAAAGAGCTCTACAATGTCGTTCTCTGCGGCAAAGGGAAGAACGCCGCGGAGCATTTGAACGATCCAAGCATCCAAAGGAGAGGTGACATGATGAAATTCCAAAAACGATTTGTGCCGCTGCTGCTCGCACTGGTGCTGGCGCTCGGCACGCCGCCCGTGCAGGCGGCGGCGCTCACGCGCGGCGAGGCCGCGCAGGCGCTGCTCTCCGCCGCGCAGGACTATAACCCCGGCGTGCAGCGGTCCGACATTCTCAAGGGCTATCCCGACGGCAGCCTTGCGCTCGACGGCACGCTGACACGCGCACAGGCGCTGGTGATGCTCACGCGCGCCTTCGGCGGCTTTGCCGCCCCTGCGGGGGACAACGCCCGCATGGCGCTTGCCCACAGGCAGCCTGACGAATGTTCCCGCATGGGCGGCGGAGGAGCTTTCCTCCGTTCTCACTGCCGGCCTTGCAGACGGCGACGCGAACGAGGCTATGAGCGCCGAAGCGCTCTCGACGCTGCTCCGCCGCGCCTACGCCGCCAAGGGCACGAACCTCAAGGACGACTACTACGCCGCCGTCAACAAAAGCTGGCTGGACGGCTCCGACATTCCCGCAGGCCTATCCATCAACGGCCCGTTCTACGGCCTGAGTCTGACGGTCAATGAGCAGATCGCGGCGCTCATCCGCGAGATCGACGCGCATGAACAGACTCCCGGCACCGCCGAGGCGAAGATCAAGCGCTCTACGACTGCGTGATGGATGCCGAGGGCCGCGAGAGGGCCGGCGTCGCGCCCATTCAGAAGTACCTTGACGCCATCGAGAGCGCCAAAACGCTCGACGAGCTGGTGAGCGTCGATGCGCAGATGCAGAAGGAGCTGGGGCTGTCCATGCTCCTCGGCTTCGGCCTGACGACCGACCTCGCGGATTCGAGCCACAGAATCGCCGCGTTTTCGCTCATCGGCGCGGGTATGGACAAGGACTTCTACGTCGACGGCGCCGATGCGCAGAGGAGCGCCTACACCACATATCTCACATCGCTGCTGACGCTCTCCGGCCTTGGCGCGGACGAGGCGGCGCAGCGCGTCGCGGCGTTCTATGACGCCGAGGCGGCGATCTCTGCGGCCTCGCTCGACCCGCAGGACTACAGCAACGTGGACAAGACCTACAACCTCTTCACGCTCGGCGAGCTCAAGGCGCTGCTGCCGAACGTGGACCTTGACGCCGTTCTTGCCGCCAGCGGCATTGAAAACGCGGAGCGGATCATGGTCAGCGACGTCGGTGCGCTGAAGGCAGCCGCGGCGCTCTACGACGACGCCCACCTTGCCCTGCTCAAGACCGCGGCGCGTCTGGCGCTGCTGCAAAGCGTGGCCACATCGCTCAATCAGGGATTTATGGACGCGTACTTCGACTTCGTGCTGGGCTACTACGGCGTAGATGCCCGCCAGAGCAATGAGCAGATCGCGGCGCAGCAGGTGCAGGCGCTTCTGGCGGATTACCTCAGCCGCGCCTATGTGGACGAATACTTCTCCGCCAAAGCCAAGGCCGATGTGGAGGAGATGATCGGCGAGTTCATCGCCATCTACAAGGAGCGCATTCTGGCGCAGGACTGGATGAGCGCCGAAACCAAGGCCAAGGCCGTAAAGAAGCTCGACACCATGGGCGTCAAGGTCGGCTATCCCGACAGCTGGGAAAGCTGTCTTGACCGCGCAGAGATCAAGCCCCCCGCCGAGGGCGGCTCCTTCTTTTCCAACGTCATCGCCATTCAGATGGCGATGAAGCAGGATGTCCTCGCCCACCAGAACGACGCGCCGGATAAGAGCGAATGGATCATGACGCCCTTTACGGTCAACGCCTGCTACAATCCCAGCGCCAACGACATCACCTTCCCCGCCGCCATTCTGCAATCGCCGCTTTACGACGTGAACGCCAGCCGGGAGGAGAATCTCGGCGGCATCGGCTACATCATTGCCCACGAGATCACCCACGCCTTCGACAACAACGGTGCGAAGTTCGACGAGAACGGCAGCGCCGCCGACTGGTGGACGGCGGAGGACTACGCCGCCTTCCGGCAGAAATGTCAGGCTGTGGCCGAATGGTACGACGGACAGGGAGGCCTATCCCAGCATCGCGTGCAGCGGCGCACTGACGATCTCGGAGAACGTGGCAGACCTCGGTGCGGCGAAGTGCGTCGTTGCGGCGGCGAAGAAGCTCGACCACCCCGACCTCGACAAGCTCTTCCGCGCCGTCGCGAACACCTGGGCGTCCACGACCTCGCGGCAGATGCGCGAGTATCTGGCCGTGACCGACGTCCACGCGCCGGATAAGCTGCGCTGCAACCGCGTACTGCAGACGCTGCCGGAATTCTACACGACCTATGATATCCAGCCTGGCGACGGGATGTGGACCGCGCCGGAGACGCGCGTGAGCGTGTGGTAACAAAACATCCAAAAAGCAGCCCTTCTCTCGCCGCTGCATATTTTTCGGCGAAACGACAAAATATCTTTCTTGACAAAAGCACATTGCGTATGTTACCTTAAAAAGGTAAGTGGATAAGGTGATCGGATGATGGGTCACGGGAGAGACCGCGGAGTATCCGCCGCGGCGCCGAAGGGGAACGCAGAAGCTCTCAGGCAAAAGGACCGGACTCGGACGACGCTCCGAAAAGTGCGGCTTGCCGCACGCCGAAGGTGCAACCTGCAGGATGCGATATGCTGTGTCAGGGAAACTCTCAGGTCATAAAACGGAGGCACAAAGTTCCAAGGGGGACTTTGTGCCTTTTTTCTATGCCATATTTTAATCATTTTTATACTATCGTTCAAAAATGATAATAGAGGAGGAAACAGCTTATGGAAAGGAAAACACCCCTGTATCAGACCCATGTGGACGCGGGCGGAAAGATCGTTGAGTTCGGCGGCTTTCTGATGCCCGTGCAGTATCCCACCGGTGTGCTCGCCGAGCACATGGCCGTGCGGCAGAAGGCGGGACTCTTTGACGTGTCGCACATGGGCGAGCTGCGGCTCAAGGGCCCCGACGCGGTCGCAAACGTGCAGAAGCTCATCACCGCGGATATCTCCGCCATGCAGGACGGCGACATCAAGTACGCCATGTTCTGCAACGACGCGGGCGGCATTATTGACGATTTCATCGTTTACCGCTGTGCCGCCGACGACTACTGGCTGGTCGTCAATGCGGGCAACCGCGACAAGGACGCCGCGTGGGTCGAGAGCCATCTGTTCGGCGACGTGGACTACCGCGACGAGGGTGACGACTGGGGACAGGTCGCGCTGCAAGGACCAACGTCCGGCGACATTCTCAAAAAGCTCTGCGCGGAGCAGTACATTCCCGCGAAGTATTACACCTTTATCGACAACGTTCCGCTCGAACCTCGGCAGCCGCACCATTCACGCTCTCGTTTCCCAGACAGGCTATACCGGCGAATACGGCTTTGAGCTCTACTGCAGGGCTGAGGACACCGTTGACCTCTGGCACGCCCTGCTCGCCGCGGGCGAGGAGTACGGCCTGATCCCCTGCGGACTCGGCGCGCGCGACACGCTGCGGCTCGAAGCCTCCATGCCGCTCTACGGCCACGAGATGAACGAGGAGATCACGCCGAAGATGGCGGGCCTTCCCTGCAAGCTGACTGGCAAGGACTTCATCGGCCGCGACGCGCTCGTCGCGCTCGGTGCGCCGAAGTTAAAGCGCATCGGCATGAAGGTCGTCGGACGCGGCATCGTGCGCGAGCACTGCGACCTCTATTCGATGGAGGGCGAGAAGCTCGGCTGGACGTCCTCCGGCACATTCGCGCCGTTTATCGGCTGCGGCGTCGCGATGGGCTACATCCCCGCCGGGCAGATCGAGATCGGCAAACACCTCAACGCCGACGTACGCGGGCGCATGATCGAGCTGGAGATCGTACCCATGCCGTTCTATAAGCTGGACAAGTAAGCATACATACTACCACAACGATTTCTACAACAAAAATTTGAGGAGGACAACACAATGAATTTTCCTGCTGAGCTGAAGTATTCCAAGTCCCACGAGTGGGTCAGGATGGACGGCGAGATCGCCGTCGTCGGCATCTCTGATTTTGCGCAGGACGCGCTGGGCGATGTGGTGTTTATCAACCTGCCCACTGAGGGCGACGCGGTCACCGCAGGCGAGAGCTTCGGCGATGTTGAATCCGTCAAGGCGGTCTCCGACATCATTTCCCCCGTCAGCGGCACCATCTGCGCGGTCAACGAGGCGCTGGCCGACGCGCCCGAAACGCTCAACTCCGATCCCTACGGCGCGTGGATCATCAAGGTCGAGGGCATCGGCGGCACCGAGGAGCTGCTCGACGCGGCGGCTTATGAGGCGCATTGCGCCGAGGAGGGCTGATGGGCTCTTATGTTCCGACCACCGCGGCGGAACGGGAGGAAATGCTTGCTGCCATCGGGGTCCAAAGCCTTGAGGACCTGTATCAGGCGGTCCCGCAGGGGATGCTGCTGAACGGGAAGCTCAACATCCCCGAGGGCATGAGCGAGCTGGAGGTACGCGAGGCCGTCACCGCCATGGCGGAGAAGAACAAGGTCTACAAGACCGTTCTGCGCGGTGCGGGTGCCTACCGCCACTTCATTCCCGCCGTTGTCAAGTCTGTTACCTCCCGCGAGGAGCTGCTCACCTGCTACACGCCCTATCAGGCGGAGATCAGCCAAGGCGTGCTGCAAGGCACGTTCGAATTCCAGACTATGATCTGCGAACTGACGGGCATGGACGTTGCCAACGCCTCCCACTACGACGGCGCGACCGCCGCCGCCGAGACCATCCCCATGTGCCGCGACCGCAAGCGCATGAAGGCGTATGTCTCCGCCTGCGTGAACCCGCAGGTCATCGAGGTCATGCAGACCTACTGCTTCGCCTCGAACACCGAGCTGACCGTCGTTCCCGCAAAGGACGGCAGGACCGACCTCGACGCGCTCAAGGCCGCGCTCGGCGAGGACGCCGCGTGCTTCTATCTCCAGCAGCCGAACTACTTCGGGCAGATCGAAGACGCAAAGCCATCGGTGAGCTTCGTCCATGCAACGGGCGCGAAGTTCGTCATGGGCGTGAACCCCATCGCCTGTGCTCTTTTGCCAACTCCACGTGAGATGGGCGCTGACATCGCCGTGGGCGACGGTCAGCCCCTCGGGCTCGACACCGCCTTCGGCGGCCCCTACCTCGGCTTTATGGCGACGACCGCCGCCATGACGCGCAAGCTGCCGGGCCGCATCGTCGGCCAGACGAAGGACGTGGACGGCAAGACTGGCTATGTGCTCACGCTCTCCGCGCGGGAGCAGCACATCCGCCGCGAGAAAGCCAGCTCCAACATCTGCTCGAATCAGGCGTTGTGCGCCTTCACCGCGGGCGTTTACATGGCGGCGATGGGCGAAGCGGGCATGAAGCAGTGCGCACGGCTCTGCACTTCAAAGGCGCACTACTTTGCCGCCGAGCTTGTCAAGGCCGGCTGCAAGCTCGAAGTATCAGGGCGAATTCTTCCACGAGTTCGTGACCGAGGTTGAGTGCCCCAACTGCCGCAAAAAGATCCTTGACGCGCTCGACGCGGCGGACATCCTCGGTGGCGCGGAGGTGGACGGCGGCATCCTCTGGTGCGTGACCGAGCTTGTGAGCAAGACGCAGCTTGACAAAGCCGTTTCCATCGTGAAGGAGGTGCTGAAATGAAGCTGATCTTTGAGCTTGGCACGGAGGGCCGCGGTCTGAGCCTGATGCCTGCGTGCGATGTGCCGGAATACACGCTCCCAGAGGAGCGCACAGCGCCCCTGCGCCTACCCCATGTGAGTGAAAATGAGCTGACGCGTCACTACACGGCGCTTTGCAAGCGCATCCACGGCGTGAACGACGGCTTCTATCCCCTCGGCTCCTGCACGATGAAGTACAACCCCAAAATCGACGAGGACATGGCGGCGCTGCCTGGCTTCACGCAGCTCCACCCGCTTCAGCCGGTCGAAACGGCGCAGGGCGCGCTCGAGGCGCTGCATGTTCTGGGCAGCGAGCTGGGCGAGATCTTCGGCATGGACGCGGTCACGCTCCAGCCTGCCGCGGGCGCACACGGCGAATTCACCGGCGTGCTGCTCATCAAGGCATACCATACCGACCGCGGCGACACCGCGCGCACGAAGATCATCGTGCCCGACTCCGCCCACGGCACCAACCCCGCCACCGCAGCCATGTGCGGCTATCAGGTGGTGAACATACCCCTCCGGCGCGGACGGCTGCGTCGATCTCGCGGCGCTCCGCGCCGCCGTCGGGCCCGCAGACGGCGGGACTGATGCTCACGAACCCCAATACGGTCGGCATCTTCGACAAGAACATCCTTGAGATCACGAAGATCGTCCACGACGCGGGCGGATTGTGCTACTACGACGGCGCGAACCTCAACGCCGTCATGGGCGTCGTCCGCCCGGGCGACATGGGCTTCGACTGCATCCACTCGAACCTGCACAAGACCTTCGCCACGCCGCATGGCGGCGGTGGCCCCGGTGCGGGCGCGGTCGGCTGCAAGGGCTTTCTACGCAAGTATATGCCCGGCCCGCTGGTGGTGGAGAAGGACGGCAGGCTTGCCTTCGACTATCCCGAGAAGTCCATCGGCCGCGTAAAGCTGTTCTACGGCAACTTCGACGTCTGCATCAAGGCGCTGACCTATGTGCTCACGCTCGGAAGGGCCGGTATTCCAGAGGCGGCGATGAACGCCGTGCTCAACGCCAACTATATGCGCGTGAAGCTCGCGGAGAAGTTCACCATGGCCTACGACGAAATTTGTATGCACGAGTTCGTCATGTCGCTGGTCGATCTGCACAAGGAGACGGGCGTTTCCGCGCTCGACCTTGCCAAGGGAATGCTCGACTACGGCCTGCATCCGCCCACGATGTACTTCCCGCTCATCGTCCACGAGGCGCTCATGGTCGAGCCCTGCGAGACCGAGAGCAAGGAGACGATGGACGAGGTCTGCGACATCTACGGCAGGCTCTTCGACCTTGCCTATTCCGACCCCGACGCGCTCCATACCGCGCCGCACGATACACCCGTCCGCCGTCTCGACGAGGTCGGCGCGGCGCGCAATATGATCCTGCGCTATTCGTTTGCGCAATAAAAAAACACGCAATGCCGCCGCGAAAACGGCGGCATTGCTCTCAAAAGGAAAGAAACACTATGGCTGATTATCAACTCATCGTCATCGGCGCCGGCCCCGGCGGCTACGAGGCCGCGCTCCGCGCGGCAAAGCTGGGCAAAAGGTCGCCGTGGTCGAGCGGCGCGAGGCGGGCGGCACCTGCCTGAACCGCGGCTGCATCCCGACCAAAACGCTGCTCCACGCCTCCGCCATCTACCGCGACGCGAAGAACGGCGCGCACTGCGGCATCCACACCGAGGATATCCATGCCGACATGGCTGAAGTTTTTGCTTACAAGCGCGCCGTTTCACAGAAACTCTCCGCCGGCATCGAGTCGCTTTTCAAGAGCGCGAAGATCGACCTGCTGCGCGGCACGGCGCTCATCACCGGCTCCGGCTGCGTCCGCGTGACGGACGCGGACGGCAGCGCCAACGACTACACCTGCGACGACATTCTCATTGCCACCGGCTCCGTGCCGTCCCGCCCGCCGATCCCGGGGCTGGAGCTTGCCATGACCTCCGACGAGCTGCTCGAGGGGCTGCGACCACCTCTAC
>VOFK01002561.1_pt1 | contig 27280 bp, 36 predicted proteins | sample 5384121 | NCBI WGS metagenome assembly VOFK01 (sample SAMN12384730, study PRJNA508395) | human gut metagenome | isolation source: healthy gut J | host: Homo sapiens | reverse complement strand
TGTTGTACTTCGTTCCGAGTTACGTATTGCTCTGCATTGCTGCCAGTTTTTGTTTGGGTGCTATCCTTACGGGAAGTGTCTACCCTAAAAGTGCGTTCTTGTTAAGCCCGCCGTGAAATGCTACCCTTAACATGAATACACTGAAAGGATAACCACCATGAAAGATATAGAAATTGGGCCTATTCGCCCGCCCTCTGAGAGTAATAGCCTACTGATACGAGTTACAAGAGGATGTCATTGGAATAAGTGTTATTTCTGCGGGCTTTACAAATCCATGCGCTTCTCCATGCGGCCCATTGATGAAACCATCGAAGATATTAGGCGGCAGGCCCAGCTCAACCAGGGAAAAAAGATTACTTCCTGCTTCTTGCAGGACGGGGATGCTCTGGTGTTGAAAACAGATTATCTGCTCCGTATCTTGGAAGCAATCAACCAGAGCTTTCCTGATATGCAGTACATCACTTCCTATGCCCGTGCGGATAGTATCACTCGGAAAACTCCAGCAGAGTTAAAGATACTCCGGCAAGCTGGACTAAATCATCTCTACTGCGGAATGGAAACCGGCTCGGATCAAATACTAAAACTCATCAACAAGGGCTTTGACGCGGATACCGTTGTCCAAAGTGGCTGCATGGCAAAAGACGCGGACATGATCTTGTCGGAGTTCATATTGCTGGGGAATCGGCGGCAAGGAGCTGTCTGAAGAAAAATGCCGTTCAAACAGCAAAGGCGCTGAATATCATCCAGCCTGATTTTATCCGTGTCCATGCTACGGGTATTAAACCGGAATCCAAGCTGGGGGAGTTTGTCAGGGATGGCTCGTTTACGTTACAATCAGAGGAAGAAATCGTTGTAGAGCAAAAGCTATTCTTGCAGCAGCTACATGAGATGGACAGTTACTATGTCAATGAACACATCATCAATCTGCTTCTGGAGGTCAGGGGAAATCTGCGAACAGAGAAACAGGAAATGCTCTCTACGATTGACCGCTTTCTGACCCTGCCACCGGATGAAAGGCTTTTGTTTGCTGTCGGCAGGCGGCTCAATATCTTCTTCCGCTTGGACGATCTGAAAAAGCCGAAGCTGCATCAAAAGGCTGAGGAAAGCCTGCAACAGATTTTAAGTAAGAATCCCCATGTTGACTTTGCCGCGTTGTGCAATTACGTCCGGCAGTCACAAATTTAGAGCAGAAAATAATAGCCGCTTTTCGTCAGCTATGCCCAGCATTTTTATTTGCGGCCTTGGCAGCATGGCGGCTGCATCCAGGCCGTCCAGATAGCTGTTTCCCCACTGGCACATTGCGTCCAGAATGGGGACGATGCTCTGTCCAAATGAGGTAAGAGAATATACCGTCTTGGGCGGCTTTTCTGGAATCACTTCACGATGTATCATGCCGTTGTTTTCCAGATCGTGAAGCTGTTGCGAAAGCATCTTCGGTGTAGCGTTTAGAATCAGCCGCTGCAACTCCATATAGTGTAATGGATGGTCGATCAGGTGCCAAAGGATCAATGGCTTATACTTGCCGCCGATCAAAGAAAGGGTTGCCTCCACGGGGCAATTAAATTGATTTGTTTGACATTTCATAGAATGGTTCTCCTTTCCCGCATGGTGCTATCTTTTTGGGAAGTATCTTCCGAAAAAGTGCATTCTTGCGGTTTTGTTTTCTGGTGCTAAAATTAAGTCGATGGTTGATTTGATAGGTTCATAATAAAAATACAGAAAGGATCTTGTACTATGGATTTTATTACGATTGCAAAGCAGCGTATGTCAGTACGCAATTATAAGAAAACGAAGGTGGAGCCTGAGAAGCTGGAGAAGATTCTGGAGGCTGCTCATGTGGCCCCCACCGCTGCCAACCTCCAGCCGGTTCACCTGATTGCTGTTCAGAGCGAGGAAGGTCTTGCGAAGATCGGCAAAGCGGCCAGCATTTACGGTGCGCCCCTGGCCATTATCGTCTGCGCCGATCACGATAAGGCGTGGGTGCGGCCTTTTGACCAGAAGCAGACCGGCGACATTGACGCCTCTATCCTGACCGACCACATGATGCTCCAGGCCACGGAGCTGGGACTTGGGGACAGTGTGGGTATGCTACTTCGATCCCGATGTTCTGCGTCAGGAATTTAACCTCCCGGCCAACTTGGAGCCGGTCAATATCCTGGTTGTCGGCTACTCCAATGAGAAGCCCGCTGACACCAACCGCTTTGATAAAAAGCGCATCCCAATGAGCCAGTTGGTTTCCTACGAAACTCTGTAAGGGAATACCCGGCGCAGCCCCTGCGAACGTACAGGGGCTGCGTTTTTATCTTTCTGAAATATGGGCGTAGGTTTCTTCCAGAATCCACCGGATATGTTCATCCTGCAAGGAATAGATCACGTTTTTCCCAGCCTTGCGTGATTGCACTAACCGGACAATCCGAAGCGCACGAAGCTGGTGGGATATGGCCGATTCTGTGACCTCCATCTTTTGTGCCAGTTCGCTGACGCAAGAATCTTTCTGCATCAGATACCAAAGTATCCGCATCCGTGTGTAATCGCCCATCGCTTTGTGAAGCTCGGTTAATTGTTCCAATTCGCCGGGGCTTGGAACGGAAAAAGTTGTTTTCTCTGTTTCGTTCATGTATTTTTCTCCAATCTATAATGAAGCTGTTTGACAGACAAGAATTATGTCAGTATCATAGTCACAGGAAGGAGCTGATTTTTATGCCGCATTACAATCTGCCCCACAACCACGGACAGAATATTGAAAAAGTCTTAAATAAGATGCCCTCTGCGGAAGGGTTTAAGGATATATCGTTTTTATTTCAGCAGCTTGGCGATCCGACCCGGCTGCGGATTCTATGGCTGCTATGCCATTGTGAAGAATGTGTATGCAATCTCGCGGCGGCTGTGGATATGAGCGCCCCTGCTGTGTCACATCATCTGCGGATATTAAAAAAGAGCGGGATCATTTCAAGCCGCAGGGACGGAAAAGAAGTCTATTATTCGCTATCGGACACGCCGCAGGCAAAGCTCCTGCATCATGCCATAGATGCGTTGTTTGAAATATCATGCCCGACTGAACAATAAGGAAATGCGCCGCAGCGTGTGAAAGTTGCGGCGCATTTCTATTGCGCTTAACCCTGATTTGTGCTGCCCGCTGGCATATCCGGCAGCTTGACCCGCATAGCGCGGATGGCGTTGAGAATCGCAATAATGGAAACGCCTACATCCGCGAACACCGCCGCCCACATATTCGCATAGCCCAGCGCACCTAAAATCAGAACCAGGAACTTTACGCCCAAGGCAAACACAATGTTCTGATTTGCGATACGGATCGTCTTACGGGCGATCTTCATAACGGCGGCGATTTTGGACGGTTCATCCGTCATCAGAACCACGTCAGCAGCTTCAATGGCCGCATCGGAACCCAAGCCGCCCATAGCAATACCGACATCGGCCCGCGCCAGTACGGGAGCGTCATTGATGCCGTCCCCAACAAAGGCCAGCGTACCTTTTTCACTTTTCTGCTTCAGCAGACTTTCCACGCGGTCAACCTTATCAGCCGGGAGCAGTTCGGTATATGCCTGATCCAGATGAAGCTGTCCCGCGACTTTCTTTCCAACGGCGTCTGCATCGCCGGTCAGCATGACCGTTTTGCGGATACCAGCAGATTTCAGCAGCTTGATTGCGGCTGGAGCATCGGCCTTGATCTCGTCCTCAATAACGATACATCCAGCGTATTTCCCATCACAGGCCAGATAGACCACAGTGCCGACAGCGGAGGATGGCGTGTACTTAATATGCTCCTTCTCCATCAGCTTGGCGTTTCCGGCCAGAATCGTTTTCCCGTCAATCACGGCCTGTACGCCGTGACCGGCAATTTCTTGGACATCGGAAACCCGGCTGTTGTCGATTTTCTCTCCATAGGCGTTCTTGATAGAAAGAGAAATCGGATGGTTGGAGTAATCCTCTGCGTATGCAGCCAGCTCCAAAAGCTGCGCTTCCTCCATGCCGACAGGGATGGATCTCGCTGACCGCAAAGGAGCCTTTTGTCAGTGTGCCGGTCTTATCAGAGACCACGACCTCGGTATTTGCCAGGGCCTCCAGATAGTTGCTGCCCTTTACCAGAACGCCGATCTTGGACGCGCCGCCGATGCCTCCGAAGAAACTAAGCGGAATGGAAATGACCAGCGCACAGGGGCAGGAAATCACCAGGAAGGTCAAGGCCCGGTAAATCCAGGTGCTGAATGGCTGCTGGGTAATCAATGGCGGCAGGATCGCCAGTGCCAGAGCAGCGAATACCACTACCGGAGTGTAGTACCTGGCAAAGCGTGTGATGAAATTCTCAATTCGGCCCTTCTTATCGCTTGCATTTTCCACAAGGTCAAGGATTTTGGCTACGGTGGATTCCCCAAATTCCTTTGTGGTCTGGATATTCAGGATGCCGGTCTGGTTGATACAGCCGCTGATGACTTCCATTCCCGGCTCCACTTCGCGGGGCATGGACTCTCCGGTCAGGGCCGAAGTGTCCAGGGTGGAGAAGCCTTTGAGAATCGTACCGTCCAGCGGGATGCGCTCTCCCGGTTTCACAACAATGGTTTCTCCGATCTGAACCTCGTCCGGATCAACCTGAACCAGCTTTCCGTCCCTTTCGATGTTGGCATAGTCCGGGCGAATGTCCATCAGGCTTGCGATAGATTTTCTGGACTTGGACACCGCATAGGACTGGAACCATTCGCCCACCTGATAAAACAGCATAACGGCGACACCCTCGGAATGTTCGCCCAAAATCAATGCGCCGATGGTGGCAATCGTCATCAGGAAATTTTCATCAAACACCTGCCCATGCAGAATGTTCGTAATTGCCTTCCAGACAATATCCCAGCCGACAACCACATAGCAGACAAGAAAGACCGCCATCTCCGCCAATTCAGGGAGGTGGAGCAAGCTGCCTGCAAGAAACAGCACCGCCGCCACGATAATGCGTGTGAGCAAGTGCCTTTGTTTTCGTGTCATAGTGTATTCTCCTTTCGTTGCAGCATAAAGTGTGTCACGCTTTTTCTGTCTATTGATGAAAAACACCGGCTACCGTGTGGCAGCCGGTGTCCAGCTTTTCATTACGCCTTGACAGTCACATCCGGCTCGATCTGCTTAATCAGCGTCTTTGCTTCGGCCAGAACAGCGTCAAACTGATCGTCCGGCGCTTCCAGAACCATCTTCTGACCCAGGAAGTTGACGGATACGCTGGTCACACCGTCGATCTTCTTCACGGCGTTCTGGATTTTGTCAGCACAATGGCCGCAGTCCAGGTCAAGCAGTTTAATGGTCTTTTTCATGGAGAAAGCCCCCTTTCATTTTTGTATTTGGTTGGTTTGATATGGCTGAACAATTAAAAGGTTGTTTAATCGTTCATGCTGCCAGTATATTCACGAAAACCCTCAAAGTCAATGGATTTGGGAGCGGTTCTGCCCTTTGGATTGGAAAACCTGCTGATTGGATTTTCGACAAAACACCTCATTTCCCTTTGGATTAAAAAAAGCTCCACTATGGAGCAGACGAGGAGAACCAATTTTTTATACAATGAAGAATAACCAACTATTCTATGTGCTATTTCTGGGAGAAAGTCTATGGACAAAAAAAGAGTAGATCAATAAAAAGCGAATGACGGTGATAGGCTTTGTTTTCCTTTTGCTTGTCATAGCAGTTTTATCCTTTGCGTCAAGCAAATCGGCATCTATACGGCGCTTTGTTAAAAACAATTCTGTTGAGCTAACACAATATGCGGAAAACATAATCCAGACCGGCAGCAATAGAGAAAACGAAACCTATGGTGATTATGAAGTGACATATTGGGGGCTGATACCGGCATGGTGGAGTTCGTTGCAAGAAAAAAGCTGGTATAGGCAGTTCCTCGGTTTACGAAGGCTTCTATTATTCCCTCAACGATACGCCCCTTGGGTTTCAGGGGAATCAAGTTGACTTTACTGTAAGTGATTCCGGGTGGACATGGAAAGAAAGCAAGGGGGATAATTGGGAGTACACGGAAAAGATACAGGAACATTGGTTTTGGTTTGAATTTCATTTTTAGTGGAGTGAAAAGTAGCATGAAGGTATTTATAGCTGTTCTGTTTGGTTTGATAAGCGCCGCTGTTGGTATAGGGTTCTCTTTTTTCAATCCCGGTATGGGGCCGGTAATGTCAATCAGTATCATCGGGGCCGGAATTATATATGCCTTATGGCAGAAGAAAGATAGTTGATAAGATTCGAGATTTGGGAGGGATGCACTTATGGATAGCAATACAAAAATTCTTTTCGGCATCTTCTGTATGATGCTCACTCTTGTATTTCTATACGCTTTAACGGCGCTGGGCTTTGGCGGTGGCGATTCGTCTTTCATAGTCCTGATTTTAGCGGGAATATCCTTGATAGTCGGTTTGGTTTCTGGCATTTCAGGTTTTATCTCAAGCAGGAAAAAGTAATAATGCTTTGACATACAAGGGGAGTTTGCTGATGAAGCAAGCTCCCCTTGTTCTTTTCAGAAAACAGCTAAATGGAGTTGAAAGCCTACCCATCAGAGCGGACAAAAAGCCCTGTTGGTCGCTATAATGAAAAACGGTCAAAGACCTTGTGCGTAAACTTTATGTTCGGGGCTTTAGCATCTTTCCCCCAAGGTGCCAAACGCCCCTTTCCATAACGGTTTTTAGTGCCCTACGGGGGAGGGGTACTCGCACAAAACCCAATAAGAAAGAAGGGATAATTTTGCAAAAGGAGCAATTTGACATTACGGGTATGACTTGCTCGGCCTGCTCTACCAGAGTGGAAAAGAGCGTGGGCAAGCTCCCCGGCATCAAAGAAGTGTCCGTCAACCTGTTAAAAAACAGCATGGTTGCTTCTTATGATGAGTCCGTTTTGGACACGGCGGGAATCGTCCAGGCCGTTGAAAAGGCCGGTTATGGCGCGATTCCCAAAGCCTCCGCACAAAATAAGAGCCGCACGACCACACCGGCAGCAAAGCCGGAAGCCAGCACGGCGCAGGCAGAATACAAGCAGATGAAACAGCGGCTGCTGCTTTCTGCCCTTTTTACAATCCCGCTGTTTTATATTTCTATGGGTCACATGATGGGGTGGCCGCTCCCCCAGCTCCTTGCTGGGGATGGAAAACGCAATCAGCTTTTGCATTTACCCAGTTTCTTCTGCTGATCCCGGTGGTATTTATCAATTTCAAATACTATCGCATGGGATTCAAGACTTTGTTCCACGGTTCGCCCAATATGGATTCCCTGATTGCCATAGGTTCCAGTGCGGCAATCGTCTATGGTATTTATGCCATTTATAAAATCGGCATCGGATTCGGTCATGGGGATATGGCTACGGTTCACAGCTTTATGATGGATTTGTATTTTGAATCCGCAGGCATGATCCTGACCCTGATTACTCTGGGCAAAACCCTGGAGGCCCGCGCAAAGGGTAAGACTTCGGATGCAATTACAAAGCTGATGAATCTGGCCCCCAAAACAGCTACCGTAGAGCGGGATGGAAAAGAGCTTCAGGTGCCTGTGGAAGAAGTGCAGTTGGGCGAAACCCTGATTGTCAAGGCCGGAGAATCCGTGCCGGTGGATGGCATTGTGATTGAGGGACTTCTCCTCTGTTGATGAATCCGCCTCTAACCGGTGAGAGCATCCCGGTGGAAAAGCATATTGGGGACAAAGTGATCGGCGCGACCACAAGCAAGTCCGGCTATTTCAAGATGCAGGCCACCAAGGTGGGCGATGATACCACGCTGGCACAGATCGTCCGGCTGGTGGATGAAGCGACCAGCTCCAAGGCCCCCATTGCGAAACTTAAGGCTGATAAGGTCAGCGGCGTGTTTGTGCCGGTAGTTATCAGCATCGCGCTGATCGCGGTTGTTGTCTGGCTGCTGTTGGGCTATGGCTTTGAATTTGCCCTTTCTATCGGCATTTCTGTTCTGGTCATTTCCTGCCCCTGTGCGCTGGGCCTTGCAACGCCTACGGCCATTATGGTCGGAACTGGCAAAGGCGCAGGAGGCGGTATCCTGATTAAATCGGCGGAGGCCCTGGAAACGGCCCATAGCATTGATACAGTTGTGCTGGATAAGACCGGCACAATTACCCAAGGTACACCTGTGGTAACAAATATGCTCTGCAAAGAGGGCGTTCCACAAAAGGAGCTGCTGCAAATCGCTGCTTCGCTGGAAAAGCTGTCCGAGCATCCGCTGGCGGACGCGATTGTGGCAGAGGCCGAAAAATCAGAACTTTCCTTCCTGCTGGTGGATGATTTCAAGCAGATTCCCGGTCAGGGCCTTGTGGGTCGGATCGGAAACGAAACGTGCCTTGCCGGAAACCGCCGACTGATGGCGGCAAATGGCATCAATGGCGGCGCACTCCTTCAGTTGGGCGAGGAAATGGCTGTTGACGGGAAAACACCTCTGTTCTTTGCCCGTGGCGGGCAGCTTATTGGTGTCATTGCCGTGGCGGATGTAGTCAAGCCCACCAGCAAGCAGGCCATAGCGGAATTGAGCGGCATAGGTATTGAGGTTGTCATGCTGACCGGCGACAATGCAAAAACCGCAGAGGCAATTCGCCGTCAGGTTGGCGTTGATCGTGTCGTGGCAGAAGTATTTCCCCAAGACAAGGAAAAGGAGATCCGCCGTTTGCAGAGCGCTGGAAAGAAAGTGGCGATGGTCGGTGACGGTATCAATGACGCTCCGGCCCTTGCCAGAGCGGATGTTGGTATTGCCATCGGAGCCGGAACGGATGTGGCGATTGAATCAGCAGATATTGTTTTGATGAAAAGCGATCTGCTGGATGTGTCTACGGCAATCCAGCTTAGTAAGGCGGTGATCCGCAACATTAAGCAAAATCTGTTTTGGGCGTTTATCTACAACATCATCGGGATTCCGGTGGCGGCAGGCGTGTTCTATCTGCCCTTTGCATGGAAGCTGAATCCCATGATCGGCGCTTTTGCTATGAGCTTTAGCTCTGTATTTGTGGTATCGAACGCTCTGCGGCTGAGGTGGTTCAAGGCAAAACATCAGGCCAGCGCGGAGCTGGATTCAGAGCCTATGTATGAACAAACAACTGTAAAACAAAAACGAAAAGGAGCAATTCACATGGAAAAAGTATTGAATATCGAAGGTATGGTTTGCGGAATGTGTGTAAAACACGTTGATAAGGCGCTACGGGACATCCAGGGCGTCAAGGATGTGGCGGTTCAACTGGAGAGCAAGTCGGCTCAGGTGCAGCTTGAACAGGACGTGCCGAATGATGTGCTGAAAGCCGCTATCGAGGATGCTGGCTATCAGCTCATCAGTATTCAGTGAAGGGCTGCTTATGAAAGGCCCTAAAAGCGATATTATCCATAAGATAAAAATTGCCAGAGGACAATTAGACGGTATCCTGCAAATGATCGAGGATAATCGTTATTGTGTGGATATTTCCAATCAGCTTCTTGCTACACTGGCGTTACTAAAAAGCGCCAATCAGCAGAATTTGCAATCCCATGTACGGAACTGCGTCCGGGAGGCTCTGCAAACGGATGCTGAAAATCCAAAGCTGGAAGAAGCCCTGAAACTGCTGGAAAAGATGATACAGTAATACCAGGAGCGGAAAGGGGATTGTCTACCTTTCCGCTCTTGATTTTGTTGCAGAATGGATTGCAAATTCTGCGATTAGGAGCGTACAAAGAAGCCCGGATTTTATATACTTTATATGGTTGGTTAGATATGGCTAATAAACATAGACCAGGAGGAATAGAGTGATGAAACAGGCACTTGACACAAGAACAAAACTTTTAACGAAAAGTCCCTGGCCTCTCATGCTGGAACTGAGCATCCCTGCTGTCCTGGGCATGGTGGTCGTCGGGCTTTATAACATGATGGATTCCATTTTTGTCGGCCAGATGGTCGGTGATGTGCAGATGGGAGCCATATCAGTATCTTATCCATTGACCCTTATCAATGCTGGATCAGCCGCTATGCTGGGCGTGGGTTCCGCTTCGGTGCTGTCCCGTGCCATTGGCAAAAAGGACGAAAACACCGTCAAAAAGATCATGGGCAACCTGGTTGCGATGGTTCTTCTGCTGTCTGTCATTTACACTGTTGTGGGTATGGTGTTTACCCGTCAGCTTCTGTCCCTGACCGGAGCCAGCGACAACATTCTGAATTACGCTGAGAAATATCTGCGGATCGTATTCGCCGGTTCTCTGTTCGTAAACTTCTTCCAGAGCGCCAACATGGTCATCCGCGGAGAAGGCCAGCTCAAAAGGGCAATGACCATTATTGCCAGCGGCGCTATTTTGAACATTATCCTTGACCCCATTTTTATCAGCATCCTCAACCCCTATGGCATGGGCATTGAAGCGGCTGCTTATGCAACGATTTTCTCCCAGTTTATCCAGGCCGCTGTTACCCTGTGGTATTTCAAGAAGAAAAGCCCCCGTGTAAAAATCGGACGCATCCGCATCGACGGCACGCTGCTCCCGCAGGTTCTTTCGGTCGGCGTATCTGCTCTGTTGATGCAGATCCTGACGCTGGTACAGCAGACGGTGATTTATCGTGTAGCCAGCAACTATGGCGGTGAAACCTCCCAGCTCCTTTTGGCGGCGGCGCTCCGCTTCTGGAATTTCTCTTTCGTTCCTCTGTGGGGTATCAGCCAGGGATTTCAACCTGCCGCCGGTACAAACTATGGTGCGAAGGACTATGATCGGGTAAAGACACTGACCAGAGTTTTCATTATCGCCGCAACGCTGCTGTCGCTGGTATTCTATATCCCCGCCGAGCTGTTCCCGGAAAAGATTTTGTCTATGTTCTTACAACACCGGGTATCGCCGCATCGGGAGCCACGAACTTCCGTATCATGTTCAGCACCTATATCCTGCAAGGCAGCTTCTTGATTGCCGTAACTTTGTTCCAGTCCTTGGGTAAAGCGAAAAAGGCGACCTGGCTGGTGCTGTTCCGTCAGATTATCCTGTTTATCCCGCTTTGCGTCATTCTGCCGATGATCGGCGGCATGGGCATCCGTGGCGTGTGGCTGGCGATTGCGCTGACCGATGCGATTCTGGTGGCTATTATCGCGTTCATGGTGGCTTATGAGTTCCGCAAGCTGCCTGCGACTTCTTCTGTGAATCGGTAGGGAGGATCGCTTATGTACCTTTGCGATGGACAAATAGGAAACGAATATAAAGTTGAGAATATTGAGCTGCCTACCAATATAGAAAAGCGTCTGGAGGCTCTGGGGATGACCCGTGGAACCTCTGTCGCTGTTCTGAACAGCAAAAAAATCGTGGTGTCTTGATTGTGAAAGTAAGGGGGACACGTTTTGCTCTTGGGCGCAATATCACTAAAAATATTTTAGTGGGGTAAATTTCGATGAGAGAAAACTTGACAATCGGCTTCATCGGAAATCCGAACTGCGGAAAGACTACGCTTTTTAATGCGTATACCGGCGCAAACTTAAAAGTGGCGAACTGGCCCGGTGTAACCGTTGAGAAAGTGGAGGGTGCTATTAAAGACCATGACCTGAACATTCGTCTGGTCGATCTTCCCGGCACTTACAGCCTGACCTCCTACACAATGGAAGAACAGGTATCCAGACAGTTTATACTAAGTGATGAAGTCGATGTGATTATTGATGTTGCGGACGCTTCCGCTCTGGAGCGAAACTTATATCTGACTTTGCAGCTTTTGGAGCTGGGCAAGCCGGTCGTGCTGGCGCTGAACATGATGGACATTGTGGAAAAGCGTGGCATGGAAATTGACACGCACAGATTGCCGGAAATGCTGGGTATTCCGGTCATTCCGGTTTCAGCCAGAAAACGGACAGGACTGGATGTGCTGCTTCATGCGGCCGCACACCATAAAGACTGTAAAGACCCAGAGTGTTTGATTCATCATCATAAATACACTCCAAAGCATCGGCATAACCACCATTCAGAATATGCGATGGTTTACAGCGACGCTATTGAGGACAAGATCGACCTTATCATGGCAGAGCTGAAGCAGAAATATCCGAATCTGTCCAATTACCGCTGGCACGCCATTAAGCTGCTGGAGCAGGATAAGGAGATTTCCGCACGTTATCCACTCAATCTGCCGGATGTGATTGACCGCAACTATGAATCAGACATTATCAACGAGAAGTACGATTTTATTCAAGAGATCATCCAGGAAGTTTTGGTGGGCAAAGACCGCCAAGACGCTTTGACAGAAAAGGTAGACCGAGTATTGACACATAAGTTTTGGAGTATCCCGATTTTCCTTGTTGTCATGGCGGCGGTATTTTTCTTGACTTTTACCATTGGTGACTGGCTGAAAGGTTTCCTTGAGCTTGGCATCGAGAGCTTATCGGCATTGATAAGCGATGGACTGATTTCGGCCGGAGTCAATGAAGTGCTGCGCTCTCTGCTGGTAGATGGCATCATCGCCGGTGTGGGTGGCATCCTGACTTTCCTGCCAAACATTTTCATTCTGTTTCTGGCGTTGGCCTTTCTGGAGGACAGCGGATATATGGCCCGCGTTGCGTATGTCATGGAAGGGATTATGAGCAAACTGGGACTTTCCGGGCGAGCATTTATCCCCATGATTTTGGGATTTGGCTGCACTGTTCCTGCAATCATGGCTTCACGGTCTTTGGAAAACCAGCGTGACCGTTTTAAGGTCATGTTGATTACACCGTTTATGAGTTGCAGCGCCCGACTGCCGATCTACATCCTGTTTGCCGAGATGTTCTTTCAGGAACGTGCCATGCTGGTGGCTTATTCCATGTACCTGATCGGTCTGGTGGTTGCTATTCTGGTAGCGGCGATCATCCATTTGATTGACCGGAAAAAGTCTGAGAACTATCTGTTGATTGAACTGCCGGAGTATAAGGCTCCCAGTTCCAGAACCGTGGCAATCTATGTGTGGGAAAAGGTAAAGGACTACCTCACCAAAGCGGGAACTACGATTTTTGTGGCATCTATCCTCATGTGGGTGATCTTGAACTTTGGGCCGCATGGTTACACCACGGAAATGGCAGACAGCTTCGGGTCTATCCTGGGTCATAGACTTGTGCCGATCTTTGCGCCGATTGGCCTGGGCTTTTGGCAGATAGCGGTTGCGATGATTGCCGGTATCTCTGCAAAAGAGGTTGTGGTGTCCAGCTGTGCTGTTCTGTTTGGTGTTCCGAATATCAATTCCGGGGCAGGAATGGATACGCTGGTCGGCATTTTGGATGCAGCCGGTTTCGGACAGCTTAATGCGTTCTGCCTGATGGTTTTCTGTCTGCTCTACGTTCCCTGTGCGGCGGCATTGGCCACAATCCGGAAAGGAGGCTGGCAGTACAAAGTGGATGGTGTTCTCAGCCCTGTTCCAGTTGGTTGTGGCTTGGGTTGTTACCTTTGCTATTTATCGTGTTGGACTTTTATTGTGAGGTAAGATATGAAGTTTGGAAAAGCTTTTTGTTCAGCGGCCATTTTGTCAGTGGTCGGCGTTGGACTTTGGATTTTGAAGAATCTTCTTTGCGAGGATTAGAAATAAAGCATAGGAGAAAGCTGGCAGGCGTAATGCCTGCCAGCAGCAGGCAAAGGGATTCCGGTCAGAAAGGAGTTTAAGATGATTGTTACAGGTATAATCATCGTTGTGGTTGTTATTTACGCAATATGGGCTGTTCGGAAAATCCATCGGGATCGTAAAAATGGCTCCTGTTGCGGTGGTAGCTGCTCCGGTTGTGTAGGCAAGGAATATTGCAGCAAATAAAATCTACATAAAGCCGATGCTTTTCCCAGTTTGGAAGGCATCGGCTCTTTTTCTCCGTTTGCACAGTTGTCAGGGATGTAATATAATCTAATTTGACTTCTGATTGGATTGCAAATCCTGCCGATTGGAGCGACATAAAATGAGGAAAAACTATATAATAAAAGATGCCAGGAGAATCCTGGCTGAACAAATACAAGATAACGGAAGGAATACTATGAACGAAAACCCTATTACCAACGCTACGGGGTTATCTGCGGTTATTCCAAAAGATAATGACGGGTATTGTACCGTCTATAAAATGGATTGTGCAGATGGCCTGGGTCTTATGACGGTTTATCAGGTCTATCCCGGCATACAGCTTATTTACAATGATTTTGAAGCAACGGGCTGTTATTGGGATGGAAATATTGGTAAGAACGTGCTGGAGATCAATCATTGCCGGGAAGGACGGGAAGGGAGCGTATTGCAAAGCGGCTCCTGCCTGTATCTCGGAGAAGGTGATCTTTCCATTCACACGATGGATAACTGTGCGTCTGAAATGTCTTTCCCGTTGAAACATTACCGTGGGATCTCGGTAGTGCTTGACCTGGAGTTGGTTTCTGAAAATCCGCCTGGAATCCTCGCGGAAAGCGGTATTGATATTACCGATTTCAAAAACAAATTCTGTGCCGATGGCTCATGCTTTGTCATGCGGGCAAAGGACGATATTGAACATATCTTTTCTGAACTTTATTCCGTACCGGATCGCTTTCAAAAGCCATACTTCATGCTGAAGGTACAAGAGCTACTCTTATTTTTGTGCATGGTGGATGTAAAGCAGGAAAAGCAGCGGGAGTTATATACTTCTCCCCAGGTGGAGATTGTACGGGACATTCACAAGCGGCTTATCTCCAACTTGCAGGAGCGTTCGACGATTGAGGAACTTTCAAAAGAATATCATATCAATACGGCCACGCTAAAAGATACATTCAAGGGGGTCTATGGTCAGCCCATTGGAACCTATATGAAAGTGTATCGCATGAAACAGGCCGCTGCTCTGCTTCGCCAGACACAGGCAACCATCGCGGAAATCGCCAATCAGGTCGGATACGAAAATCAGAGTAAGTTTGCAACGGCTTTTCGGGATGTCTTTAAGATTGCACCGGCTGAGTACCGGAAACAGAATAGTGGCGATTGATTGCCCAAGAAGAAATGCTTATACCTATTGCCATAGGTTAAAATAAAACCAGCAGAAACAAGTTCCTTCTTGTCCTGCTGGTTTATTCATAATCTTGCGGATCAGAGGCTTTGTAGTGTCGGCTGATAAACTGCTCTGCCATACAATCCAGCGTTTTTAAGATGATTTGTCGTTCCTCCTCGGTACAGGCCAGGAATTTGCCCATAAAATGCTGTACCTGTTTTTCCTGTTCTGAAGCGTCAGGATAAAACAGCTCATTAGCAGAAATGCCTAATCGCTTGATAAAGGATGCCAGTACATCGTAAGACGGATTTTTCCTGCCCTTTTCAATGTCCTGGAGATGACGAAGCCCTCTGCCGGTCTGATCCGCAAGCTCTTGTTGGGTCAGCCCACATTCTTCTCTTGCTTCTTTAATCCGCTGTCCCAGATGTAAAAATATATCCTCCGGCATGATTGCTCACCTCAACTACATTCTATCGCGCGTAAAAGCAAGTTACTACCACCCAATCGCGCGTGTTAATATGTACTTATCATGCGCTTTTGAAAAATGAAATATGCAAAATAGCCCTGACGAGAGGCCAACAAAAAAAACGGCTTTTCACGGCAGGGCATATTTCCGTTACCGCCCGTGACTGCTGTTTAAGGAGTCTACAATGGGCGGTTATTTGTTTCAGCAAAACTATGGCTTTCAAGTAGGTAATTACCTAAAAAAATCACTGACCTACCAAAGAAAAATTATGCGCGCAAACACGCGCAATCGAGCGTAAACAACCCGCACAATCGAACAACATACCACACAAGATGCGTCAGACAGCTATTAAGGCCGTCTGGCGCTTTTCTTTGTCGATTTTACGAGAATTTTCCCGAACATCCCCGGTGTCGCTCTCCGCCATAGCCATTTCGGTTGCCCTTTGTCCCTAACAACTGAAATGGAGGAAATTATGACCAAGATCAATCTGCGGGAGCAGTATCCCGATTTTTATAAGACCGATTATATTATTGAGGTTCCTGATGAAGTAGCCGCTGTTATGAAAGAGCATGACCGCATGGAGGCCGCATATCGCCGCCGTACATATTACCACAAGGCGCATTATTCCTTGGATCGTGGAGACGGAATTGAATATGATGCCCTTTTCGTTTCCATGACCCCTTGTGAGCTGTATGAGCGCAAGGTGACGATGGAGCAGCTTCACACTGCGATTGCCGCTCTGCCGGACAAGCAGGCCAAGCGCATCTATGCTCATTACTTCATGGGTTTAACAATGGATGCCATTGCTAAAAGCGAAGGCGTGAGCGTTTCCGCTGTTAGTTATTCTATTCAGCGCGGCTTACGCAACATGGAGAAATATTTGAAAAATGTTTTGTGAGGTCGTTAAAATGAAAGCCTAAAATCTCACGGTTATTAGAAGGACACGCTATCCTCGTGACCTCAAGATCTTTGAAAACTGAATATACGATATTACAGGTACGAAACCCGCGTGAGTAGCGGCATAAGACCCGGCGCGATGACGGCAGCTTGCAAGGAGGTGAAGCAGACAGGCTCCAGAGCGATGAACGGAAGTCTTAGACCCGGATGTGGCAATCCGGGCGCGATGACAGCGCGGGGGCTAACGATACTTTCTCACGACCTCCCAAAGACTGAGGGGGAACCCTGCGGCGCACGAGTAAAACGACGCCTGCGGAGTTATGACAGCCCTGCCAGGGGCGGCCTGTAATATCCCTATCGTCAGGGGCGCGTGGCAAAAGTGACGAGCATAAAAACAAAGCATAATAAAGACAGCCACACCGAAAACAGGCCGTTATGTTATGGCGGCTCCGATCATGTTCGGTGTGGCTGTTTCTTTTATCTCATAGAAGGAGGCTTTGAGATGAATCAAACGACTATGACCGCCCCTCGCGGCGTTTTACAGTCCGGTTCTGCCGGACAGAATAGATCGCGGAAATCCCCTGCCTTTCAGGGGGCCGCAAACAGCAGAATTGGCCTGACGATTGAGGAGGCCGCTGCTTATTCCGGCATTGGCCGGAACACCATTCGCCAGTTGGTCGGATGGGGGAAAATCCCCGTCTTGAAGATTGGCCGTAAAATGATTGTCCGCGCCGATGTGATTGACCGCTTTATGGAAGTCAATCAGGGCGTTGACCTTCTGGATCAGAACCAGGTGCGCTGTGCTGACTAAAGCAGGACGCTCCAAGTTGTAGGTGACATCGTTGAATTGTTGTCTGTCCTTTGATATAATCAGGGCATAAACATCACAACAGTTCCATTTGCCACCAGCGAAAGGAGAAATGAAATGGCAAAAGGTTCTGTTAGAAAGAAAGGAAAGAAGTGGTACTATCGGTTTTATGTCGAGGATGCCAGCGGCAACCGTGTTCAGAAGGAATTTCCCGGCACAGAAAGTAAGAGCGAAACGGAATCCCTGCTCCGCAAGGCGATGGAGGATTACGAAAGCAAACAGTTTCTTGCCCAGGCAAAGAACATCACTTTAGGCGATATGCTGGATATGTGGGTGGAGGAAGAATTGAAGCCCGGTTCTTTGAGCAACGGTACAGTAACAGCGTATGAAGGAACCGTAAGCCGCATCAAGAAACATCCTATCGGCAAGCGCAAGCTGAAAACTATTAAAGCCGAGCATCTGCAAGACTATATGGACTTTCTGAGCTTCGGAGGTACGAATGATGATGGAACAACAGCAAAACCTTTGAGTGTTGGTTCTATGCGCCAGTATTCGGCGGTGCTGCACAACTCTTTCCGCTTCGCAGTCTTTTTCCCAAGCAGTTGATTACCTTCAACCCTATGCAGTATGTGGTAAGACGCTCTAATGACGAGGACTACGAAATGTTCGCGGAAGATGCTGAAGGTGAGCCTTTGAACGAAACCCCGACCATCGACTATCAGCAGTATTCCGAACTGATCGAGCTTCTGAAGGAAAAAGGCAATCCGGCGCTTCTGCCTATCCAGATCGCATATTTCACCGGACTTCGTATCGGTGAAGCTTGCAGCCTGACATGGCAGGATATTAACCTGAATGAGCAATGCCTGACAGTCCGCCGCAGTATGCGGTACAACGCCACCCGGAAGAAAACCGAGATCGGCCCCACCAAGCGCAAGAAAATCCGAACCGTAGATTTCTGCGATACCCTGGCGGCGATCCTGCGGGCGGCGAAAAAGGAACAGATGCTTAACAGTATCAAGTACGGGCCGCTTTACCGTCAGAACTACTACCGCATCGTCAAAGAGAAGAACCGCACATATTATGAAGTCTATACGCTGCCAAGAACAGAGCAGGCCCCAGAGGACTATAACCTGATTTCTTTCGTCTGCCTGCGGCCAGAGGGCGCTTATGAATCCCCCGCAACGGTCAGCAGCGTGTGCCGGACATCCCGGAAGAAGCTGGACAATATGGATGACTTCCATTTCCATCAGTTGAGACATACATATACCAGCAATCTCTTATCCAGCGGAGCCGCACCCAAGGATGTGCAGGAACTTCTCGGACACGCAGATGTAAGTACCACGATGAACATTTACGCCCACGCCACAAGAGAAGCCAAGCGGACTTCCGCAAGGCTGCTCGACAAAGTGGTAGGGGCCGTATAAAAAAACTTTCCCTTATTTTCTCCCGTGAGGGAAAAAATAAGGGAAAAGGGCAAGGCCGAGGCCCCGAAAACGCTGAAAATGCCGGTGTTTTCAAGGGTTCTGGATTTGAAATTAGATAAATGCTGATTTGTCAACCGCCGTGCGGCATGGCCTTCGCAGGAGATCCCATGCTCGGCCAGCTTGCGCCGTGCCGGAGGATAGACTGTGTTGCCGATCTCTTCCCGACTGGTAGCCGCTGATTCGATATGAAATTGCGATGCCAGTCCCGCCTTTTTTACCAAGTCCTTCATCACGAACTCGGCCATGGGGCTGCGGCAGATATTGCCATGACAGATAAACAGGATCCTCTTCATACTGCGTTCTCTCCGAAATCTCATCGTTGCCCTCATTATACCACACATCGACCTTTTCGTCGAGAACACTTTCCAGATACGCAGAATCCTCGATCATTCGCAGAAGCTCCGCCTTGGATAGATTCCGTGCTGTAGCCTGCCGGATGTACCAGCGGCGCTCCTCTGCGGGCAGCTCTGCCTCCATGATCACAACGTTCTGTGTCCAATTCAAGTGAAGCGCTTCGCCAAGCAGTTCCGGCGTGCCGCTGTACAACTGCCAGAAATCCCGCATCCGGCGCACATTGCGCGGAGAGAAGCCGGTCATATCCGGGTATTGTTCTTTTATGAACTCCGCAGCAGCTACCGCTGCACCCTTTTCCGAGTGGGCACAGACGGCCTTGCCGATTTCGCAGTACAGCTCCATCTGCGGCAGATCTGCTTTCATGATAGATTCCAGTGTGGCAAACATTGTGCTGTAGTCCACAGCCTTTCGGATATTCATAGTTTCTCCTTTCCGGCGCACAGCGCCTGATTCAACGCTCAAAGCAGAGAAAAGCACGGTAACATCGCCGTGTTTTTCTCTGCCTTGACCTGTTTCAGATAACTTGTACGATCTGCTCCCAGAGCAGTATGTGCTTTTCATCAATGGCCCGGTTGTCGTGGTAATGGCCGAACAGCCAGTAGTGATAATGTGCTCTCTCCTTGACCTCCTGCAGGAAATCTGTGAGCGGGTCTGCCTCATTGTGGCGGTTTTCCATGAGAGCAATGCTGGTGGGAGCGCAGTGCGTGATAACATAGTCCACCGCCCAATCGACCTTGGCCAGATTTTTCCGTGTTTCAGCGTACTCCTCCTCAGAAGGCATCTCCTGCGCCCACCACGAAATGTGATTGACGCGATACCTCGCTCGGGGCTTTCTCTGTAGCATCAGGAGCTTTCGCTCAAAATCCGGAGCACCCGGTTCCAGAATGCCGTCCTCCGTATCATGGCTTTTTGCTCCGCCCATGGTGAAGAAGTGATAGCCTTCCAGCTCGAAGACCTGTCCACGCATCAGGTGCAGGACATGAGAGCGAATGCGGTGTACCTTGCCGCCGTGCCAGTCTTTCACCGGATATCGTTCCAGTGCGTCGTAGTTCTCATGATTCCCGCAGACGAAGGCCAGCGTGAACGGAAGACTTTCCAGCCAGTCCAGTGCAGCCTCGTCACGGCCGTCTCCAAACCACACACCACCAAAGTCTCCGGCACAAATCACGATGTCCCGCTTTGTCATTTGTGCCTGCTCCGGGAAATATTTCGGCTTGAAGCGTTCAAAGTTTCCGTGGCAATCACCGGTTACAAAAATCATCTTTCCACCTTCTTTCAGTACATAATTTTCTGGCAAATCTCAATGCCACCCTTCAGGGTGACTGCGACCTCATCCTTGGATAGGATTTTTACTGTCTCCACCAGTTGGCGAACGGCGCTCTCGTCCCACTCTGTAATGTAGGGCGATGCGTTTTCCAAGGTCTGTGCGGCATCCATAATGCGCTGATTGGCTTTTACCTGTTCGTTGTTATCTGCGAGGATCCCGTAACGCTTTTCCTTCAGGAACATCTGCTCGTCCAGGATCTCTTTGAACTGGCCGCCATAGGCGGCAGGATCATCCGTAGCCTTTTCCAACAGTGTTTGGAACTGCTGCTCCAGTTCTCTCAGCCTGCGTTCAATATCTCCAAGGCTCATCGTGCCGCCGGGGAATGGGATGAGCTCCGTTTCCATGGCATCTGTGATCTGCCGGATCAGGCTATTCTTGTCGGCCATGGCCTTGTTCAGAGCGGCGAGGATCGTTTGCTGGAGCGGCGCTTCATCCAATGATGGGTGAATTGTGGCAGTATTTCTTACCGTAGTCCAATCGGCTCACACAGCGCCACACGACTCGTTTTTTTTCACCGTTTCGTGTCCATGTGTGCAGCGGCGATACAGGGTCCCGCACTCACCGCAGACCAACCGCTCCGAGAGCGCATACTTGCTGGCGTAGGAGGCCATCCCTGTGACTGCGTTTTTAGAAGGACTCTTTGCTGCATTCCGCCGTGCCATCTCTGCCTGTACTGCATCATACTTTTCACGGCTGACAATGCCCTCGTGGTGATTTTCAATGAGGTACATGGGAAGCTGGCCTGTATTCTTGATGGCCTTGCGGTTGATAAAGTCCTGCCGGAAGGTCTTCTGCATCAACACATCACCGCAGTATTTTTCATTCTGCAGGATGCTACGGATGCGGGGAAATGGTCCACCCGGAGAATCCTCGAAGCACCTGACGCCTTGCTGTTCCAGTTCATCTTTGATCATCCGCAGACTGGCTCCGGTGAGAATAGCGCTCGCCAGAGCCATCGGACGATCTCCGCCTGTTCCGAATGATCTCTGGCTGACCATCCTCACCCTCCTTGTGGTATCCAATCTTTTCCTAGAAAGATTCCTCAACAACAAGATCCTCCAGCGGCTTGCGCTTGGTGTGTGCCGCTCGGAGGGGTGCGAATCTTCCGCCGGGTAACCGATGGCGAGGATGTATTCAGGCTCTGTCCCGCTTCGGGGATGCGGAATTGCTCGCGTATGGGCGCGGGATCGAAAATGCATGAGCCAGCAGCTGCCCAAGCCAGATCCGTCGCTTCCAAAAAGCATGTGTGTCGCCGCTATCGCCGCGTCGGTGTCGGGCTTGCTCTTTGCCGTCAAAGGGACGCACCCAGACTTCGGAAGCAACACTGCAGACGATGATCGCCAGCGGGTAGCCTTTCACGTTGGTGCAGGCGGAAAGTAGATTTTTCAGCCTTTCAGGGTGCTGCACGACGAGGAACCTGAACGGCTGGGTATTTTTCGCCGTTGGAGCTACGCGCCCCGCCTCAAGGATGCGCTCAAGCTTTTCTGCCTCAACAGGTTTGGGGAGATACGAGCGGACGGCATATCTTTTTGGGCAAGCGAAAGGAAATCGTTCATGGCAAACCTCCAAAGTTGTTTACCTGTACTATAGAGGTACGATTCATTCTTGCAAGTACGCACATTTTTATCCTATAGTTCCTAAAAAGATACTAAGGGGACGGCTTGCGGCATGAAGCAGATCAAACCGCAATACAACTGCTCGTTGGAACTGGCGATGGAACTGGTGGGCGGCAAATGGAAGCTCGTTCTTCTGTGGCACCTGCTGAGCGGAACCAAGCGGTTCAGCGAAATCAAGCACAAGTTGGGGGGACATCCCAGAAGATGCTGACCCTCCAGCTCCGTGAACTGGAGGCTGCCGGGCTGCTTACCCGGACGGTTTATCCGGTCATCCGCCCCATGTGGAATATTCTGTTGACGGAGAGGGGGATGGAGCTCGCCCCGGTGCTGCGGGGCTTGTGCGCATGGTCGGGAAAAAATACGCCGTGGAGAAGGGCATTACGCTTGCCCGCTGCCGCCCCTCTAGGGACGGAAAGGGATTTGCCCGGCGCGGCGGAATCTTTCCCGGAAGCTTGACTTTTGGGATAAAGATGGGTAACGCTCTGGGGCTTACAAATTGTGAAGTTCCTGCATCACGGAGAAGTTCATGTTCGAAAGTTTATCTGACAGGTTTGTCCAGCGCGTTCCGCTCCCTGAGCGGCCGGGCGCAGCTCACCGAGGAAAATATCCGCGATGGCCTGCGCGAGGTGCGTCTTGCCCTGTTGGAGCCGACGTCAACTTCAAGGTCGTCAAGGAGCTCGTGGAGCGTGTGCGTGAGCGCGTGCTCGGCCAGGAAGTCGAAAAAAAGCCTGACCCCCACGCCGCAGCAGCCGTCAAAGCTGTGCATGACGAACTTCGTTACCCTGCTTCGGCGGCGAAACAACCGAACTGGAAACCTGCGCGGCGCGCAGCAGCCCGGCGTCATCATGATGGGCCTTCAGGGTTCCGTAAGACCATCGGCGGGCAAGCTCGCCAATCTCCTGCGCGCAAGCAGAAAATGCGGCCTTAGTCTTCGTTCCCGTGGACGTGTACCGCCCGCCGCCATCGCAGCTCCGCACGCTCGCCTCGGCAGCCATCCCCGCTTTGCTTCTTCGGCGGATATGAAGCCCGTGGACATTGTCCGCGCCGCGCTCGTGGAAGACGCCAAAGAGAGAAGCGTGCACCGTGGTCATCTCGATACGGCGGGCCGCTTTTGCATCATCGACGCCCCGCTCATGCAGGAGCTGGTGGACATCAAGTCCGCCGTACAGCCGTGCAGGAAATTTTGTTCGTGGCCGACTTGCCATGACCGGTCAGATGCCGTGACCGTGGCCGAAGCCTTCAACAAGGATCTCAGGCCCTGACCGGTGTGGTCCTGACCAAGATGGACGCGCGATGCCCGCGGCGCGGCGTCCATCAAGTCGGTGACGCGCTTCGGCTTCAGTATGTCGGCGTCGGTGAAAGCTTCCGATCTCGAGAGTGCACCCCGAGCGCGCGTGGCGGCGTACCTCTGGCATGGGCGATATGCTCACGCTCTCATCGAAAGGCGCAAAGTTTCGAGGCGCAGAAGCTCGAGGCCATGGCCAGCAGCCGCAAAAGGCCACGTTACGATCTGAGATTTCCGTACCCAGATGCGCCGCATGAAAAAGATCGGCGCTGGAAAATATCCTCGCTTTATTCCCGGACTTGGCGGTCTGACCTCCAAGCTTCCTCGGCTTATCTGAAGGCCCCGGAACAGGAGATGGCGCGCACCGAAGCCGTCATCACCCCATGACCATGAAAGAGCGCCGAATCCGGATTCATCAACGGCAGCCGCCGGCAGCGCATCGCCGCCGTGGGTCCGGCACGACCGTGGGTATTGGTGGTCAATCAGGTCCTGCGCCAGTTTACCCAGATGCGTCAGATGATGCAAGCATGGTGATGAACCCCAAAGCCAAGGGGCGGCAGGCCGAAGCATGCCTCCGTTGCCCAAAGGGATGGGGGAATGGGCGGTATGCCCGTATGGGAGGGCCCCGGCATGGGCGGCCTTTCCGGATGGGTGGTTGCCCGGTATGGGCGGACTCCCGGCATGGGCGGATGCCCGGTTTGCCCGAGCTCGGGCAGCGGTAAATCCGCCACGAAAAAGGAAAAAAAGACGGAACGGCAGAAGCGCAAGAAAAAGCGTTGATCCTCTTCCGCTTTGCGGCCGCGTCGGACCCGGTCGGCATTATTCCCGGCCGAAAGGCTGGTGGCGAGTTTCCGGCCCATAGTCGTGCCGGTCGCAAGGCATTCCCCTTGTCCTTGAGCAACTTTATACGATACCAATAGGGGAGTGTTCCAATGTCCGCCAAACTGAGACTTCCCCAATCTTCGCATGGGCGGGGCAACAGTGTTCCTTTCTCTCCGCATCAAGCCACCAACACCGCCAGCCGCCGTGACGTTGTCGCCCTGCTGGAATTCCTCGCTGGCTACTACAACCCGCAGGTCAGCCCCGCCGACATCAAGATCGACACCGACAAAGGTGCAGAAGTGGATGACCCGGCGCCGAGATGAGCGACACCGTGCGCTCGCTCATGAAGCAGTATGCCAAGAAGGCCGACGCCTGTTCGCCTTTCGGTTGTCTCAGCTTTTCAGCGACCCGGTCGGCCTCTGCGGGTCGGCTCGGGTCGTTTGTCTTTTTTATGTTGCTGTGAAGAGAACGGTAGGCGCCCTTCTTTTCTCTTACTCCGCATTTGCTGATGGGTGGAGAGGCTCCGCGTCAAAAATACTCCGGCGGCACGCTTGGAGAACACATGTTTTCCCGAAAGCCTCTGCAGCTGAGAGCTGTTTTCCCTCACCGAACAGGACAGGTACGCTATGAAAGATTTTGTGGAATTTATTAATGCCAAAGGGGCTTGTGGACAAGCCTGAAGACGCAGGTCGTCGAGGTGGAAGGGGGGAACAGGGCGCCGTCCTTGAGTTGCGCGCGTCGCCAAAGGGAAGATCTCGGCAAGGTAGGATCGGCAAGCAGGGCCGGACCGCCCGTGCGCTCCGGCACGCTCGCTGCTCGGCGCGGCCTCTTCCAAGGCCCATCGTCGCGTCATGCTGGAAATCGTGGAGTAGTTCGTGGCGGAACAGCGCAACATCCCGGCCGATCTGGTCGAAATAGGCACGCTGCCCGTCCCCACGGCATCCGTGGCGAAATCCGCGTCAATTACTATGCTGACTCGTTGGAGCTCCTGCGCGGGGATGTGGTGTATCTTCAGGCCGGGAACAAGCCCCCCATGAAAGATGAGATCGACACCGTCCGTAGCATCAGGGGACGCCGCTGATCCGGTTTGTCCGAGAGGCCCCCCGATCGCACGGCCGCCGGAATTCCTGCGCGGGCAGACGCTTCTCATTCCCGAATCCGCGTTGCCCCGAACTTTGATGAGGACGAGGTGTATCTGCACGATATGCTCCGGGCTTTCCGTGGTGCTTGACGCGACGGGGCAAAAGCTCGGCGTGCTGGATCACGTCCTTTTTCCACGGAGAGCAGGAACTTTGGTCCATCCCTCACGCCGGAAGGCAAGGAAATCCTGCTTCCCTGCCGTGCCCGAATTTGTCGCGGACATCGATCTCGATACCGAGATCATCCGCATCACCCCCTCCTGAAAGGGGTTGCTCGAACTCTATATGTAGCGCCTTCACCTGCCAGCCATACCGTACCGCCGCCGCCCTCATCTCACCGTTGAGAGCTGGCCATTTCCTCTATGATTTTTGGGCCGTAAGTATTACTGTTTCAGTACGTCGGTGATCTAACGACATCTCGTGCGGCCGTCCGGAAGGGCGGCCTTTTCTGTTTTCAAGGGAAAGAAACCGGCTCCGGTTGATACGGTAGGTGTTCCACGAAAGAGTTTTTTCAGCCGCCAGAATGGGCATCATGCCTTTCGGCGCACCTGCGATTTCCGCAAATAACACGGGGCGTGAGATGGACGCGCCGGCCGGAGGCGATTTCGACGTGACGCGCCAGGAGGGGGAGCGCCTGCGGCACGCTCCACAGAAAGGGCGATGGGGTGAAGCTCACGGGCGTGCAGGAAACATAGAGTTACGTGGAACGCCGTTGCCCTGGGGGACACGGACGTCGATGCGCGATCGAAATAGGCTTGATGGGCTGCGGGTCATGTGGTCTTGGAACCATTCCCCGCATGGCCTGCGTGGCGAAATGTCCCGGAGTCGGGGCGGGAATGCTGATCCCGCCGTCATGGCGCGCCCGGAGGACACACGCTGCTCGGCTTCGTCGTTCGGGATCAGATCCATTGCGCATTCGCCGGGTTTGGGGGACCATTGCGTCGAGATAGACGATATGGCGGAGTGCATTGCGGATGCGCTCGGCGACCGCCGTCAGGTCAACTTCAAGTGTTGTGCCCCACAAGCAATGTCTCGCAGGTCATTGTACTTGATCGCTTTCGACCACATCCATGGACGGGTTTCCAGCGATCCGGTCGGAAAGCGAGATGGAGCGCCGGCAAGCCCGGGCAGTGAGGCTCATGGGGGAAAAACCGTATGCCCGGCATTGCGAGCCTGTCCGCCACCGGCTTCCAGCACCATGCCCGCACCATGATCCGCACGAGAACAAAGCCGGTTTCCGTCCCAAAAGCGTTTCCGTGGTATCCATTGCTGACCTGCCGAAGTTCGTTTCGCCTTTGAGAAGATGTAACCAAGAACGGAGCCCGGTCAACTGGTTTTCCCTGAGAAGCGCGCGGAGGGGCGGTATTATCATCTGCTGGGCTGATGGCGCCGCGCTATGCGCGGATTTTGCGGCGTTCTCTTTTTTCGGCCTCTTCCGGCCGCGTTTTCTTGTAAGGTGGGTTTCATGAATAGTACGATGTGTACGGCGTTGTTGACGTTACGGTTTTCCATTTTCTTTCGCCGGCAATTCTTAGTGCTGTGCCGTTTGGCGCTGCTTTCTGAGTACAAAATGGAGCCCGTGACCATACGGCGGTCCGTCTCATTTCCGGCGCGTTGATGCTGTGGCTGATTGCTATGGCCGTGCGCCACAAGAACGTACCAAAGTCCGGGACATGGCCCGGCGCGCTGTCCTTGCTTACCTATATGGCGTTTTTCGTGGCCTATGTCGCGAGCTGCCCACCGCCGTGGGAACGCCGTGATCATCGCTGTGGCCGTGCAGACCACGATGATCGGTTTCGATTCTTCTCCGGCGAACGCCCGAGCAGGCAACAGGGCATGGCATCGGCATTGCGCTGGTCGGCCTTGTTTCTTTGCTGTTGCCGGATTGACCGCCCGCCGTTTTCAGCTCCCCTGATCATTTTTATATCCGGTGCGGCATGGGCGTTTATTGCCTGTGCGGCAAAGGCGTGAGCGATCCCTGCCGCATCGACCGCCGGAAACTTCATGAAGGCCGTTCCCTTCACCCCTGCTCATGATGCCTTTGCCTGCCTTCGCAGGTGAGTCGATAATCCCTGGGCATGGTACGCACTGGTCGGCGCTGGCTTCCCGCCAGCGGCTATGTGATTTGGTACATGGTTGTGGTCAGCAATGCAACTGAACGAAGTACGAG
>VOFK01001641.1_pt1 | contig 27282 bp, 39 predicted proteins | sample 5384121 | NCBI WGS metagenome assembly VOFK01 (sample SAMN12384730, study PRJNA508395) | human gut metagenome | isolation source: healthy gut J | host: Homo sapiens | reverse complement strand
TATTACGTATTGCTGGTGGCCGCTTTTCTGCCACACCGTATCGGCTTCTTGCAAATGAGCGACGTGATCGAGCGGACTATGCGGAAAGCCTCGTTTATCGTCAATCCCTCGTATGAGGATTATGTGGCTACCGACACCGAGGCTAGGCGGTTGGCGGCCGAGTTATTTTGAAATAATTTAAAACAGAACAAACAATAGTAGATGGAAACTTTTTTGATTAAGGCGTTACAGCTTATCTTGAGCTTATCGATACTGGTGATTGTCCACGAGTTCGGGCATTTTATCTTTGCCCGGATTTTTTTAAGGTGCGGGTAGAGAAGTTCTACCTCTTCTTCGATCCGTGGTTCTCGCTATTCAAGTACAAGCCGAAAAACAGTGACACGGAATACGGTGTAGGCTGGCTTCCGTTGGGGAGGATATTGTAAGATCTCCGGTATGATCGACGAGTATGGACAAGGAGGCGATGGCCCAGCCGCCCAAGCCTTACGAGTTCCGCTCCAAGCCGGCCGGACAGCGTTTGATGATTATGGTAGCGGGCGTGGTGTTCAACTTCTTGCTGGCTTTGTTTATTTATTCCATGATCTTGTTTACGTGGGGCGATACGTACTTGCCTTTGAAGAACATGAAGATGGGTATGAATTATAGCGAGACGTTCCAGAACGTCGGTTTTCAGGACGGTGATATCTTGCTGAGAGCGGACAATGAGGAGTTGGAGCGTTTCGGTAGCGACAGTTTCCGCAAGGTGGTGGAGGCGAAGACCGTGACGGTGCTCCGTGACGGGCGGGAGACCGTGATCTCCATACCGGAGGATATGATGCAACGGTGCATGCGTGACGGAAAAAGGCTTCGCCGATCCTTTGCGTATCCCGATGGTCGTTCGTGAGCTTCCCGACAAGAATGCCCCGGCGGCTCTTGCCGGCATGCTGCCGAAGGGATAGCGTGGTGGCTATTAACGGTGTAGCTACCCCGACGTTTTATGATGCCTCCGGGTTATTGTCAGAGAATAAGGGCGAAGAGGTGACAGTAGATTTCTATCGGAACGGCCAGTTGGAGTCGTTGACCATGAGGACGGACTCGGCCGGGAAAATTGGCGTAGCGGTGATGTTGCCTACGGATCTCTATCAGACCGTGACCCGCAAATACGGCTTTTTCGAGTCGTTCCCCGCCGGTATTAAATTAGGTATTAATACCTTTGAAGGGATATGTGAACGACATGAAATATGTGTTTACGAAGGAAGGTGCCTCCAGTTTGGGCGGTTTCGGTACGATCGGCGGATTGTTCCCGTCTGTCTGGGATTGGCGGATTTTCTGGGAACGTACGGCTTTTTCTATCTATCATCTTGGCGTTCATGAATATCTTGCCGAATTCCGGCCTTGGATGGCGGACACGTGATGTTCTTGATCTATGAGGTAGTGGCCCGTCGCAAACCGAGCGATAAATTCCTAGAGTATGCCCAAATGGCAGGTATGTTTATCCTGTTCGCTTTATTGATCTATGCGAATGGAAATGACATCTTCCGCTTCTTCTTCAAGTAGTGTACGTCTCTACAACTAGATATAAAAAACTCCCGGATCACTTTTCTATGTAATCCGGGAGGTTTTTTTGTATGAATAAAGTCTTCTTTCTTATTTCAGGATGTCGTTGATAGAAGCGAGGATCTTCTTGGAGTTCTCGTCTTTCGGGTCGAGTTCGACAGCCTTTGTCAAATATTCTTTCGCTTGCTTGAAGTCTTTGTCGGCTTTCGCTTTCTCGGCGTTGTATTTATCCGGCTCGGAAGTAGCGATCGGGGTAGCGGCCTGTAATATCTTCGCTCCGTTGCCATACAGCATGGCGCCAAGGCTGTAGTAAGCGTTGCTCTGGTAATCCTTGTTCGATACGGCTAGACCTCTTTGTACATTTTCTCGGCACCGGCCAGATCTCCCTTCTTTTGGGCGGCTTGTCCTTGTTTGATGCAGTAACCGTAAAAGCAACTTTTCCCGATGGAAACAAGAATAAGACCAATCTGAAAGTTGCTTATTTTCCGATGTCACGGTTTTGAAAACGGATTATTAACATTAATTTACCAACGTTGCGGGTTTGTGCGTCTGTCTTCCGTGGGCGGGATTTGAAAGCGCCAGCGGTGAAAGTCGCAACTGGTCACCGCGCCTGAAGAATTGAAGGGTTGCGAACCACTCCCGCCGCTGGTAGTTTCATCGGGCCTCTTCTGCCGGCCGGCGGGCCTTGCCTCGATACGGGTCTGGATCGGTTGGTCTCTGTAGCCCGTGGGATTGTGCGGTTGTGCTGTTGGGGGGTGCCTCGGGGCTTTCGTCTTTTTCTGTTTCGAAAAAATGATTCGAAGATTTCCGGAAGACAAAGGTAACAAAAAAGTTTCGAGAATGCAAATTCCGGATTGCCGCATGCGGCAAGGGGGCAGGAAGTGTCACGACAGGCTGTCGGGGTTAAAGAAAGACCGCCGCGGGTGCCGCGGCGGTCGTGTCCGTATCCCGAGCGGGATCAATCCTCGTCCGTATCGGTGTAGGGCTTTTCAGCAAAGTTTCTCCTGCACGTCGGCCGGAACCTGCTCGTAGCTGGCGAACTTCATCGTGTAGGTCGCCGATCCGATGTCAGCGACGACAGGGTCGTCGAGTAGCGGTATAGTTCAGCCAGCGGAACCAGCGCGTTCAGACGGTCGAAGCCCTTGTCGGACTCCATTCCGGCGATCATCGCACGGCGGTTCTGGAAATCGGACATCACGGCGCCCATGTAGTCGCTCGGGACGAGTATCTCGACACTGTATATCGGCTCCATGATCTTGGGCCCCGCGTTGCGGAAAGCCTCCCTTGAAGGCGTTGCGCGCCGCCAGTTTGAAGGAGATTTCGTTCGAATCCACCGGGTGCATCTTTCCGTCGTATACCACCACGCGGATGTCGCGGGCGTAGGAACCCGTCAGCGGGCCTTCGTCCATCTTCTCCATGATACCTTTCAGGATGGCGGGCATGAAGCGCGTGTCGATAGCGCCGCCCACGATCGCCGAGTAGAATTGCAATTTGCCGCCCCACGGCAGGTCGTATTCTTCCTTGGTCTTGGGGTTCAGCACCATGTCGCCCTTGCCGGGTACCTTGTAGTTCTTGGGCTCGCCGATGCCCTCGTAATAGGGTTCGATGATCATGTGCACCTCGCCGAACTGGCCGGCACCGCCCGATTGCTTCTTGTGGCGGTAATCGGCCTGCGCAACCTTGGTGATGGTCTCGCGGTAGGGGATTTTCGGTGCGATATAGTCGTAGGGAGAGCTTGTTCTCCTTCTCGATGCGTGTGCGCAGAATATTCAGGTGGTGTTCTCCCTGACCCTGGATGATGGTCTGTTTCAGTTCTTTGGAGTATTCGACCAGAATGGTCGGGTCTTCGAATTTAGCGTCGTTGAGCACCTTGCCCAGTTTCTCCTCGTCGGCCTGGTCCTTGCATTTGATGGCGGCGCGGTAGCGGTTCGGGAAGGCGATGGGCTCGATGCTGACGGGTGCCGAAGGAGCCGAAAGCGTGTCGTTGGTCCGGGTGCCCTTCAGCTTCACCGTGCAGCCGATGTCTCCGGCCACGAGTTCCGTGACCTTGATCGCGGTTCTTTTGCCTCGCCACGGCGAACAACTGCGAAATCTTTTCCTTGTTTCCGGTGCGGGTATTTACCAACTCCGCTCCCTCGGCGATCCTGCCTCGAATGACGCGGAAATAGGTGATCTCGCCGATATGCTGTTCCACCTGGCTCTTGAATACGAATGCCACGGCGGGTGCGGTCTCGTCGGCGGCGATCTCCTCGCCCTCGGTCGAGAGGAAAGCACGGAGCTTTCTGCGGACCGGGTGCCACGTTGATGATGAATCCATCAGGCGCTTGGTGCCGATGTCGCGTTTGCCCGAGGTGCAGAAAATGGGCATCACTTCGCGTTTCGAGACGCCGATCTTCAGGCCCGACGGATGTCGTCCTGCGTGAGCGTGCCTTTGTCGAAGTAGAGCTCCATGAGCGCCTCGTCGTGTTCGGCGGCCATCTCGACCAGCTCCTTGTTCAGCTCCTGGGCCTTTTCTAGCTCTCTCGGCCGGAATTTCCAGCTCCTCGCGGTGGCCGTCGTTGTCCTTGAAGCGGTACATCTTCATCAGCAGTACGTCGATGAAGGCGTTGAACTCCGGACCCTGGTTGACGGGGTATTGTACGATGACGGGCTTTCACGCGCGATGCGGCCCTGATCGACTCGATCGTAGCTTCGAAATTGGCTTTCTCGGCATCGAGCTGGTTCACCACGCCGATCACGGGCTTTTGCAGCAGGCGCGCGTAGCGGGCCTGTATTTCGCTGCCCACCTCCCAGCCGTTCTGGGCGTTGAACAGGAAGACGCCCACGTCGCCGACCTTGAACGCCGAGAAGAGGCTCCCGCAGAAGTCGTCCGACCCGGGCAGTCGATGATGTTCAGCTTGCGGTCCATGAATTCGGTGAAGAGGATCGTCGAATAGATCGAGCGTTTGTATTCGTGCTCGATGTCCGTGTTGTCCGAGAGCGTGTTGTTCGCCTCGATGCTGCCTCTGCGGTCGATGACCTTACCCTCAAAGGCCATCGCTTCGGCAAGGGTAGTTTTTCCCGTGCCGGCGCCCCGATGAGTACGATGTTTTTGATTTCTTTTGCTGAATAGTTTTTCATATTCCCGTATGGTTTTAAGGTTTTGCGGTGGTGCGGGCATCGTCGGGAGTACTTCGCGGAGCCGGGTTCCCGGAACGGAAAGTCGTGCTGCGGAGCATTTTCCGATTAGCCGACTATAAATATACAAAAAAATCGGGATAACCAAACGGCGACACGAAAAAATCGCCCTCAGGAGGCGATTTTACGGTCGAAAAGCGGGAGGTCGACCCAGGTGAGCTTTTTCCACACCCATTCGACGGGCCGTGCGTATGGCGCCGCAGCCAGAGGCGGCAGAAGAGATACTGAACCAGGATGATCCCCACGCCTGCCACGTGCCGTATATCACGTCCACGTGGCGGTAAAGCCCCAGCCCCCAGTTGTAGAAGAGCGCCGTCCCGAGCAGCGATTGCAGCAGGTAGTTGGTCAGGCTCATGCGCCCGAAGAAGGTCATGCCGTGCAGCGCCCGGCGGAACCCCGGCCAGCCGTACCACAGCAGGACGACCGTCGAAAACGATCGCCGTGGCCGTCATCAGGTTGCGCATCGCCTCGAACGGTACGAGCCACGTGCCCGCGATGCCCACGGCCAGCAGCCCGCCCCAGATGCGTCTGTGCTGCCCTTCGTCGTAGAAGAAAGCCGGTAGCGGCCGGCCAGCATGCCTAATACGAACATCAGCAGCGCGTCTGCGAAATGCCGCGTCCGTGTTCCAGCGTCCCCAGCCGAACGAACTGTGCGAGCGGGCCGTAGAGCAGGCTCACGCGGGCGCTCTCGGCGAAGGTGCCCGGGCGGGTCGGGATAGAGGGTCTCCATGCCTTCGATGCCGCGGATCGAGAGCGTATGTCCGCTGAAATACTGCCAGAGTTCGAGCGGCTGGATGAAAAGCAGGGCCGCGATGACCCACACCCATCGGTTGGGGAGCTTGCCGATGGGAATCATCAGCAGCCCGAAAAGGGCGTAGTAGGTCAGTACGTCGCCGTTGTAGATCGCCGCGTTGACCAGCCCGATGCCGAACAGCAGCACCATGCGCCATGCGAAGCGCAGCGAAAAGTCGTTGCCCCCGCTGTGCCTGGTTGTCGCTCTGGATGAAGAAGCTCTAGCCCGAACAGCAATGCGAAGATGGCGTACATCTTGCCCGGAAAGCAGAATCCCAGCGCGCCGGCCATGGTTTGCTCCCAACCTCCGAACTGGCGCGGATGCGTAATCCAGCCCGCCCGCTCCAATAGAGGTTGAAGCGTTTCGCGGGCGTGGCAGGATACCCCGCCATTGGCGGCCGCTGCGCAGGGGCGTCCGCCACTGAGTGGGAATTGGGCAGGTTGGTCGAGCGGTAACATTTTCGTCGGTCTTCATGAGGCAATCCCTCGTCAGCGCTTCGACGGCCCGGCGGCCCCGTCGCCCAGCGAGAGCGAATAGTCCGTTCACGAAGAGCGCGCTATGTGCGTCGATCACCTTTGCGTCGTCCAGAGTTCCTGCGCGTTTTGATTATATGCGCGCGACGCTTCGATGAAGGCGTATTCGATGCTTGGCGGGTGCAGGGTCTCGACCTGCCGGGCTTCGCACCTCGCCCGTTTGCCGGCGATCCCGCCCAGCGGCAGCGGGCAGCCGTCCGGTCCGTTCCCCACAACTGCCCTAGGTCGGCGACCAGTTCCAGTTCCGTTCACGGTAGACGAAGCGGCCCTCATGGATAAGCACTCCCGGCGTCGAAATCGCCCTCGCTCGACGGCAGCCGCGATTCGAGAAGAGCAGCGGTGTACGCTCTTCGATTTCGGGGGAAGAGTTTGCCCATCAGGCATTGGCCGGTGTGCAGCCCCGGGACGGCCACGCGGCGTATCGGCCGCGTATCGCCTGCGCGGCGTACCAGCAACGGCCCGTTGCCGCGTCCGAGTGCCGCACCGCTGTCGAGCAGCGCGTAATGTTCCGCGATGGCGGGCAGCACGGCGCAACTTATCTTGCTGATGTCGGCACGTCCGGCCCGGCACCGCGGTTGAGCGCCTCGATGTCGCGGTATTCGACCTCGAAGCGCAGGCCGCCCGTGTCGATGCGGCCGTTAACGAGCGCGTCGAACATGAAAGTGTCGTTCCGGGCACGGCGAGATATGCGCAGCTTCAGCCTCACCGTTTCTGCGCCTCGGTGATGTTGCGGGCGTTTTTCTCGTTGTCGCTGCGGTTGCGTTTACCCCCGAAACGGCCCAGCAGCCATCCGGCGGCAAAAGTCAGCACGAGGACGATGATGTCGATAAATCACGTTGGCCAGCCACCGCTGGATGGCAGGGGCGAACCTTGCCAGACCAGGATGAAGACGACCAGTATCAGATCAGTCCCGCCCAGAGCATCCAATTTTTATTCATCGTTTCCGAATATTTGTGGTTAATGTTTTCAGCGTAAGGTTTCGACGGCCAGCCCCTCCGGCCCATCGGTCGAAGGGTTCGCTCGACATAGTTCGACACGGCGCGAATCTGGCAGGCGACGCCCAGCGACGTTGCACGGTCGCAAAAAGGCCGCGCCTCCATGTTCCGATTTCGGGCAGCGCGCTTTGCCCGTCCGTGTGTCCTTCCGGGCAGCGAGCCTTTTCCTTCGGCCGCGCGTTCTGTGCCGGATCGCGGACCTTCCGTCCGTGTCCCGCCCTGTCGTCTGCCGTAAATCGGCAGGCTGTAGCGTCTCCGCGGGGGCCGAAACTGCGTCGCCGACGTGCCCGGTGCCATACCCTGCTTTCTGAACGTCCTGTTCCTGCCGCCCTGTCTCCCCCGCAGGCTGTCTCCCCGGAACGGTTTACCTGCAACGCCCGCCCCGAGGGGCAGTCCCAAGAGGTCCCGAAGTCTCTCGCATTCGCGGGCGTAACGGGGAATCCCCGCGATCCGCTCGGAGACCGCTCGACCACCTCGCCGCGCCGCAATGCTCCGGTCACAGGCACCGGTAATGCCGGCCAGCACCACCAACTGCGGCTTTTTGGCTTTCACGGCGCGCAGCGTCGCCGCCGCGATTTCGGCCATGCCCACCCCCGCCGACGAATACCGGGTCGCGAGGCTCGGTGAGGATGAACGCCGTGGCCTCCTCGATGGTAGGGAAAATGAAAATCCGTTTCACCTTACCGGCCTTACGACTGCTTCGAGCTCCTCGACCGTGACGGGGTATCTTCTTGTCGCCCAGCATACGGCTCCCGCTTTCCGTCACAAGGATGTCGTCCCTCGATGCGGATGCCGCCGAAGTCGCGGTAGCCCTCCAGGGCGTCGTAATCGACGATCCCCTTGTAAAGGCCCTCGGCCCGGCATTTGTCGATCAGCGCCGGGATGAAGTAGAGCCCCGGTTCGTCGGTCATCACCGTCCCCGGTTCGAGGCGCCACGCCGCACGGTAAATGCAAGTCGCGGACTTGGCGGCGCGTTGGGCGATCGAGGAGAAGTCGAAGCTCCGCTCGCCCATCGCCTCGCAGTCGTGCACGTCCATGCCCAGCCCGTGCCCCAGCCCGTGGGGCATGAACATCGTCATGGCACCCGCGAGCCACGGCGTCGGCTGCCGATCCCTTGATCAGCCTATTCCGGCAAGCCCTTCGGCCAGCGTCGTGTAGGCGGCGTTGTGTATCTCGGAGTACATCATGTGCGGTTTGACGATGTCGGCCACATGGTCGTGTGCCGCCAGCACGATGTTGTAGACATCCTTCTGTTTCTGCGTGAATTTCCCGCTTACGGGGTAGGTGCGGGTGTGGTCGGAGCAGTAGTTGTCGACCGTTTCGCCGCCCGCGTCGCACAGCAGCAGACGCCCTTCCTCCAATACGCCGTCGGCGTTGAGGTTGTGCAGCGTCTCGCCGTGCTGCGAGACGATCGACGGGAACGACACGCCCGATCCGTAGGATTTGGCGACGCCTTCGATGGCACCTGCGATTTCGCGCTCGACGACGCCCGGGCGGCACATCTTCATGGCCAGCGTGTGCATCTGGTAGCCGATTTGGAACGCGCGTTCCATCTCCTCGACCTCCTCGGCGCTCTTCTTCTCGCGCATTTCGGCCACGGCGAACATCAGGTCCACCGACTTGTAGTCGTGCAGCAGCGTGGGTTTGATACCCAGCAGCGACGACAGCCAAAGCTTAGTCTCTCCGCGGTAGGGGAGGCAGGAAATGGATTTTGCGCCCCAGCGAAATGGCTTTGCGGAGCCGTTTCTCGAGTTCGGAGAGGGGGTGTGTCGCCGCGATGCCGACCTTTGCGCCCAGCTCGCGCAGCGTGGGCTGCGGGCCTGTCCAGATGATGTCCTCGACCGTGAAATCGTCGCCGTAGAGTGCCTCTTCGCCCGTGTCGGCGTCGATCAGGCCCGCCAGCGAGGGGATGTTCAGCCCGAAATAGTAAAGGAACGACGAATCCTGCCGGAAATAGTAGGCGTTGTTCGGGTAGTTGTTGGGTGACAGGGGTTGCCCGGGAACAGGACGATGCCCGACCCGATTTTGGTGCGCAGCATGTTGCGCGCGCGGCGTAGGTTTTTGCTGAGAACATATGCGTAGTGTATTTGATTTCCGATAATCCGTATTTCGTTTCCGGGGACGGTTTCCCGCGCCTTTTGCAGGGTTACATATCCCACCTTTTACAAAAATAGTAAAAATATGGCAAGCCCGTTCCCCGACGGGTTTATTTTTTGCGGAGGGCGATGGCCCGGAGCGTACGGCTTTTGCGTAGCGGGACGTCTGCCGTCGTTCGGGGCGGGCGGTGTATCCGCCGGCAAGCGGCAGAAAGGCTGGTTTTACGACCGTGCGGCGGAGGAACGGGACTGGTTTGCGGCGGTGCCGGGGCGGAAGGCTTTCGCCGCCCGCCGCCCTGCTGTCCGGGCGGAGTCGGGCTGTTCCGCTGCGCCCCGCTTCCTTCGTCAGAATTCGATGACGGCACCCGTTTCGCCCACCGTGACGGTGACTTCGCGTCCCATGTAAAGCGCCACGTTGGGGTCTTTATGCCCGGCGGGCAGGCCGAAGACGACCGGGATTCCCAGCGGCCGCACGTATTGCGCAACGATGTCGTAAGGGTCGGTGATGCCGAAAATGTTTTTGTCCGGTCATGTCGGAAAAATGCCCGGACGAGGATGGCTTTTGCATTTGGCGAGCTTTCCGCTCCGGGCGAGTTGCTGCATCATGCGGTCGAGGCGGTACATGTGTTCACCGACCTCCTCGATGAAGAGCACCGTGGGGGCGTCGAAGTCGGGTTCCTCGGGTGTGCCGAGCGACGAGCAGACGATCGCCAGGTTTGCCGCCCGTGTGAGGCGTCCGCGGGCCGTGCCCGGGCTGTTGAGCGGGTGAGGGTCGGTGTCGATACGCTGCCGCAGTCCCAGCAGTGCACTACGCAGCGCTTCTCGGAGACGATCGCGTCGGCGGTCTCCTCGCTCCCGAAGCGGAACTTGCCCGGCATGGTGGCATGGAGGCTCTCAACGCCCAGCCGTCCCAGTGCCAGGTGGAGCATTGTCACATCGCTGAACCCGACGACCCATTTAGGATGCTCGCGCAGGCGGCTGAGGTCGATGAGCGGCAGCCGTACCGAGCCGTAACCGCCCTGGAAGCTGACGACGGCTTTTACGCCGGGGTCGTCGATCATCGCCTGCAGGTCGGCGGCGCGCTGGGCATCGGTACCTGCGAAATAGGGTTGCTCGCGGTCGGCGGTATGCGGCCCGAACAACCTTCAGTCCCCACGATTCGAAGCGTTCGCGCACTTTTGCCGTGTCGGCCTTCTCCGACAGTTTCCGCGCCGGGGTGACGATGCCCACCGTGTCGCCGGGCCGCAGGTAGGGCGGGCGGATGAATTGCGTCCGGGCGGATGGTTGTGCGGTGTCGGGGTGCAGTGTAGAGGGTGTCTCCGCGCCGGTTGCGTGCGGGGTGCAGATCGATGCATTGTCGGTTTGCAGAGCGGCCGTTGCACGTTGTACCGTATCGGAGGGTGAAGGCGGGGTTTGTCGTGCGGGCGCCATCCCGATGCAGGAGAACAGGACGGCGAGGTGCAAGGGGTATTTCATGCCGGGATTAGTGTTGTTGTATGCTGTTGTTTGTGTGGTTGTCTTGTGTGTTTGCCGTGCGTGCTGTGCCGGGTTGCATGGGCGGTGCCGATACCTGCCGGAGTGTCCGTCGTTCCGCCTGCCCGGGGAATTATCTCTTGTGCCGGGCCAACCCTTCGGGCAGGGGTAGCCGGATACGGGTAAGGCTGACGACGGCTCCTGTGAGTGCGAACCCGCCGGCGAGCAGGAGTGCTGTGTGGGTGCTGTCGTCGGGGACGATGTGGAACAGCAGCGCCATCAGGGCCGCACCCGTGGTCTGGCCTATGAGACGCGCCGTGGCGAGCATGCCGCTGGCGCTTCCGCTCCTCTCGGGCGGAGCCGAGGCGATCAGGATGCTGTTGTTGGGCGACTGGAAGAAGCCCGAAGCCGGCACCGCAGAGCACTAGCCGCCATACGATGTCGCCCGGTGCGGGGTGTTCGGGCAGGAATGCCAGCAGGAACAGTCCCGCGGCCATGGCCGTCAGCCCTGTCCCGCCGAGCAGTCCGGCGTGGATGCGCTCGATGAGCATTCCGGCCACGGGAGCCACGACCATGATCACGGCGGGCCATGCGGTCATCAGCAGCCCTGTCGCCACTTCGTCGTAGCCGAATTCGTGTTGCAGGTAGAACGGCAGCGCTACCATGGCCAGCATTTGCCCTAGGAACGAGCAGATCGACGTGACGACCGAAACCGAAAAGATCGGGATGCGCAGCAGGTCGAACGGCAGGATCGGGTAGGGTTCGCGCAGCTGGCCGCGGATGAAGAAGAACCCGACGATGAGCAGCGCTGCGATGCCCAGGGTGAGCAGCCGCGGGGTCAAGCCGTGCGAAAAACCCTCGACCGAAGCGATCAACAGCCCGAAGGTCAGGGCGTTCATTACGCCGTCGCGCCAGTCGAAGCGGTGGGTGCCGACCCGCACGGGGTTGTCGGGCAGGAAGCGGCGGCTCAGCCACAGGGCCACAAGCCCGACGGGAATGTTCACGGCGAAGAGCCACGGCCACTCGGCGACGGAGAATGCCCGCAGCCAGCGTAGGCCCGGCGACCGACGACACGGCGACGACCGTGGCGTTGATGCCCATGCCGCGCCCCAGCTGCGCCTTGGGGTAGATGATGCGGATCAGCGTGGTGTTGACCGAGGTGACGGCCGCGGCGCCGAAGCCCTGCATGACGCGCGCCAGCACCAGCGTCGGGAGTGATGTCGAAAGGGCGCAGCCCACCGAGGCCACGGTGAAGAGCATCAGGCCGCCGATGTAGACTTTGCGGTAGCCCACCACGTCGCCCAATGCCGAAAACGACAGCAGCGAGATCATGATGGCCAGCTGGTAGGCGTTGACGATCCAGATCGAGTCGGCCGACGAGATCCCCAGTTCCAGCCCGATGGTGGGCAGGGCGACGTTGGCGATGGCGCTGTCGATCACCGACAGCGAGACGCCGAACGCTACGGCCAGGATGGCCCACAGGCGGCGGGGCATCGGAAGCCCGTCGTCAGGTCGTGTGATATGGGGTGCGGCGTTCATTGCAGGGACAAAGATAATGTAATCGCGGCTCAATTCAAATTCGGGGCGGCCCGAAGGCTGGTTGCAGCCGGATCGGCTGGGTTGCGGGAAACGGCTCGCCGCCGGTTTCGGGGATGTTACTGACCGCACGTAGCGTGTCTGCCGCCGGATGCTGCCGCCTGCCGCCTCTCTCCGAGGTCTGCGTTTTGGCGGCACCCACGCCTCCGGCTGCTGCGGTGCGGGTTCCGGATGCCGCGGCAGTCGTCGGTGGCGGCCGTCTGCACTCCTCCTTTGTGTTTTTGCCCTGTCCGTGCGGTTTTCTGCCGCCCTCCCGTGCTGTAAAAACGGAAGCCCGGGATTATCCGGGCCTCCGTCACACAACTATGAAATTTGAACTTTTTATTTTAAAAAAAATGAGGCTGTGTTCGTTTTAGGGATTGTCTGTATTGGGACTACCGGCGGCTGCTTTCGGGGACGATTTCGCCCTCGGGTTCGATGCCCTTGAGGTACTTGCCGAAGAACTTCTCCATCGCGCGGTAGAAGTCGAAGCGGTTCTCCTCGTTGTGGAATCCGTGGCCCTCGTTGTCCTTGACCATGTAGTCCACCTCCACGCCGCGGGCGCGCAGCGCCTCGACCATCTGGTTTGCTCTCGTTGATGTTCACGCGGGGGTCGTTGGCGCCCTGAACCACCAGCAGCGGGGTCTTGATCCGCCCGGCGTTGAGCGCCGGGGAGTTTTCGCGCAGCATTTGGGCGTCCTTTTCGGGATTGCCGACCATTTCGTACATCATGTCGAGCATCGGTTTCCAGTAGGGAGGGATGGTGTGCAGGAACGAGAAGAGGTTCGAGACGCCTACATAGTCGATGGCGCAGGCGTAGAGGTCGGGGTCTTTGACGATGCCTTGCAGCGTGGCGTAACCGCCGTAGCGAGCCGCCGTAGATGGCAATCCGCGGGATCGGCGATGCCTTTTTCGATCAGCCAGTTCACGCCGTCGGTAATGTCGTCCTGCATCTCTGCCCCCACTTGCCGAAGGCGATCTCTGTGAAGCGGCGGCCGAAGCCCGTCGAGCCGCGGAAGTTCATCTGCAGTACGGCGTAGCCGCGGTTGGCCAGGAACTGCACCTCGGGGTTGAAGCCCCACGAGTCGCGGGCCCACGGACCTCCGTGGGGATTCACCACCACGGGCAGGTTTTTGGCGTTGCGAAGGGTCTTGCCCACGGGCAGCGTGAGGTAACCCTCGATTTCGAGGCCGTCGCGCGAGGTATAGGTGACCGGGGTCATCTCGGCCATCTGTTGTTCGTCGATCCACGGCGCGAGGTCGGCCAACTTGGTCATCGTGTCGCTTTTCGACGTCGTAAAGGTAATAGGTGCCCATCGTGCGGTCCCCGCCTGCATAGACGATGTATTTGTCCTCGGCCTTGTTCGAACCGCCGATACCGATTTCATAGCCCCGCAGGTGCTTCTCCATCCGGCCGAGCATCTCTTCGGTAGCCTTGTCGAAGAAGTGGCGGGTCGTCCCCTTGTGTCCTTCGTACGATACGCCCAGCAGTTTCTTTCTGCGCGTCGCTGTACCACAGGCCGCCGAGGTCGTATTTATCGTTGGTGTAGAGTACCTGTTCCAGCTCCTCGCAGGTCGCGGGATCCATCAGCACGAGTGCCGATTTGTCGCGTCCGAGGTTGGTGATGGCGTATACCATCCTGTTGTCGGGGGTGAAGGTGGCGAACGAGACGCCCTCCTTGAAATTGGTCGTCAGCACGGGGCGGAACTCTTCGGCCTCGCTCTCGCGGTAGCGGATCTGGGTGTTGACGCCGTCGACGACGGCGTAGGCCACGCGCAGCTTGCCGTCGTGGTCGGTCTGCCAGCTCTGGATGTCGCCGGGATTCTCGCACAGCATCGTCATCTCGCCCGTGTTGAGGTTCAGGCGGTAGGGGTCGAAGATCATCGGGTTGCGCTGGTTGGTGCCGATGATCATCAGCGAGTCGATCTCCTCGAGCGGGTCGATGATCTGTGTCCGCACGCCCGGGATGGCCGTATAGGCCTTCGGGTTGCTGCCGTCGATGTCAACGCCGTAGAGTTGGAAATTTTCGTCGCCGCCGGTGTCTTTCAGATAGAGGATGCGGTTGTTGTTGGCCCAGAAATACCCGGCCAGGTCGCGTTCTGTCTCCGAGGTGATGCGCACGGCGTCCTTGCCGTCGACAGGTTGTACGAAGATGTTGCGGCGGCTTTCGTAAGGCGCCATGTAGGAGAAATATTTTCCGTCGGGCGATATTTGGTACCCGGTTTTTTCCGTATTGCGGAAGAAGGTTTCCAAAGGCAGCTCGGGGGCTGTCTTGGTGCGCATGCGGCCAGCATGGCTGCCGTGGCGGCGAACATAAAGAGTTTTTTCATGGGTTATTCGTTGGAATTTTCGTTTTGTTTTTTCGAGCGCAAGGCATCCCGCCAGATGCCGCAGACCGAGAGGGTCAGCAGGATCAGGAGCGGTATGTCGCCGGTGTGCGATGCTCCGGGAAACATCAGGTGTGTGGCTACTTTGATTGCAAAGGCTGCCACGGCGATGAAAATGGCCAGGATGCGGATGACTTTTTTCGATTTCCATAGTGGGTGTCTTGTTTGTTTTTGACACTTGCAAACTTTACGAAAAGAAATTTTGAAAAACAAATAAAATTTATTGTTTTTCGATAAAAAATTTTATGATAAGCAGCTTTTCATCTGTCTGATCGCAGGAAACCGTAACAAAAAAACGCCCGAAGGCGTTTCTTGTAATGAATATTGTCCTGACAGCCGGGTCTATTCCGCGTCGACGAATTTGTAGAGCTGGTCGCCGCGGTGGATCGGGGTGTCGGTGTGCGTACGGCGCAGAGGGTGCCCCCTGTGCCACGGATTGCGCCGGCGGTGCCGTCGGTGTCGTGCAGCTCGGCGAGCGTCTGTTCGGCGATGCCGGTAGTGGCACCCATGAAGAAAATATCCTCGCCCACGGACAGCGGCGGTGCGGCTTCGACCAGTACCTCGGCCACCGATATTCTTTTGTAGAAGTTCGTTACCTTGCCTACATAGACCTTGCGCCGCGTGGCGGCCGAGCCGTAATGTTGGCTGTGTTCGGCCACGGGGCGCCCGGCGTAGTAGCCTTCCCAGAATCCGCGGTTGAAGACCGTGGCGAGCCGCTCCTTCAGCCCGGCGGCCAGGGCGGGGGTGTAGGTGCCAGCTTCGATCGCGCGCAGCGCTTCGTCGTAGCATTCCACCACGCGCTTGACGTATTCCGCGCCGCGTGCACGCCCTTCGATCTTCAGCACCCGCACACCCGAGCCGATGAACCGGTCGAGGAAATCGACCGTGCAGAGGTCTTTGGGCGAGAGGACGTAGCGCCCGTCGATGTCCAGCTGCGCACCGGTCTCCTTGTCCGTGACGGTGTATTTGCGGCGGCACAGCTGGCGGCAGGCGCCGCGGTTGGCCGAGCAGTTGGTTTCGTAGAGCGAGAGGTAGCATTTGCCCGAGATCGACATGCATAATGCGCCGTGGGCGAACATCTCGATCTCGACCAGTTCGCCCCGCGGGCCCCGGATGTCGTTCTCGACGATCTGGCGGTGTATTTGCGCCACCTGTTCGAGCGTCAGTTCGCGTGCCAGCACCACCGTGTCGGCCCACTGCGAGAAGAACTTCACGGTTTCCGGAATTCGAGATGTTGCTCTGGGTCGAGATGTGCACTTCGACCCCGATGCGCCGGGCATAGAGTATCGCCGCGAAATCGGTGGCGATGATGGCGTCAATGCCTTCGGCCTTGGCGCGGTCGATTACCTCGTGGACGGTTTGCATCTCGTCCTTCGTAGACGATGGTGTTGACCGTCAGGTAGGTCTTCACCCCTGCGGCGTGTGCCGTGGCGACGATCTTCGCCAGGTCGTCGAGCGTGAAATTCGCAGCCGACGCCGAGCGCATGTTGAGCTTCCCGACGCCGAAATATACCGAGTCCGCCCCCGGCCTGTATGGCTGCGGCCAGTGCTTCGTAAGACCCTACGGGGGCCATGATTTCTATCTCGGAGCGTTGCATAGTGTCGTTTACGGGGGATGTCCCTGTGAGGGGTGTTTCCGGAATCAGTTTTTGCGTCCCATCAGGCTCAGGGCGTATTCGCGCATCCGCTCCGTGCGGGATTTTTTTTCGACCGAAAGGGTGTCGAGGATGCCCAGCGCCCTTTCGAAGCGCAGCGAAATCTGCTGTTCGGTGAGGCGTGGTATGTCGAGACGGTCGTAGACGGCTTTTATCGTGGCGATTTTCTCGGCGTCGGGCATCTGTGAGCGGTGCGTCGAGCGGAGCACTTCGCGCGTAGGTTCGTCCGCGCGGCTTATGGCCGTGATCATCAGGTAGGTCTGTTTGCCTTCGAGGATGTCGCCCCCGATGGCTTTGCCCAGCCGCTGGTCGCCGTAGCTGTCCAGCAGGTCGTCCTGCAACTGGAATGCCAGCCCCAGTTCGATGGCGAAGCGGCGCAGCTTGCGGCAGTCCTCCTCCGAAGCGCCGCCCAGCAGGGCGCCGATCGTGGTGGCCCCGGCTAGCAAAACCGAGGTCTTCAGCTCGATCATGTGCATGTATTCCACGACCGAAACCTTCGGCTTGCGTTCGAAATCCATGTCGTACTGCTGCCCTTCGCACACTTCGAGCGCCATGGTGTTGAACGTGCCCAGTATCCGGGGCAGCAGCTCCGCGGGCACTTCGCCCAGCAGCCGGTAGGCGCAGATCAGCATGGCGTCGCCCGAGAGGATCGCCACGTTCTGCCCCCACTTTGGCGTAGACTGAGGGCTTGCCCCGGCGCACGGCGGCGTTGTCCATGATGTCGTCGTGCAGCAGCGTGAAATTATGGAACACCTCGACGGCCGCGGCGGCCGGCAGGGCATGTTGTATCGTCGGTGAAAATGCCGTGGGAGAGCATCAGCAGCATGGGGCGGAGGCGCTTGCCGCCCCCGGCGAGCGAATAGCCGATCGGGGCGTATAGGAGCTCCGGTTCGGCCGGAAATTCGGTCTGGGCGAGGTAATTTTCGATGGCGGAGAGCATCTGCTCGTTGGTCTGCATAGTCTTGACAATACTTTTGGGTCGGAAACTGTCCCAAAAGTAGGAAAAAAGTTTGGAGTAGCCGAATTTTGGATTAACTTTGACCTGATAAATTCTAACCTTTAACCAGAACACGATATGAAAAAACTCGCTATCGGCGTGGACATCGGCGGCATCAACACTGCGTTCGGCCTCGTCGACGAAAACGGCGACCTGTATGCCGAATCGGTCATTTCGACCAAGAAATACCCCAGTGTAGACGATTATCCGGCCTATGTCGAAGACCTCTGCCAGGCGATGCACGCACTGGCCGACAGCCTTTCGTTCGAGTACGAACTGACGGGTATCGGTATCGGTGCCCCCAATGCCAATTATCATAAAGGTACGGTCGAAAACCCCGCGAACCTCTGGAAATTCCGCGAGGGAGACCCCAATCCCGACGAGAGCCGCCGTCTCTTTCCGCTGGCCGACGATATCGGCAGTGTTTCGGCGGCGTGAAGGTGCTCGTGACGAACGACGCCAATGCCGCGACGATCGGCGAGATGATCTATGGCAATGCCAAGGGCATGCGCGATTTCATCATGATCACCCTCGGCACGGGCCTCGGCTCGGGTTTCGTCGCCAACGGCGAGATGATTTACGGCCATGATGGCTTTGCCGGAGAGTTCGGCCACGTGATCGTCGAGCGCGACGGCCGCGAGTGCGGCTGCGGACGCAAGGGCTGCCTGGAGACCTACGTTTCGGCGACGGGTATCAAGCGTACGGCATTCGAACTGATGGCCAAAATGTCGGCTCCCAGCAAGCTGCGCGACATCGCTTTCGGCGATTTCGACGCTTCGATGATCTCCGCCGCTGCCGAGCAGGGCGATCCCATCGCACTCGAAGCCTTCCGTTTTACGGGCGAGATGCTCGGTCGTGCGTTGGCCGACGTGGTGACCGTCACGTCGCCCGAGGCGATTTTCCTCTTCGGCGGCCTGTCGAAGGCGGGCAAGCTGATCTTCGAGCCTACGCAGTGGTACATGGAGGAGAATATGCTCTTTGCATTCAAGAACAAGGTGAAGCTGCTTCCGAGCGGTATCCAGGGTAAGAATGCCGCGATTCTCGGCGCTTCGGCCCTGATCTGGCAGGAGGAGCATAAATAATCCGGCGGAAGGCCGGGCGACGGGCGTCGCTTCGGTTTGCCTGGCAGAGGATGAGCCGGGATTGTCTTGTCTTGCCGATGCCGTTTTCGGATTTGTCCGGATGAAAAGAATGCCGGCGGAGCACAAACTCCGCCGGCATTGCCGTTACATACCGGCTGCCCGGTCTTCCCGTGAAGGGCTATTTGTTGTAGGCGGTCAGCATCCAGACCATCTTCTCCTGCTCCTTCAGGTAGTCGCTCATCAGCGCCATGGTAGTCTCGTCGCCGGCCTCCGAGGCCAGTTCGAGCAGCTTGCGCTCCTCGCCGATAAGGTAGCTGTACGTGGTGAGGATATGCCCGATGGCCTCATCGCCGCGTGTTACGCCCGAAACCTCCTTGACCTTGGCGACCCTGAGGTATTCGCTGAACCTGTTTTCGGGCTTGCCGCCCAGCATCAGGATGCGTTCTGCGATCTGATCGGCCTTTTCGGCAGTATCGTCGTACAGCTCTTCGAACTTGCCGTGCAGGACGAAGAACCCGTGCCCTTCGATGTCCCAGTGGAAACCCCGCAGGTTGGTGTAAAATACTTGAAAATCAGCCAGCAGCGAATGCAGTGCCGATACTACGCCCTGTACCTTCTTCTCGTCCAGGTGCAAATAATCCAGTGTTTTCATAATCGTTTTTTTATTTTAATTGTTTGTATATCAAATTATTCCCTTGATCCGGTCTTCCGAGGCCGACAGGGCTGCCTTGGGCCCCCTTCGCCCATTGCGATCACAATCTGTTTGTAACGTATGTCCGTCACGTCGCCCGCTGCATATACGCCGGGTACCGACGTGCGGCACTCCTTGTCGGTCAGGATTTCTCCCGCGCGGTTGGTGTCGAGGATGCCGGCGAACAGCTTGCTGTTGGCCGAGAGGCCGATCTGAACGAATACGCCGTCGAGCGGCAGTCGTTTTTCCGCTCCCGTCGGGCGGTCTTTCGTGCGCAGGGCCGTCATGCGGCTGCCGTCGCCTTCGACCTCGAGCGTCTGCACGTTCGTATGTACCGCTACATTGGGGAGCGTGCGCAGCTTCTCCTGCAATACCTGGTCAGCCTTGAGAGTCTCCATGAATTCGAGAACCGTCACCGAAGCGCAGGTGCCCGCCAGGTCGATTGCGGCCTCGACCCCCGAATTGCCGCCGCCGATCACGGCCACGTGTCTGCCTGCGTAGAACGGCCCGTCGCAGTGGGGGCAGAAGGCTACGCCGCGGCCGATGTACTCCGCTTCGCCCGGCACCCTCGAGCCTGCGCCACGAAGCTCCCGTGGCGACGACCAGTGCCGGGGCGCGGAAAACCTCCCCGCCTTTGGCATGCAGCTCCCGGATGCCGCCGTCCATGTCGAAACGCTCGATGCGCCGGTTGTCGCAGATGTCGATCCCGTAGGCTTCCATGTGTATGCGCAGGTCGCCCGCGAGCTCTGCTCCGGTCGTGCGCGGCACCGAGACCAGGTTTTCAATGCCTACCGTTTCATTGACCTGCCCGCCGACCTTTTCTGCCACGACCGCCACGCGGGAGCCCCTTGCGGGCTGCATAGATCGCGGCCGAAGCCCCGGCGGCCGCCCCCGGCGACCAGCAGGTCGTATTCGCGCACGACGGGCGTGATGCCTGTGTCCGAAGTGCCGAAGCGCTCCTCCTCGAGTTTGTCCAGCAGTTCGGCCAGCGAGCCGCGGCCGACGTGGATCAGCTCTTCGCCGTGGAAAACCGCCGGCACGGCCTGGATATTCAGCCGTGCAACCTCCTCGGGGAACAGGGCTCCGTCCACGGCCGTATGGGTGATCCGGGGGTTGGAGAGCGCCAGCAGGTTGAGCGCCTGTACCACATCGGGGCAGTTGGTGCAGGTGAGCGACATGTAGGTCGTCAGCGCGATCTGCCCGCCGAGCGCCCCGATCCGTCGGCGCGTCGCTTCGTCGGGCAGGTTTTTGCCCCTTGCCGTCGGCGTTCAGCACGGCCAGTATCAGCGAGCTGAATTCATGGCCGTTGGGCACTGCCCGGAAGTGGATGCCGGTGTCCTTGTCGTTGCGCAGAAGCCGGAACTCCAGTCCCTGTCCGTCGGTGATCCGACAGCCGATCTTCGCGGAACAGGCGGCCGTCTCTTCGAGCAGCTCGAGCAGCTCTCCGCGCGACGCATGGCCGGGGTCGGCCGTGACGTCGAACACGTAGGAGGCTTCCAGCCCTCGAACAAGCGGAGCAACTGCTCCCTGAGTGCATGATCCAGCATGGCCCTTAGATTTTACCTACCAGGTCGATACTCGGTTTGAGCGTCTCGGCGCCCTGCTGCCATTTGGCGGGGCATACTTCGCCCGGGTGCGCCTCGACGAACTGTGCCGCGGCGACTTTACGCAGCAACTCCTCGGCATTGCGGCCGATGCTGTTGTCCTGGATCTCCACCAGCTTGACCTTCCCCTCGGGGTTGACGACGAACGTGCCGCGGTAGGCTACGCCTTCTTCCTCGATCATGACGCCGAAGCCGCGCGAAAGTACACCCGTGGGGTCTGCGAGCATCGGGTAGTTGATCTTGCGGATGCTTTCCGAAGTGTCGTGCCAGGCTTTGTGTACGAAGTGGGTGTCGGTGCTTACCGAGTAGACCTCCACGCCCATGGCTTTGAACCGGTCGTATTTGTCGGCCATGTCCACCAGCTCGGTGGGACACACGAACGTGAAGTCGGCCGGGTAGAAAAAGAAGATCGCCCATTTGCCTTTGAGGTCTTCGTTCGTGACCGTTACGAATTTGCCGTTGTGGTAGGCCTGAACCTTGAATTCGGGTACCGTTGAATTGATGATTGATGTCATAGCTATACTTTTTTATTTATGTGAATATTTTTTGCTGCTTTTAGTTTTCTTCCTCTTTGCTGATACAAAAATAGGGGAAATCTTTATATAAATCAAATTGATAATATTTATATTATTATAGTTTTATACTATAGTTGTGCTGTGTCGTTGCCGGGGGCCGGAACCGCCTGCAAAACGAAAGCCCCGGAGCGTTAACTCCGGGGCTTGGGTTCTCCGCCCGCCTTGGGTGCGGGGTGTTCCTGTTTTATCGCATTGCGATTTGCGAGGTTCCGATCAGGCGGCCGTCGCAGAACAGTTGTACGGTGTAGGCACCAGCGGCAAAGCCTGTGCTGTTATAGTAGATACCCACTTCGAGATCCTGGTTCTGGTAGTCCACTTCGCGCATGGCTGAATAACTCAGGCGTTCACCCTCGAAATCGAAAGTCGGCATGGCCTCGGTCGTCAGTACATAGCCGTCGGGCGAGGTGATACGGACGTAGACGGTCTTTTTCGCCCGGTGTCGCCAGCTCGTTGGCCGTCAGTACGAAATCCACGCGAAGGCGCGCGGCATTCTTGATCCTCGACACGGGTTTGCTGTTGGCGTTGAGCGCCGAGAGACGGATGTCGCGGGCGCGGATCACGGCGCCGACACGTACCTTGTTGTCCAGCTCGGCAGCCTTCTCCTCGGCCATTTCGGCGCGCAGCTTCGCCGACGAGATCTCCTTGCGGTAGGTTACGTTCTCGTTGATGAGTTTTTTGTTGAGCGTATTGAGCGAGTCGATCTGGCGGATGTAGCTCTTCATGACCGTACGCAGCGTACCCACCTCTTTTTTCGTACTGTTTGATCTTGGCCAGGTTCCATGAACGCTCCTTTTTCAGGCGCGTCATCAGCGAGTCTGCGCGGTCGCGTTCCACGTTGAGGTTGGCAGAGATGCTGTCGTTGGTCACCTGCAGGTTGTCGTAGTCGGTCATCAGGCGTCCCAGGTCGTTCTGGATCGAGTCGCGGTCGGCCTGCAACAACTGGTTGTCGACCATCTGCTGGCGGTGTATGCTGAAATAAAGTACCGAAAGCGCAACCAGGATCACCGAGAGGATGATGATGACGATGCGGTAGCCGCGGATGGATTTTTCCGGGACGGGCTGCGACATCATGTAATCGTCGTCCTCGAACTCCGAGGGGTCGTACCCCTTTGCTTTCCATTGGATATTCTCTTCCATAAAAAAACAGTTTTTTCAGTGTCGAATTTACCTGATTGTTCGCCGGGTCAGGGGTTATCCTGAGGCAAAGATAACAAAATTTTTATTTTATGAGGCTCGTCATCGGGTATTTAAGCCCCTTGTAGCCCGAAATATAGGCATTGATGCTGCCTACGCGGACGGGCGACTCGATGTAAAGCGGGATTTTGTTCTCGTCGTCCGAGATCCATAGCGTGAAGACCGTGCCGTCGGTGAAGGAGAACCCTTCGGAAGTGCCCAGCTGGCATTCGAACTTCAGGGTCTTGAAGCGTCCCATGTTGCGGATCTTCTTCGTTTCGCGGCTTATGTACCTGTAATTCAGGTGCCGGATCGTGTCCTGCAATACCATCTGGAGGGTTGCGGGCTCACCGGGTTTGAAATCCTCGGCATTGGCCGAGCGCATGGTGAAGAAAAAGCGCGATGGCATCCATGCTCTCGGGAGTCAGGGGCATGGTTTTCTCCTCGAAAGGCCGTTGGCGCCGCCGCCACCGGGTATGCACCTGGTCGTTGTCCCAGTCGTAAGTGTAATAGCTCTGGAACGTGTAGTCGCCCTCCTTGAGGTCGCTTTCGAAACGTACCGGACGCAGCGTCTCGGGGCTGATCCACACCGTGTAGATATCTTCGAGGTTGAAGAACCAGCGGTAGGTGGGCAGCGTGCGGCCGATGCCCTCGACCTTGTAGAACTTGCGGTCGTCGAGCTGCACCTTCGCTCGTCTTGACCTCGACCGCTCCCACTTCGGTGTTGGGGAACATCTTGGCCTTGTAGCTGACGCGGTAGAAGAGCTGCTCGCCCGGGTGGTAGAGCTGGGCTGCGGCAGGCAGTGCGGCGGTGAATAACAATATCGTGAATAACAGTCGTTTCATGGAAAAAGGGTTTTTAATGGATAAACGGTCGTGGGTATGAAATATTACGAAATCATCGAAAAATCAATCTCTTCGCGCCCCGAATAGCGCCTCCTTAGAACTCCCTGGAGGCCGCGGTTCCGGCCGGGAGCCAGGGTGCGGTCGGCGGAGAGGATGCCGGCCGCCGCCTCGCGCGAAACGGTGAGTATTTGGACATCGAGCGTGGGGTTGGCGATCTTCAAATCAAACGCCATGCCGCTCTGGAGCGTCCCGTTGATGTCGCCCGCACCTCGCAGCTTGAGGTCGAGCTCTGCCAGGCGGAATCCGTCGTTGGTTTCGCACATGGCGTCGAGGCGTGCCCGCGACTCCTTCGAGAGCTTTTCGCCCGACATCAGGATGCAGTAGGATTGTTCGCCGCCCCGCCCTACGCGCCCGCGCAACTGGTGCAGCTGCGAGAGCCCGAACCGCTCGGCCGATTCGATGACCATGACCGTGGCGTTCGGCACGTCGACGCCTACTTCGATGACCGACGTGGCGACCATGATATCGGCCTCGCCCGACTTGAACTGGCGCATCGACTCCTCCTTGTCGGCGGGTTCATCTTGCCGTGGCAGATCGTCGTGACGTAGTCCGGCAGCGGAAAATCGCGCGATATGGCTTCGTAGCCGTCGGTGAGGTCTTTTGTAATCCATGGCCTCGGACTCCTTGATGAGCGGATATACGACATAGACCTGCCGTCCCTTTGGCGATCTCCTGCTTCATGAAGCCGAACAATTTGAGCCGCGCCGCATCGGTGTAATGGAATACGGTCTTGATCGGCCGTCGTCCCGGCGGCAGCTCGTCGATCACCGACACGTCGAGGTCGCCGTAGAGGGTCATCGCCAGCGTGCGGGGGGATCGGCGTGGCGGTCATCACGAGGATGTGCGGCGGCTGCTCGGTTCTTGGTCCAGAGCCGGGCGCGCTGCTCGACGCCGAAGCGGTGCTGCTCGTCGATCACCACGAACCCCAGGTTGGCGAACTGCACGCGGTCCTCGATCAGCGCGTGCGTGCCGATCAGGATGTGCACCTTCGCCCGAGGCGATGCCTTCGAGCGAAGCCCGGCGCTCCCTGGCCTTCGAGGCGCCGGTCAGGACGGCCACCTTCACGTCCATTCCGTCGAGCATACGCGTGATGGTGGCGAAATGCTGGCGGGCGAGGATCTCGGTGGGCGCCATCATGCAGGCCTGGTAGCCGTTGTCCACGGCCAGCAGCATCGACATCAGCGCCACGAGGGTCTTGCCGCTGCCCACGTCGCCCTGAAGCAAGCGGTTCATCTGGAACCCCGTCACGGTGTCCCGGCGGATCTCCCTGATGACCCGTTTCTGCGCCCCGGTGAGCGGGAAGGGGAGTTTTTCGGTGTAGAAGGTGTTGAACACGCCCCCGACCCGGGTGAAGAGGAAGCCGTTGCTTTTCGCCAGGCGCTCCGTGCGGCGCGACTGGATGTTGAGCTGTACGCCCAGCAGTTCGTCGAACTTCAGCCGGTACTGGGCTTGCCGCAGCAGTTCCGGGCGACTGCGGAAAATGGATGTTGTAGTAGGCGTCACGCAGCGGTATCAGCCCGTAGCGGGTTCGCACCTCGTCGGGCATGTAGTCGGGGATATGGTCTTTGGCCAGCGCCCATGTGTTGCAGATGATCTGGTACATGCCTTTGGCGCCGAGCACGTTCGAAGTTTCTCGGTCGAGGGGTAGATGCCCTGCATGCCGCTTTCGGCCTTGCGCGAGAGGGCCTGCTCCATGGTTTCCAGCTCGGGATGGGCGACCGACAGTTCGCCGCGGTAGAACGACGGCCGTCCGAAAATGAGGTATTCGCGTCCCACTTCGACCCGTTTTTCGATCCATTTGATACCCTGGAACCACACCAGTTCGGCCGATCCCGTGGGGTCGGAGACATAGGCCGTGAAGCGGCGTTTGCGGCCCTGTACCGGCATAGGCCACCCCCGTTATGCGGGCGCGGAACTGCAGGAGCGTGGGCGCGCCCTCGGTGATTTCGGCGATGCGGTAGACTTTCGTGCGGTCGATATAGCGGAACGGGTAGTGACGCAGCATGTCGCCCAGCGTACGGATGCCCAGCTCCTTGTCCAGAAGCCGGGCGCGGGCTTCGCCGACGCCGCCTACGAATTTTATGTCGTTGTCCAGGTAGTCCACACGACAAATATACGAAAAAACAGGAAATCCGTATCGCGCACAGGGCGTTATTCCTTTTGCCGGGTGTTGCCGCGGGCTATTCCGGGCTATTCCTGCGCGTCCTCCTCCAGCGTGACGTCGACACCGGTGTGGGCGAAACTGCCCCCGCACCATCCCTCGGCTTCCGAGACGCGGTCGGCTTCGGTGAATTCGACCGGAACGGATTGTGCTGCGAACTCCCCGCCGTTGGACGGGCCGTCGGTGTCGGTAAACAGGATGTCCGCCGTCGTTTCAATGGAGAATAATTGTCCGGGGAAGTTCGTAGCAACCGTCGTCCCCGGTCTGTGCCTTATAGGAGCTGTTTTGTTGACGCACCTCGATCCCGGGTATCGGGGTGCCGGTTTTGTCGGTTACCTTGCCGCCGACCCAGATATTTACGTGCGGCGTTCCGTACATGGCGGTCGGGGTTCTCCGTTTTTCTGTTTTTCGCAGGCCGTAGAGAACCCGAGCAGTGTCAGCAACAGGAAAGACAGGCGTTTTTTTGATGCGTTTTCATGGCGGGAGCGGGATTGTGGTTGCTACCCGAAATATAGGGAATAAATCGGAATTCGCAAAATCGCGGATTATCTTTATCTTTGCATCACAATCGCAGAAGAGATGAATCTTTCGGAATACAGTCGCCGCCCGAGTTGCGAGGTGCGCATCGGGCGGGTCGTGATCGGCGGCGGGCACCCGGTCGCCGTGCAGTCGATGACCAACACCGACACCAACGATACCGAAGCCAGCGTGGCGCAGATCGAACGGATCGACCGCGCCGGGGGAAAGATCGTGCGCCTTACGGCACAGGGGCGGCGCGAGGGCGAGAACCTTGCCCGCATCGTCCGCCGCCTGCGCGACGAGGGCTTCGATACGGCCGTCGTGGCCGACATCCACTTCCTGCCCGAGGTGGCCGCCATTGCCGCGCAATATGTCGACAAGGTGCGCATCAACCCGGGCAATTACCGCACGGATCGCGGGGAGCTGGAGGAGTTGATCGCCCGCTGCCGTGAGCGGGGCGTCGCCCTGCGCATCGGCGTCAACCACGGGTCGCTCGCCAAACGTGTCTTCGACCAGTGGGGGAGATACGCCGCAGGGTATGGTCGTCTCGGCCATGGAGTTCCTGCGTGTCTGCAAGGCGCACGGATTCGACCAGGTCGTCGTGTCGATGAAGTCGAGCAACACGCGCGTCATGGTCGCCGCTTACCGGCTGCTGGTCGCGGCGATGGATGCCGAGGATATGCATTATCCGATCCACTTGGGCGTCACCGAGGCCGGCAGCGGCATCGAGGGGCGTATCAAGAGCGCCGTAGGTATCGGGGCGCTGCTCTGTGACGGCATAGGTGACACGATCCGCGTGTCGCTCACCGAGGCCCCGAGAACGAGGTTCCCGTGGCGGAACTGCTGGTGGGGGGCACTTCGCGGAGCGCCCCGGGATATTTCCCGTGCTGCATCCCGAGCGTTACCCCCGACCGAGTACCGCCGCCGTACGAATATACAGGTGCCGGTCGTGCATAGCGAGCCGCTCGACGGCTTCCGCGTAATCGAGGCCGTGTCGGGCAATCCCACGGCCGAGCTGCGCGCCGCGATCCTGAACCTCGATACCCCCGAACCGGTCGTCGTGAAACGCCGTTACGAGGAGACCTCGCCGGAGACGCTGGCTGTCAAGGCCGCGGCCGATCTGGGCGTGCTGTTCCTGGACGGTCTGGCCGACGGCATCTGGATCGACGCGCCGGACCTTTCGGCAGAGGAGGTGCGCGACATCGAGCTGATGATACTGCAGGCCTCGCGCGTGCGTTTCTCGCGCACGGAGTATATCGCCTGCCCGAGCTGCGGACGCACGCTCTACGACATTGAAAGACCCTCGCCGATTAACAAGTCGCGCAAGCAATGTAACTGAACGAAGTACAATTGA
>VOFK01000763.1_pt1 | contig 27316 bp, 35 predicted proteins | sample 5384121 | NCBI WGS metagenome assembly VOFK01 (sample SAMN12384730, study PRJNA508395) | human gut metagenome | isolation source: healthy gut J | host: Homo sapiens | reverse complement strand
CGATAGCTGCGCCCACAAACAATGCCAGCAAAAGGATAAGCACCTTTTTGCCTATAGACATATTCTTTCCCACTGCTCTCACATTGCTGTTAAGACCATTGTTAAAGCTATTATTGAAACTATTGCCATACTCGGCTGTGCCGAATTTACCCCTGTCATTTCAATAACTCTTGTGCCACAATTCTGACAGCAAATGCTGTTAGGCAGAATATCGCACCCGCATACTGTACATCTCATAAAGATACCCCCTATAAAAATTTATTACTTTTATATTAACATACTTCTTCTTTTTTTTGTCAACAAATTTGTCAACAAAAAAGCGGACAGCACATAGCCGCCCGCTCTTAAAAAACTTATTACTTAGCGTTCTTCTTAGCTTCGATATCAGCAAGAGCGTCTTTTCTTGAAAGATTGATCCTGCCCTGATCGTCGATCTCCATTACCTTAACAACGATCTCGTCGCCAACAGAAACAACGTCCTCAACCCTTTTCTACTCTTGATTTGTCAAGCTTAGAAATGTGTACCAAACAAATCCTTACCAGGAGCTATCTCAACGAAAGCACCGAAGTTCATGATCTTTACTACCTTACCTCTGTAGATAGCACCTATCTCAGGGTCATTAGCGATAGTATTGATGATATTGATTGCCTGTTCAGCCTTTTCCTTTGTCGATACCTGAAACGAATACGCTGCCGTCCTCAGATATGTCTATCTTAACGTCACACTCAGCAGATATCTTCTGAATTACCTTTCCGCCTGAACCGATAACTTCTCTGATCTTGTCAACCGGTACCTTTGTTGCCAGCATCTTAGGTGCCCACTTGCTTACCTCAGCACGAGGAGCAGGGATAGCCTTGAGCATTATCTCATCAAGAATATACATTCTTGCTTTCTTTCTTGTCTTTTCAAAAGCACTTGCGATTATCTCAGGTGTCAGACCGTCAACCTTGATATCCACCTGAATAGCTGTGATACCGTTCTTTTGTACCACCTACCTTAAAGTCCATATCGCCGTAGAAGTCCTCAAGGCCCTGAATGTCTACCATAGTCATCCAGCTGCCGTCCTCCTTAGTGATAAGACCGCATGAAATACCTGCAACAGGCTCTTTGATAGGAACGCCTGCGTCCATAAGGTACGTAAGTGTGGAACCACAGATAGAACCCTGTGATGTAGAACCGTTTGAAGAAAGCACCTCAGACAGTCGAACGATACCTGAGACGACCGCCGCACGGCGGAGATCATCCCCACACACAAGGTCTCTTCCGATTGCCCTCCTTTCTGCATAACAGATCAGTGCAACAAGCTGTGGACACTCCGTAGCCGGGAGGGAGCCCCGTATGCGGAGTTGGAAACGAAACCGCGCCGGCGGCCGCCGTTGGGCAAACGGCGCTTCTCACCTGCCGCGTTGCGCTTTCGTTCCGGTTCGGTCCCACAGACGCCCGCTCAGGCGTTCTGCGCGGGGATCATCGTCCGGTTTGACAAAATCACCGCGCTCTGCGGAACCAGCTTTTGTATTATATCATAGGCGTTCACAAAAAATCAATAAATTTCCGGATTATTTTTGGTTTTTTCTGTAACTTTTGACGACACTAAGGCGCTTTACTGCTCTGCTAATTAGTGAAAGCGGCAAAAAGGAAGAAAGCCCCTGCCGTTCGGCAGGGGCGGATGCGGTATGGATGGCCTTACTCGTGCGCGTTCTTCTCCTTCATGCGCTTGAGGACGATCTTGTAGCCGTCCGCGCCGTAGCTGATGCACTTATTGACGCGCGTGATGGTGGCGGAGGACACGCCGATCTCCTTGGAGATCTGGGAGAAGGTGTTGCCCGCCTCCAGCATTTCGGCGACCTGCAGGCGCTGGGTCATGGCCTGGATCTCGCTGAAGGTGCACAGATCGTCGAAGAAGCGGTAGCACTCCTCAAGGTCCTTGAGCGAGAGAATGGCTTCAAACAGATGATCGGTCTCCTCCGACTTCATCTTGCTTCCGTACATAACAGGTCCTCCTTACAGAACTGAATTTGGGGCTGCGCGCGAAAGGGGTCAAGCCCTCTGCGCGGCGCGCAGGGAGCGCTTGAGCATATCGAGCACCGGCGGGGTGACGAAAGCCATGGCGACCGCGGTGACCGCGCCGGAAACGATGCGGATGCCAACCTTGCCGAACACATAGGCGTAGGTGTAATAGCCGTAGATGACGCTGTCGAGATAGATCGCGCCGGTATTGAGAAGCGTGACGACGAGCGAGGTGACGATCAGCACGCCGACGAGCTGCTTGCGCGAGAGCGCATAGCCGCAGCGCTTGGCGTAGAGGCCGATGAGCAGGCCGCGCACCGCCGGCGGGATGATCCACAGCACGGTGGTCGCGGTGACGCCGTAGGTCATCAGCTGACCGAGGAAGGCGCCGACCAGACCGACCATCAGACCGCCGCCGGGGCCATAGAGCAGAGCGCCGACGATGATGGGCAGGGCGGAAACGGAAATGTTGATCCAGCCGAGGCGGATCGTGCCGACGGTATTGAGCACGACGTAGACGGCGACCATCATGGCGATGACCACCAGCTTGCGCGTGGACATGGAGCCGAAGCGGTTGACGACGATGAGCGCGGCGACCAGCCCGACAAAGCAGGCGGCCATGCAGAGAACGATGGATGTGGGCGACATGAGACGATTCCTCCTCAAAAATAATGAGCTTCCGCCGCGGGCATTCATTATCCCGCGCGGAGCGTGGCAGCTTGGAGAGGGCACAGATGACCCCCCCCCCTTACGGCAGGAGCCACGCAGAAAAGAGGTCTCATGTCTCTTCTGGAGTGGCGAGCGGAATGCGAAAGCCATACTGCAAACCAGGGTTTTTCGTCCGCCGGGCAACTTCCCGTCCCGACGGCACTGCGCGCCCGTTGGGCGCAAACACATGACTTCCTACTCTGCCAGAGCGTATTTTTGTGTAAAAACACACATATAGAATAGCAAACTCTCCGCCCATCGTCAAGCAATTTCACACGGGAAAGCGCGGTTTTTCCGTGAATTTTCTTTTTTAAGGCGAGGGCGCGTTTATTTCTTACAAAACACGCGGGCGCGGCACGGCTTTTTTCTTGACAGCGCGGCGCTTTTTTTGCTATCCTACAAAATAGGACGACAAATGGGCCGGCCCGCGCGCCGCCCGTCTGCACAACATTTCCGGTCATCATTAAAGAGGAGGAACTTTCATCATGATCAAGGAAACCATGGCTTACCTGTCCCAGTACGACCCCGAGGTCGGCGCGACCATTGAGAACGAGTACCACCGCGAGCAGCGCAACATCGAGCTGATCGCCTCGGAGAACATCGTCTCCCCCGCCGTTATGCTGGCGATGGGCACCTGCCTGACCAACAAGTACGCCGAGGGCTATCCCGGCAAGCGTTACTACGGCGGCTGCTACTGCGTTGACGAGACCGAGGAGATCGCCCGTCAGCGCGCCTGCAAGCTCTTCGGCGCCGAGCACGCAAACGTCCAGCCCCACTCCGGCGCGAGCGCGAACCTCGCGGCCTTCAAGGCGATGCTCCAGCCCGGCGACACCTACATGGGCATGAACCTCGCCCACGGCGGCCATCTGTCCCACGGCAGCCCGGTCAACATCTCCGGTCAGTATTTCCACCAGGTCCCCTACTCCCTCAACGATGAGACCGAGCAGATCGACTACGATGAGCTCTATCGCATCGCGCAGGAGTGCAAGCCCAAGATGATCCTCGCGGGTGCCTCCGCCTATCCCCGCAAGATCGACTTTGCCAAGTTCCGTGAGATCGCCGATTCCGTCGGCGCGTACCTCATGGTCGATATGGCGCATATCGCCGGCCTCGTCGCTGCGGGCGTCCACATGAGCCCCGTGCCCTATGCCGACGTGGTCACCTCCACCACGCATAAGACCCTCCGCGGTCCCCCGCGGCGGCCTGATCCTCTGCAAGAACGAGATCACCAAGAAGAACATCGAGACCGGCGAGATGGAGACCATCAACCTCGCCAAGAAGATCGACTCCGCCGTGTTCCCCGGCACGCAGGGCGGCCCGCTTGAGCACATCATCGCAGCCAAGGCCATCTGCTTCGGCGAGGCCCTCAAGCCCGAGTTCAAGGCCTACGGCGAGCAGGTCGTGAAGAACGCCGCCGTCCTCGCCGACGGCCTGATGAAGGAAGGCTTCCGTCTCGTCTCCGGCGGCACGGACAACCACCTCATGCTCGTTGACGTCCGCAACTTCAACATCACCGGCAAGGAGATCGAGCGCCGCCTCGACGAGTGCTTCATCACCGTCAACAAGAACGCCATCCCCAACGACCCCGAGAAGCCGTTCGTCACCTCCGGCATCCGCGTCGGCACCCCCGCCGCCACCACCCGCGGCCTGAAGGAAGAGGACATGAAGGAGATCGCCCGCATCATGGGCATGGTCGCCCGTGACTTCGAGGGCAATAAGACCGCCGCGCAGGAGGCCGTCGTCGCCCTGACCAAGAAGTACCCCATCTACGAATAAGCGTAAGACAGCCGAAGAGGTCCCGGAAACGGGACCTCTTCTTTCCTACGCCAGCACGGTTTCGGCAAAGCCCGCGGCGAAGAGCCGCGCGGCGGCAAGCGCCTCGTCGAGTGAGTTGCCCGCCGTGCCGACCTCGATGAGCAGAGAGCCGGTCGTGACCTGTTGGTTGTAACGCGAGTTGCGCACCGTGACGGGACGCATGAGCGTGGGGTATTTTGCGTACAGCGTCTCCTGCACGGCGCAGGCGAGCTTGAGGTTCTCGCGCCAGTCGGGGTGCTCCAGCCCGCCGCCGGACGAGCCGATGACGAATTCCAGCTGAGCGGCCCCCGGCTCCTCGGCGCACAGGAGCTTGTAGTTGTTGCCCTCGCTGTCGGCTACGGCGTCGCGGTGAACGTCTAAAATGTAGAGGAGCGAGGGATACTCCGCGCGGTATTTCTCAATGGCGGCGAGCGAGCGGTTGTACGCGCCGGAATAGTTGGGGTAGTCGTAGAGCTCGCGGTCGTGGAGCACGCCGAGACCGGCGTCCGTCAGGACGCGGGCGATCTCGTCGCCGACGCGGATCATGTTCTTTTCTTTTTCGAGTGTGCGGTGGTCGTCGCTCGCCTCGTACTCCTCCCCTGCCGGCATGGTGTAGGCCTCCGTGCCGTGCGTGTGGACAATGAGCACCTGCGGGCCGTCGGCGGGACATTCCGCTGCGGCGGGCGCTCCCGTGAGCTGCGAAGCGTCCAGCGTACACTTTGAGCCGTTGTTGATGCAGACGTTCCCCAGCACCGTATAGCCGCTCGGGTCGCCGACTCGGAGCGTGCGGGACGGCACGCCGTTGTCCGCGCCGCGCGGAACGGTCTCCCCTGTCTGTGCGTCGGAAAGCGTTGTGCCCTCGTGATCCTCGGTGTCGGGCTTCGTTTCGTCGGGCGGGAGCTGCAGCTCGCTCGACCACGCCTGCGTCACCTCACTGCGCGCGTCGGCAAGGATGGGCGTCAGACTCAGCGCGAGCGACGCGCCGAGGGAGAGCTCGTCCGCTTCCTCGCCGCCCATCTCGTAGCGCAGCAGGGCGAGCGGGAGCGCAGTCTCCTGCCGCAGCCGTTCGGCGGCATCGGACAGGCTGTGCGCCGTGGCGGCCACGCCGACCGTCCAGAGCGTCAGCGCCGTGAGCGCCGCGGCGAACGCGATGCGCGGGACGCCGCGCAGCCTGGGTTTCCGTGGTATCTTCTGCATGATCGTCACCTCGGGACAAACCTATGCGACCGGCGGGACGGATATTCCAAGCAAAAATATTTCGGAAAAGCGCGGGAAGGGCTTGACTTTGCGCTCTTTTTTTGTATAATAGTAGAGCTTATGGTTTCACCATAGGCATATCCTTGCTCACACGAAGGATGTGTGGGCCATCAGTCCAAAAGGAGGTGCAAGAAATTGGCTAAGATTTCCGCTAACTATGAGGTCGTTTTCATCATCGACCCCGCACAGGGTGAGGAAGGCGTTGCCGCGCTGACCGAGAAGTTCAAGACCCTGGTGGAGCAGAACAGCTCCGCGATGGAAGTGGAGGAGTGGGGCAAGCGCAAGCTCGCTTACGCGATCAACTACATTACCGAAGGCTACTATGTGTTGATCTCCTTCACCAGCGCGCCCGAGTTCCCCAAGGAGCTGGACCGTATCCTTCGCATTACCGACGGCGTCATCCGTTCCATGATCGTCTGCAAGGACGAATAAGGGAGGAAAGAATATGTCACTCAATCGTGTCGTTATCATGGGCCGTCTGACCCGTGACCCCGAGCTGCGCCGCACGCAGACCGGGACGGCCGTGACGTCCCTTCTCCCTCGCCGTGGACCGCGACTTCAAGAGCCGCGAGAGCGGCGAAAAGGCAACGGATTTCATTGATGTCGTTGCCTGGCGCCAGACCGCCGAGTTTGTCTGCCAGTACTTCGCCAAGGGCCGCATGGCCGTGGTCGAGGGCCGGCTGCAGATCCGCGACTGGAAAGATAAGGACGGCAACAACCGCCGCAGCGCGGAAGTGGTTGCCGACAACGTATTTCGGCGACAGCAAGCGCGACGGAGCCTCCGGCGGCGATTATGCGCCCCCGGCCTACGGCTCTCCCGCTTCCACCTACTCCGCCCCGCGGCGGCTTCGCCGAGATCGAAGAGGACGGGGAGCTCCCGTTCTGACAAAATCTATAAAGGAGGATACTTCCATGGCTATGGAACGCGAAAACAAAGGCCCCTCGCGCCGGTGCTCCTGCGAACCGCAAGCGCCGCAAGGTCTGCCAGTTCTGCGTTGACAAGTGCGAATATATCGACTACAAGGATGCCGCCAAGCTGCGCCGCTTCATTTCCGAGCGCTCCAAGATCCTGCCCGCAGGACCACCGGCACCTGTGCCATGCATCAGCGTCAGCTGACCGAGGCGATCAAGCGCGCCCGTCAGATCGCTCTGCTGCCCTTCGTCACCGAATAACTGCAAACGAAAAAGAGACACGCGGTGCGTGTCTCTTTTTTCCGGAGCAGGCGCTGCACGGCGAGCGATCTGCTTTAGCGGCGGCAGAACGGACGGCGCAGCTGCGCCGCGCAAGTGTTCTGCGGAGCAAAATCTTGGCGGAGGGGCGATTCATTTGCCCCGGGCGTTTTTAATACCGGAGGGTGGAGCCGCCGACGACGGCGGCGAAACTCAAAAAGAAAAGCATCGCAAGGCGATGCTTTTCTTTTTGGAGTGTGTTGACAAAAAAGATGCAGGCGCAAAGCCTTGCGCTGCAAGGGCTTGCGGATTTTTGGGGCTCGATTTTCCGCTTTGCAATTCGAACCCCCGGCATCTTGTGATGACGGATGAATGATCTGTAAATGTGTGCGTGAATCTGTAAATTACAGTATACGTGAAAATACATAAAACGTCAATTCCAATAGACCAATTTTACGAGCCTTTTTTCTGCTTTTTTACCGGATGTTAATTTCCCCACAAGTGACTCAACACCCGCTCAAATCCCCGTGTGGGGGTGGTTACCTTGGGGTGCCTGTAAAAAGCGCACACGGCGGCTCACAGGGGCGAACACGGTGGGGAAGGGTGGAGCCGCCCACCGCGGGCGGCTCTGCTATAGGGAGAGCTCAATTTGTCGGCTCCATCCATGCCTGCTTTTCCTTCGGTGCCTGCACGATCCAGTCCAGAAGGTTTTGGCTTTCCTCCAGCCACTTTGCCATTTCGAACATCTTTGTTCTGGCTTGCATACTGTCCATGCGCAGGCTCGTTTCGAACAGGTCCCAGATGTTGTCCAGCGTTTCCAAGCCGGTGGCATTCATCGGGAGTTCATCCTCCGGCAACACATGCGCTACCGTTCCACCTTCGCCTGCGGCGCGGATCGCATCCAGCTCACGATCCAGAAGCGAGATGACCTCCTGCGTGTCACCCCACGGGGATGTCCCACGCTGTGCCAATGAGGAAGATGCACTCCCTATGGGGCTGCACATTGAAGCTGGGATGGAACATCAGCAGTGCCAGTCCCTCTTTTGCAATGTTCATTTGAAGATCCTTTGCGCTATCAATCGTCATGTTTGTTTCCTCCTGTTTTTTGTTTTGGACGTAGACCGCGTCAACACAATGGCATAACGTAGTCGGGAAAGCTATTCGTGAACCCGGACAAAGATTTATGCCTGAGCTTGTGAAAAAACTTACTTAAATAAAAAGTGGAGGCACATTGGCCAATCGCCAGTGCGCCTCCACTCATCATTTCAGTCGGATAATCTGCTTATAGAGCATTACGAACTTTTTCTCTACCACCATGTTTTCGTGGTAGTGTCCGAAAAACCAGTATTGGAATCGGCATCGCTCTCGAACCTCATCGAGAAAGTCTGTCAGGGCATCCCGTTGGAACAACCCACCGCTGAATGTGTCCTGAATGCTACTGGGGCAGCAGTGGGTGATGATGTAGTCCACGTCCCAACCTGTTTTGTCCAGTGCTTCTCTTGCGGTCCCGGTATTCGTCCTCGCCGGGCAGTTCCTCTTTCCACCAGGAGCGGTGATTGACTCGGTAGAGAGCACCTGCGGCGTTGAGCTGCCTAAGCTTTCGCTCATAGTTTGGATCGTCAGGCTCCAGAATGCCGTCCCGAATGTCGTGACTGCTGGCCCCGCCCATGGTAAAGACTTTCTTCCCGCAGATCTCGTAGAGCTGACCGCGCATCAGGTGCAGAACGCTGGGACGGATCGGCTGCACCAGACCGCCATGCCACTCACTTGTTGGGTGACTTCGGAGCAGATCATAGTTTTCGTGATTCCCATTGACGAACAGGGTGGTGAATGACCTGTCCTCCAGCCAGTCAAGCCATTGTTGTTCAATCTCACTGCCATCCCAGACGCCGCCAAAGTCGCCACAGATGATGAGGTAATCGTCTTTGGTCAGGCCCTTGCTCGCGGGAATGCCACAGGGCGGAGCCTGCTGAAATCACCGTGGGTGTCACCAGTCATAAAAATTGCCATCTTTTTTCGCCTTCCCTTTTTATTGTAATCCTTGCTCGAGCACCACATCGGAGTCTCTAAATTGGATACGGATCGTGTCGGCGTCCTCGACCGTGATCTTCTGAATGATCTGCCGGACGAACTCATCGTCGAACTCCGTGTAGCCCTCGCTGCATTCGATCAGGCTGTCCCACATCTGCTGGCGTCTGGCAGCCTGCTCTTCCAAACTGATCTCCGCCTGCTGGGCTTCTAAAATCTGCTCCTTGAGGATCTCTTTCTCATCCGTCAGGGCTTTCATTCTGGCGTTCAGATCGGCGTCGGCCATGTTGGACAGCAGCACGTCCAGCAGATCACACTGCTCATGGCTGACTTCGTCAAGGCGGCGCTTCAGCGTCAGCAGTTTTGTACCGGTCTGAGTCAGAGCCTGCTTGGCTTCCTCCACCATCGCCAGCACATCGGGGCAGACCTCCTGCCGGATGGCGGCGTACTCGTTCATGGCATCGAGGATAGCGTGGTGGAGTTTGCCCTCATCCAACGTAGGTGAGACGTGGCAGTATTTTGTGCCAAACTCCAACCGCGAAACGCACCGCCAGACGATACGCTTTTTTCCCATCTCTGGCCCAGGTCACTCGCTTGTAGGGGGAACCACACTCACCGCACACCAGCAGCTCCGTCAGGGCGTATTTGCCGGAATATTTTCCAAGCTCCGTTTTTCCGCTTTTCTGCAGCACCTTTCGCTTGCTGGAGCGACGTGTCATTTCTTTCCGTACCAGGTCGAACGTCTCTCTTGAGATGATGGCGGGGGTGGTTGTTCTCAACGTAATACATGACACGCTCACCACGGTTTTCGAACTTTTTGAGAGATGCAGTCAGTGACATAGGTTTTCAGCAGCAGGGCATCCCCGATGTATTTTTCATTGGTCAGAATGTTATGGATGATGGCAGGGGACCAGCACTCCACGCCCTGGGCCGTGGGAATGCCGTCCTCGTCCAGCTCCCGCTTGATCTTACCTAATGTGCAGCCGTCCAGATACCTGCGGTAGATGCGGCGGACGATTGTGGCTTCCTCCGGCACGATCTCCGGCTGGCCGTCCTCGCCCTTGCGGTAGCCCAGCATTTTCTTATATTGAAAGTGGACATTGCCTGCCTTTGCGCTTTTCTCTTTGCCCCATGCAACATTTTTGCTGAGTGACTCAGACTCTGCCTGGGCAAAGCCGCTGAACAGGGTGACCAGAAACTCGCTGGATTCTGTGAGAGTGTTGATGTTTTCCTTCTCAAAGTACACCCCAATGCCGTTTGCTTTCAGGAGCCGCACCGTATCCAGGCAATCCACCGTGTTTCTGGCAAAGCGGGAGAGGGACTTGGTGATGATGAGGTCGATGTGTCCCCGCTTGCAGGCGGTGATCATCTTGTTGAACTGCGCTCGCTTTTTCAGGCTGGTTCCGGAGATGCCCTCATCTGCGTAAATGCCCGCCATCTCCCAATCAGGGTTGTCCTGAATCTTCTGGGTGTAGTAGGTCTTTTGGGCTTCATAGCTGTTGAGCTGCTCCTCGCTGTCGGTGGATACGCGGCAGTAGGCCGCCACACGCATCTTGCCATCGTAGTTTCTAAGTAATTCTTCCGGCTTCCTGGTCGGTGGGATCTCCCGCACACGCCGTTCTAAAGTGGTTGTTGCTGCTTCCATGGTTATTTGTCCTTTCCAGTGAAGTTATCATCCGTAAATGTGAGGCTCACCGTAGCGTCCGACGCGACGGTGATATAAGGACCACCCGGCGAAAGCGGAGCCAATCCACGTCCACTGGGTGGTCAGAGGTTTCATATTCAGAGATAGGTTGCGGGCAGCAGTCATATCGTGCGGCTGCACCCTGTAAAATAAGGTTCATTACAGCTTCGGGTGAGTCAGGCCGCTCAAGCCCGCGGTTGATGGCGTTGTTCAGTCGGATGACCTCCTCCGCGGAGGGAACATAAGCGTCCGCCTTCTGGAATTCATGCGTCTGCATTTGGTGGGCAACCTCTTGGAGCGTCTCATCCGTCTCCAGAGAAACGGTAATGCCGCAGTGTTCGCATTTGAGGTACACCTTGTTGCGATCCTGCCAGCGTCCACCCAGACGAACCATCTTTCCGTTGCAGGTGCATCGGAAGTAGGGGCTTCAGACGATCAAGGAGTGTTACTTTCCCTTGTGCCTGATATTTGACGCCCTTTTCGGAGATTTTCTCCTGTACCGCCTGGAAATCAGACTCGTCGATCATCACTGGATAACCGTCTTTGCCGATGTAGCGGGTGTTTTCGAGGACCCGCTTTACCTTGTGCTTGTTCCAGAGCGGTGCTTCGGGGGGAGAATGGGATATTCTGCCGATTCAGCGCATCTGAAATGTTCTGGTAGGAGGCACCGGCGTTGTAGAGGGTATACACCATAAGAACGACCTGCTGTTCCTCGGGGACGATTGCCAGGGCACCATCACGGATCTGATAGCCATACAAAATTTTTCGATTCGTCATCTTGCCGTTACCTCCAAGCGCTCTGTTAGCTCCAGCCCGCCGTAGAGGCGGAAGCGGAGCATGGTTTGGGACTCCGCAACGATCTTCTCGACAAGGCTTTCAAAGAGATCATCGTCAAAGGTATCCAGTTGATCCGGGCCATCGAGGACAGCCTGCTGGACCTTTAGTAGTGCGTCCATGACCTCGTCCAACTTTTCGTTCTCCGCCAGCCTGCGGCGCTGCCCGCGGAGCTGCGCCAGCCTGGCGCTGATTGCATTCATACGGGCTGTGCAGGCGTCGGCGTCGAGCAGACCATTGACACGCAGGGTACTGATCTTATGGCTTTCTTCCGTCGCTTCCGCAATGGCGCGGTTGATCGTCAGAATCTTCGGATTATTTTGCCGCAGGATGGAGTCAAGGGTGTTCAGCTGCTCCATGGCAGGTTTCAGGATGATGTCTGCATTGTTTTTGAGTTTCCGGTACATTCGAAGGAACGCTGCGGAGATCTCGGATTCCGGAATGCGGCCCACCGGGCAGGACGCGGCGCTGCGGTCGTGCTTTCGGCAGGTCCAGCAGGTGTAGCCGGTTTTCGTGCACCTGCGATGAAAGGGCGTTCCGCAGTATCCGCAAAAAAAGATTTTCATGGAGAATGGACTCTTGTTTTCCTCTTTTTAGCCCGCTCAGCTTTACGCTGTAGGAGAGCCTGCACCTTTTGAAAGGCTTCCTTGTCAATGATGGCGGGATGGGTGTTTTCGACGTAGTATTGCATTTGCTCTCCGCAGTTTTTCTTCCGAACAAACGGGAAGCCGCAGGTGTATGACTTCTGACAGAGAGAGTCTCCAATGTATTTCTCATTGGTCAGGATGTAGCGAATGCCCACCTCGGTCCAGAGTCCAGGCTCCCGATGTGGCGAGATGCCTTTAGCAATCAGCACCTCCGCGATCCATCTCATACTGCGGCCCTTGAGGTAGGAACTAAAGATCCATCGCACCACGTCAGCTTCCTCTGGGATCACCTCAAGATTTTTCTTGTCTACCATGCGGTAGCCGTAGGGAGCGGTGCAGGCGATGAATAAGCCTTGCTCCATGCGGTGCTGATAGCTCAGACGCTGGTTTGCCGAGATGGATAGGGACTCCTGCTGGGCCAGAGAACCGGAAACGCTCACCATCAGTTCGGTGGTGAGCGTTCCTGTGTCGATATTTTCTTTTTCGAATCGGACAGTGACGCCCATACCGGAGAGTTCTCGCAGGGAGGCGAGACACTCTTTGGTGTTGCGGGCGAAACGGGCTACTGACTTCACCAGAATGCAGTCGATTTTGCCCTTCCGGCAGTCCCGCATCATGCGGTTGAAATCGTCCCTCTTGTCCATGCGCGTGCCGGTCAGGCCCTCGTCGGCGTACACATCCACCAGCTCCCAGCCGTCATGCTGGGCGATCTCTTCCGTATAATTGCGGATCTGGGCGGCGTAGGAATGCAGCTGATCCTTGGAGTCTGAACTGACCCGGCAGTAGGCGGCGACACGCAGGTGCTCCGGCACAAGCGCGTTGGGTTCAATCACTTTCTACCGTGGCCATCAGCGTTCCTCCCGCTGGTGGGCAGCCATCGCTCCGCTGCGGTTCACGCAGCCATGCAGGTCTTCGATAAAAGGTGTTCAGGGCAGACGGGCTGTCAAACCCGTTGATGTAAACAACGCCGTCATTCTGCGTGTACTTGTCACCGTCCTGATACCCCAGCTTTTCCGCCTGCGCCGCCTCAGGATGTCGATCCAAACAGAACCGTCTTTGCGGTAAATTTGTTTTAAATAATACTGGTATTCCACACTGTGTCCTCCTTGCATCTTTTTGGGCAACACACAAGCTACCACACGATCCGCAGAATATCCAGCACTATTCCCAAACAGTCTGCGGGGAATATTTCTCTCTGGCCAGTCTCTTTGGCATAAGCCAATTCCTTTGCTGACAGAAGGCCCTTCTCGGATAAGTGTTCCAGCATCCGGATGGCCAGCCGGTACTGCAATTCTTTCTTTGCGTCGATCATCTTCCCACCTCAAAATAGCTCTCCGGCTTCAGCTCCCGCAGGAACTTCGTTACAGCCCGCAGGCTGCTCGTGGTGCGCATTTCCGGCAGGGCATCCAGCATGGCTTTTTGTTGTATCGGCGGCCGCGGCCTGCGCGCTCATCCAGAATGGCGATGACGCAGGTATCGGACTCCGTTCGGATAGCCCGCCCAAAGCCCTGACGCAGCTTGATCTGCATTTCCGGAACGGCCACATTCTGAATAAATTGGCGAAGGGAAGCGTATTCCTCCCGCTCTTTTTCCTTCAGTGCGTCAGGATAGGCGAAGGGCAGGCGGGGGATCACCAGCAGGGATACACAGTCGCCGGGGAAATCAAAGCCCTCCCATGCCGCGCCTGTGGCCAGCAGTACAGCCCCCGGTGTTTGCCGAAACCGCTCCGTCATGTGCATGGCGTTTCTGCCCAAGGTAAATAACGGGAAGCTGAGTTCCCGCTCCCGCAGCCTATCCTTTACCGCTGACATGGCGGCGTAGGAGGTGAACAGCACCAGCGCATGGCCCCAAGCCGCACGGATGAGTTCCGCAATTTCATCTGTCAATCCATCATAGTATGCTTCCGAACTTTGGCTCGGTGGAAGCTGCGGCAAGTACAGCAGACAATTCCGCTTATAGTCAAAGGGAGAGAGAGAAACCGACTCCGTTACGCGCCGCCCGTCCATCAGTCCAGTCTGCGAACGAAAACGGTGAAAGTCATCCCCTACAGCCAAAGTCCCAGAGGCCAGCACAAAAGCGTGTTCCGGTCTCCACAGGACTTGACGCATCTGTTCCGTCAAATCTGAAACGGTGGCGCACAGCATGGTTCCGCCATCGCCGTCATCCGCTGTGTAGAGGATCATATTCGTTCTCGGACTGCTCAAGAGGGACACCGTGCCGCGCAGCTTTTCCAACTGCCTGCGCCCCTGCGCCGACAGCAGCCTGCCGACCTGTTTCTCAATAACAAGAAGAGATTGGCTGGGGATCGTCAGTAATCGAAGATACGCATCCAGGGGTTCGGTTTCCTCTCTGGGCTGCGTGAGCTTGCGGAGCAGCGACCCCATCGTGTCTGTCAGTACATCTGCTGCCAGCAGATATCGTTCCGCGCGGAACTGGTTGATCATGCTTTGGATGTCACTGGCAGCCAGCGTCATGCCGAACATCTCCCGTGCCGCTTCCGGCAGCTTATGGGCTTCATCTACGATGATGACGCTATGCTCCGGGAAAATGGGTCGTTTGCCCTGACTGCGGTGGATGGCGTCCGCCAGCAACAGATTGTGGTTGCAGATCTGGAACACATATCGATCCGCGTCGCAGCGTTTCAGGAAGCGCTTGTACCGGCAGTCCTGATGATCGCAGTCACAGAACTGTGGAACGCAGACACGTTCCCGGTCATAACCGCTGAGATGCGGAACCTTGTCCATGTCCAGCGTATCCTTCAAGGAGCGAAGGGCGTCGGCGGCTGCCGGATCTTTCTTTTGGAAGTTTACCTGACGAAGCCGCCTTTGCAGGCGTTCGTCGCAAACATAGTGACCTTTTCCTTTGCGGATCACAGAGAGTAGTGGGCGGTCGAGCTGTCCATCTGCCAGCAGTGTGCAGGACAGCAGCGGAAGGTATTCTGTCTGCACGGCGTTCTGCAAGGCGATGCTGGAGGTTGAGATAATGACGGGCTTGCGCAGCGCCTCCGTGTCGGATCGGTTGGCCGCTGCGGCAGCTACCAGATAAGCGTAGGTCTTGCCGATGCCGGTGCCTGCGTCGCACAGGGCGATGCCACCGTTCAGCATGGTATCCAGCATCCGGTGGCTGAGCTTGATCTGCTCGGAACGCTCCGCCATGCCCTGGGCAGGCAGCAGGTCTTTGAAAATATGGTCGATCATGGCGTGGGCTTTCTGCCTGTTTGTATCATTTGTATTCATCCGTGGATTTCCCCTATCATGATAAAAAGTATTTTTGTCATTCGTTTCACCGTATTTGCAGCTCGCGCCCCGGTGGATAAAGGGAACAGTACGGGCAGAAGGCGGCTACCTTCTCACGGGCGTATTCCTGGGATCTCTACTGCTTTCAACCCCAGGGCAGCCCAGCCTCATCATGCTGGCCAGTGCTTTGTGTCTCATTATCAGCCCGAACAGAGTCAATGCCAGCCGACTTTGCCAAAGTCGGCCCGTCACAGGTTTCATCGCTCGCCGAAGATATCTCCTCCGGGTCATGGCGCACACTGCGCGAACGCTCATCCGTCCGGGCGGTTGCCCGTACTGCTGGTATGCACTTTTTCAAGGAACAGTGAGGGATCTCTTTTTTTTGGGGTCACTGTCCTCCCGAGAAAAGCCCGTGGGTGAATACCCTTAATTTGAAAAATTCTCAAAATATTTCTTCAGATCTCGCAGAATACGGTCCCGGCGTTTGATGACCGCCCTCTGGGTAATTCCGATCCGCGCCGCGTAGTCTCTGGTGGACGTACCATCGAAGAACAGTGCGTTGATCAACTCCCGATCCACGTCATTCAGAGACAGCATGGCCAGCAGCAACATCTCCTTTCGTTCCGCAAGGCTCTGTGCCTGCTCCTTCCAGTAGCTTCTTCCTCCGCGCTTGGGGCTGTTTCCGCGTCGACATAGTCCGAAAGCAGGTCGTCCTCCGCCATCTGTTCCAGCGAGAGGAGTTTCCCAGAAAACTGTTCCTCCCGCACATACCGCTCCCGGCGGTCCGCCTGGGAGTAGGCCAGATACACATCCTCCGCCACTTCCACATCCACACCATCCACGGTGATGATATTGGCGATCACTTCACCAGCTTCGTTATAAATGCGTCTATAATTGCGTTCTTCCTGCCATTTTTTCATTTTTCGTGACTCCAATCTCAGATTTTTTTTGAAATGTCTGAGATTGGGTCACGGATATTTGGCGACATAGGTCTGCCAACGCTGGAGCATACAAGTCCTTTCCGCCACTCAACAATGCGAAAAGGGCGCAAAAAAAGAGCCTTACGCATAGCTGAAAAGCTACTTGTAAGGCTCCTAACTCAATACTTCCCGCTTACGTCTGATTCGACGCTGGGTGGTTGGTGCGCTTGACGAAGTTATATATTGTTTTGTCTTTTCTTAATTCAGGCCCATGCCGTATCTCTGCAGAGAGTGGGCACGATGATCGGCGGCTCAGTCCTGTGCCGCACGGTGATCCCCACCTGCATACCGCACCTTGGACACTTTGCGATAATATCAGCTGGTTCATCCCCTACCATGGCAAACAGCCGATATTGGGAAAGGGCCGCCCCCGCTGGGGCATCCGCGATCCGTCCCTTCTCGCAGATGGGACAGCGAAGGATCTTGCGTATTTCTTGTTCCATGGCGCCTCGCTTTCTCTGTTCTCTTTTTTTTTTGAGAACATCTTCCTAAAAATTTTTTCACAGCAGATGATGATTCTCCAGCCGGATACGCATGGCTTGCTTGGAGACTTGAAAAATGTCGGCCATATCCGCGACCAATTGCTGGCGGTCCCTGCCAGACTGGAGCTGGTAAAAGCATCGTTTTACTTGAGGCAGCGGCATCAGAAGGATGGACCCCAGCAGATTCGCCTGCATTTCCAATGCGCTGTTCTGCGTTCTGACGATGTTTGTTCCTGTCATCATGGCTGCACTCTCGCCGGTTCCGCTGTACAGTCTCATGCAGCAGCCAGTGTGCCAGCTCATGAGCGCAGGTAAAGCGCAGTCGGCCTGTGGAGGCATCCTCTCTGCAGAGGGAGCTATCGATGAGTATGGTGCCGCCCTTGACCGCAATGACGGTATATCCTGGGATATCGTAATCATAGATAATGGCGCCGCCATCATCAAAAATCGTTTCGCCCAAGACACACCCGGTTTTCCGCAGGCACTGATATTCCAGCGTGATCCCCTGTGCTTCGATGATATCCTCGATAGGGATCATTCTGGGAACGCCATAATAGAGATTCGGATCATAGGCGGTGATGACTTCGCGGGCGATCCCCTCCAGAGCCTGTTCCCTGTAATATGGTGTTCTCATGCCTTGGTATCACTGTCCTCTCCGGATGATCTCATGCGCCGGTTGATTCGGTCGATAAAATCCTGCCACTCCTGGTCTGTGGCGTCTGCCTCCTTCGCCGTGCGGAGCGCGGCCCGGACGATCTCCCGATCCATGATGTAGTCCGGCAGGTCTGCGGATACCCGATTTTTGCTTGGATTTTGCTGCAAGGTCAAGCATCCATTCCCGTTCTGGCTTGTCCAACTGCAGCAGCAGGAGCCATCCGTTCCAAATATTCCTGCGAAGGAGCCGCGCGGCGGTCATTCTCAATGTTGCTCATATAGACCGGCGACAAGTCCAGCTTTGCCGCCATGCCGCGGAGCGTCAGGCCGCACGCCATACGCTTCTCCCGAAGGAAGCTGCCAAAGGTCTGTTCCACGCATTTCACCTCCTCGTGCGTTCTCTCGATTGGGAACAGTGCCAGTATAGCAAACATCTGTTCGATTGGCAAGACGTAAAGCAGAGGTGTTCCCCGTGAGGAACACCTCTGCTGAATCATTGCAGCCATGCGGCCATATCCGCGCATTTCGTCCAGCACCTCCTGCAGGGCCGACGATTCGATCTTGCCGCAGAAGGTGAACACCCATGCAAAAAACGGTGGACTGGGTGCTACCTCCACGATGGCCTTGAAATGGCCGTCATCCGCTGTCACCGTTGAGACTTCTTCTCCAAAGCGGTCTATTACGCTGCGCATGACCTCGTTCTCGCACAACAGCTCCACCGTACACAGATCGTCCGGGTACATTCCGAATATTTTCCGCACATACTCAGCCGGGTCGAAGTCCGGCATACAAACAGCCGCCTGGTCCAGGATGATTCCACAGCCACCATTCGATCCACTCGGAACTGTGCCAGCTTCCGTGCTTTTCCGACCAGCCGCCACGGCGTAATAACAATCCCGGCTCCAGATAAGGGGCATACGGGCTGAACTGATAGCGGTAGCCGTTATGCTTGAGTATCTTTTTCTTTCTGCGGGGTGTATTCGTAATACTGAAAGGTGATCTGCCGTTTTTCCTGAATGGCGTTATGGATCTCATCCACGCTGTAATAAATACACTCATTCTCCGGTTTGGCGGTACCTTCCATATAGATATGCCGATCTAACTGGCGGGCATGAGATTCACTGGTGAGCTTACCCAGCTTTTCAATAAGCCGTTCGCTTTTCTTGGCCGTAATAAAGCGGGAGGATTCTACCGCGTCCACCAGCAGCTTCAACTCCGGCAGTTCAAACAGCCGTTCTCGCCCACGAAGTATCGGTTCTGGGTGCTTTTGACACAGACGATGTCCATGCCGTTGCTTTGCAAGACTTCAATAGCGGAATATACGCTCTTGCGCCCGGCCTGAATGCCATGCTCCTGCCAGAAGGCAAGAATATCCGCTACAGAGGCCGGATGCTGGTCATCCGTATGCTCATACAGATACCGCTGTAAAGCAGCAGGCCATATTGGGATTCATTTTTCATGTAGCTGTACTCCATTCAAATGGGAAACGGCGCGGCGGCAATACATAACCGTCAAACGCAGCAGCGGATGGAAGATTTTCCGTGAAAATGAGAGAATACCCCGTATAGAGCGTAGAGTTCACGCACTATGCGTGTACTCTACGCGAAAAATGGAGGAGCGCTGGCGGTAGAGGCTGAGAAAGAGGCTTCATTTGATTTCCTGTTCCAGCATATCGAATTCAGGCGTGGAGAAGAATTCACCGAGGGTGATGTCAAGACCATCACAAAGCTTCTTAATCGTCACGACGCCCGGATTTTTACTTTCATTATTAAGGATACTCTTGATAGTTGCTTGAGGAACAGCAGATAGATTTGCTAACCCGTTCGGCGTAATTTTTCGTTCTGCGCAAAGTTGGCGGATGCGAAGTGCAACAGTTTCCCGAGTATCCATAGTGTAAACCTCCATGACGATTTATCACTATGGTAAATTATTTGAGAAAAGGTTATTAGTGATACTTCACTAATTGAAAAATATGTGCTATAATAGTGATATAACACTATATCGCCCATGTGGCCGGCACCTGGCTTACAATTTATCCACCGATAAATTGGGAGGTCAGCACATGGAATACGGTTATGCAAGAGTTTCTACCAAGGAGCAGAATGAACTGCGTCAGCTCATTGCCCTGCGGGAATTCGGGTTAACGGACCGGGCGATTTTCGTGGACAAGCAGTCCGGCAAGGATTTTGACCGCCGCAGCTACCAACGGCTGCTGCGCAAACTGAAAGACGGCGACACACTTGTGATCAAGAGCATCGACCGTCTCGGTAGAAACTATGAAGAGATCCTGGAGCAATGGCGCATTATCACAAAAGAAAAGGGTGCGGCAATCGTTGTGCTGGATATGCCTCTGCTTGACACACGGCGGGAACCGGGATCTCACCGGAACGCTGATCGCGGACATCGTGCTGCAGCTGCTATCCTATGTGGCGCAGACAGAGCGCGAATTCATTCACCAGCGGCAGGCGGAAGGGATCGCCGCAGCGAAGGCGCGTGGCGTGAAATTCGGCAGGCCCCGCAAGGTGCTGCCGGAAGGGTTCGGCGAAGTCAAAGCACGTTGGGAGCGCGGTGAGCTGTCCGCACGGGCGGCAGGAAAACTGCTGGGCGTCACCCACCGGAGCTTTTTGCTCTGGGTGCAGGATGACATGTGTAAAGAAACCGTTAAGAAAACGCAGACAGAGATGCTTGGATAAAAAAGTACGCTTTTTGTCGACCAAGCCGATTGGCAAAATATTCTGTTGGGGGGATCTGCCATGGTAGATAGAATAAGATTTTGTGTATATCGCTGTGGTCGGCAACCTGTACTTTTTTAGCCACTGTGCTGGATACACGATCAGCTAAAAAAGACCCTTCCGCCTGTATTGCAGGCGGCCAAGTATTCTGCGGGAGGTGAGCAGCATCCATCCGTCTCTGTACGATTTCTGCGCCGGGCATGAACAAGCTCACCTGCTGGCACAATGGGACGATGAACGCAATGCGCCGCTCACGCCGAAGGATGTGACCTACGGAAGCCACCAAAAGGTATGGTGGTACTGTGCCAGCGGGCATCACTGGCAGGCAAAGATTTATTCTCGCTCCGCCGGCAGCGGATGTCCATACTGCTCAGGACGTCTGGCAGAGCCAAAGAAGGCCCTGCGAATGTGCCATCCGGAGCTTGAGCCGGAATGGGATGCAGAGAAGAATGGCCCGTTGCAATTCTCTGAGCTGACGGTTGGCAGCCGAAGGCTTGTATGGTGGCGATGCGCTAAAGGACATTCTTACCGCTCTGCAGTTAAAAGCCGCACACAAGGGACGGGCTGTCCCGTCTGTGCGGGTCGAGCTGTTCTGCCGGAGGAAAACTCCCTGGCGGCAAAATTCCCTGATCTGCTTTCGGACTGGGACACAGAAAAGAATTCCCCGTTGCTGCCGACGCAGGTCGTGCCAGGAGCGCACCGGAAAGTCTGGTGGAGGTGCCGAAAGGACATAGCTGGCAGGCGAGCGTTGCCAGCCGCGTCACATCAAACGCAGGCTGTCCGTTCTGCGCGGGACAAAAGGCCCTGTCCGGATTCAATGATCTCGCTTCGCTGCATCCGTAGCTTGCGGAACAGTGGGATCGGAAAAAGAACGGCGCGCTGACGCCGGAGACGGTGAGCGCATATTCCAATCGCCGCGTGTGGTGGCTCTGTGACAGAGGACATTCTTTCTGTGCGGTCATCGCCCACCGTGTGAATAAGGGGAGCGATTGCCCGTACTGCACCAACCGCAAGGTCCTGCCTGGATTTAATGATCTGGAAACCAAGGAGCCGGTGATCACGTCGCAATGGCATCCAACCCTTAACGGCAGCTTCACGCCGCAGCAGGTGACGCCCGGCAGCAGCCGGAAGGCCTGGTGGCTGTGTGAAAACGGCCATGCGTGGAAATCGGTCATCAGCAGCCGTACAGGAAAACAGCGCTGCGGCTGCCCTGTTTGCGCAGGCAGGCCGCTGAGCCAATGTACGGCGATCTTAGCCGGGCAGCCGGAGAAACCGACACACTAATATAATAGGTGCTCAACTGCGGGGAGCCGCAGAAAACATATACTGTAGGAGGAGATCACATGAAAAGATTGCTTTCGCTGCTGCTGACATTCTGTTTGACGGCATCACTGCTACCGGCACAGGTTCAGGCAGCGGAGAACGCAAGCAGCGGCGGACTTGACCGACTGGGTATCCGGCAGATATCCGAAAAGGAATATGCCATGACACCCGATGTCAAGGAATACGAATGGATCTTGAACAATGGCGCACTGACCCAGCAGATGATGGGTCATGTGATGGAGGTCAAAGTGGGCGAAGGCTCCACAGCTTCCATTGCGGCCGGTTACAGTGATGATGATATCGAAACCATCAAAACCGGCAGAAACTGGGCCATGACGGAAACGACCAAGCAGGCGCAGAGCATGCAGACCCGTCGCGCAACCAATGTTGTCGGCGCGATCAACGCCGGCGGCTATGACATGAGCAACGGTCGCCCAAGCGGCGCGTTTATCATGAGCGGCACGCAGATCAATGCGCCGACCAATACGACCTTCTGGATCGATGCGAGCGGCAACGCGCACATCACCAGCGCACAGGAATGCAGCACCGCCTTTGCGGCAGGCAATGTTCTGGAAGCTGTCGCCAGCTTTGGCGATATCTTTGTGGACGGCCACGCCCGCAGCGATCTTGACAATTCTACCCGTGCTTCCCGCACTGCCATCGGCATCAAGGCTGACGGCACGGTGGTGATGTTCATGGTGGATGGCCGTCAGGCACCCTATTCTGTCGGCATGACCATGGCAGAGGTTGCGGCCTCCATGGAAGATCTGGGCTGCGTGCAGGCCATCAATCTGGATGGCGGCGGCTCCTCGACCTTCGCCACCCAGCGCGAAGGCGAGCCGGAAAGCAGCACCGCCGGTCTGACCCTGCGCTGCCGTCCGTCCGACGGCTACGAGCGTAAGGTGTCCAACACCATCATGGTGCTCTCCACGGCGAAGCCCACAGGTCAGTTCGACCACGCGGTGGTGACGCCCAATGACGAAGTCTATACCCCCGGCAGCACTGTGCAGTTTGAAGCGACCGGCATTGACGCCGCCGGCGGCAAGGCGGAAATTCCCGCAGGTGCGTCCTGGGCGGTTCTCTCCGGCGATGGCCACATCGATGCAAACGGCCTTTACACGGCTGCCGGTACCTGCGACGAGGTCGAAGTCGGTCTGAAGGCCGGCGGCCAGATCATTGGCCAGACCAGAATTCAGGTGCAGTGGCCGGATAAGCTGGACTTCACCAACAACAGCGTCTCCATTGATTTTGGCCAGACGAGCGACCTGACCTTCAAGCCTACCTGGCAGGGCAGAGCGGTTCATTATAAGGATGGAGACTTTGTCTGGACGCTGGATGAGGGCAAGTCTATCAGTTATAAGTATAATGCACTGGTGGAAGAGAAAGGCTATGGTTTCTCGAAAAAAAAATGGAGCGGAGGCAAGCCTTTCAAATGGACGGGTCCGGACTGGAACAACCGCTGACGCCGTGGCAAGTTGCTCCGAAGATATATATGTCTTTGACGGGCAACACAAGTGAAACTCAAACTATTGAGTGGGGCGCTGGTGATGCCATTACATATAAGACTTACTTCACAGAGCGGAATATAAGATGCTCAATCGAAGATGATGGACAGATTCTAATTTCTACTACATTGACACACGATAAGGCCGAAATACTGACCGATGATGGCTGGGCTCCGTGTACCGCTGAATATAATGCCAAACTTGTACACTTAGAACATCAGTTCTCTGTTGGTGCATTCAGCGACAATCGGTTTACCGCAGATAGTAATAACTCTCTGCGAGCTACAGCTAAGGTTTCCTTGGCAAAACAATACTGCTGTGACCGGCGAGGTTGAATTGGTTGTAGGCTTGGAGCCTTTTGTCCTGATGAACTTTGAGGATCATGCCATCAAAAATGCTGATGGCAGCACCAAAGAGACTATCCCTGCCCAGACATACTGGTCTTTTGCTATGTTGGTACCTCCACTGGCAGCGGTAAAAATGGCTATCTCACTACGGATGAGGTCAAAAAAGATCGGCTGTGGATTCGCGACACAACCAGTAAGGGTGTGGTCTTCCCCGAAGGATATAACAGAATTGTCAGTGCCGAAAGAGGATGAAAATGTTCGCTTTGGGCAGTATGCGTTCAAGCTTGGCTATGATTTTTACCAATGTTACGGCTGCATCGGCGGTCGCCGCAGCGGACTTCGGTTTCTCCGGTGACCTTCTGGTAAATACGATCCAACCCACCAAAATCGGTATGTGGGTCAATGTGCCAAAGGAGAGCGCTGGAGAGATACTTCCATCCTCAAGGCTGTATTGAAGGGTGACGCATCAAAACAGATAAATAATCTTACCGCGACATCTCATATAACAATAAGTGATGATGGCACGACTTCGTATTATGATGGCGAGTTGAACGGAACAACCGCGTATGTTCAGTACTACGGTACTGTTCAAGAGCGGGACGAGGAAACAGGTAAACTCAACACCAAAAATACTGACAACTCTTAGTGATTTGGCAGGTAGGGGGATGGGTTTGGATGGGAGCAGATATTTCTTCCTTCCAAATGCCCGTTGATGTGTGCCGCGGTTATACGGTGCGTGTTACCTCCCCCAGAACTGCACCAAGAGTACCGGCTATCTTTACATCGATAATCTCCAGTTCATCTACGGCACGAATACCAACGATATGACCCGGCCGGTGCTGGAATCGGTCACTGAGACCTCCTCTGGCACGGAACTGTCGAGCGACGGTTCTACCGTGCTGAACAGCGGTAATCTTACCTTTAATGCCCGTCTACTCCGACAGCGAGCTGACCGATAAGTATGCCACCGGCATCGATACCAGCGGTATCCGCGTGCTGCTGGACGGTACGGACTATACCGGCAAGCTGGAGATCAACGACGGTTCGCTCTATCTCAAGGGCGTAAATCTCCGCAACGGCACGCATACGCTCACCATCCGGCTCAAGGACTTCTACGGCAACGTGACCACCGAAACACGCACCTTCCGTGTGGAGGACGCAAAGGGGATGCAGTCTGCCATTGATATCCTGCCCCAGCCCGAGCCGCCGGAGATCGGCAAGAGAATACGTCTTTGCTATCGTAAATAACACTGGCGAGCCTGTCACAAAGGCAGAGCTGACGGTGGATTTCAGCGCCATGGGCAACGCTGCGAAGTATCTTGCGGGCGCAACGGTCGAGCCACTCAGCAGCGACTATACGCTGACACTGGACCAAAGCGCTTTGGCAAAGGGACTTGCCAAAATCACAGTCACAAAGCCGCAAGCTATGCAGGCCCGGCGGGCGATGCGTACCGGTGTGCAGGACACGGATTACAACTATGTTTCCGAGTTGGGTTATCTCATCATCACGATTCCCGCAAATGCCGCATCGGACAGCGAGCTGAAATGCACGGTGACGCAGGGCAGCTACACCGTCGCGGACGGTACCGAAACCGGAACGACTTATACCTTCTCCGGCACAGAAAAGGTTGTCCCCATGACGGCAAGCTATCAGCTCACCTGCGAGCAGGCCATTGCCGGGATGCCTGCCGAACTGACCGTAACGGATGCCGACGGCAAGCCTATTTCCCGTGCGGTTATCTATCAGGTGAACAGCGACGGCAGCCAGAAGTTGGGCAGCACCAACATGAAGGGCACATTTACCAAAACCTTTGACACGGCGGGCGAATACACCTTCTATGCCGAAAAGGCCGGCAGCGGCCGCTCCTGGAACCAGCGCGTGATCGTCTGCGAAAGAACGGCTGAGAACGACGGCAAGCCCTTCGGTATCTCACCAACGGCGTGACGACTGCCGGAACCAAGAGCATCACCTGGCTTACCCAGATCAATGGCTCTGCGGCAAAGGCGCAGGTAAAGTATTCCACCGATGCCGAACTCAACGGCGCCGCTACGGTGGATGGAACCTCCGCGATCCAGACCTTTGTGCAGAGCACCCGCGGCGACGCGCTGCGGAGCAACAAAGTAACGCTTACCGATCTGACACCCAACACCACCTACTACTATCAGGTGGGTGATGGCGCTACTTGGTCTGATACGCAGAGCTTTAAAATGCCTGCCGCGGACGCGGTAGCCACCAACTTCTTCATCCTGGGCGACATTCAAACAGGCGACACAGCAAATCTGGCCGCAGCGCTGGAAAAGCTGAGAGTACAGGAAGCTATGACTTCGGTGTTCAGACCGGCGATGCCATCGACAATGTGACAATGTATGAAACGCATTGCCGCCCGTTCCTGAATACGGTCAACAGCGGTACGCTGGGCGGAGTGGATCTGATCCATGTGCTGGGCAACCATGAGTATTACGGCGATGCGGATGGCAAGATCAGCAAGGCAATCTATGATCTGCCTGAGAGCGCGCAGAACAGCTGGTACAAAATGGAATACGGCAAGGTCTGTGTAGTCGTCGTGAACCATGGCACGAAGCTCTCTGAGACGGTGGCGGACATTGCAGAGAATCTGACCACCGACTGCGTCTGGAAGGTACTCGTGTCGCACGAGCCCATCTATGGCACCGAGTCCGTTTCCGCAACACCGGAGATCCTTGCCAGTATTGAGAAGGCAGGCTTCAGCTTCGTCTTCGGCGGTGATGACCATGCCTACGCCCGCACCTATCCCATGCTCGGCGGCGTGAAGCAGGCGGAAAACAGCCGGAACGGCGTTGTGTACTTTGTCTGCGGTGATTTGAGCAGCAAGAGCAACAAGTTTGAAAATCGAGAGTACTATGCGTGCGCCAAGCCTCATACCGAATACGAGGGCATGTATCTCACAGTGCAGGCAACGGAAGCGTCTTTCACAGTCAAGGCTATCAAGTACGATGGCACTGAGCTGGATTCCTACACCAAAACGCGCACCGACTGCGAGTTGGGCAAGCACACGGTGAATGGCACCAGCAAGTACGATATGACCGCTGGAACGATCACTTGCACAGTCTGCGGGACGGCACTGAAACCTGAAGGCGACTATGCTTTCAGTGGTCTGCTCTCTACCACAGACAGCAAACAGGTCATCCTTGCAAGCGGAAGCGTCAAGAAGAACGAGTTCTCTTCTCAGGGCGAGGACAGATACCATTCCTGCGCGGACGGCTATGCCCATCTTACCACGGAGAGCGACAGCCGCACCTGCGTGACCGGTGGCTATATTACCTATACCTGTCCCGCTTGTCAGCAAACGGATACCTCGGCATTTAAGATGCCCGAGAAACACAAGTGGGACGCAGACCACATCTGCACCGTCTGCGGCTTCCACGGCATCGATATCAACAGCGAAGGATGTCGTCTTCAAATTCGGAAGCCCTGAAAAGCCTCGCGATATCGAACCGGCCCCCAAATATTATTACACCGGCACCGGTGTTCGTCCCGGCAGCTTTGCCAAACACGGTGACTATGTGCTGACGCAGAACAATGACGCCAACCTCATCAACGGACAGATCCCCGATCTGTTTGTGGAATGGCCGGACAGCAAGAATGTCGGCAAGGCCGAGATCAAATGCACAGGCCGAGGGAATTACTACGGCGATAAAACGCTGACCTACTACATTGTTCCGAACAATGTGGAGAATTTGAGATGCACCTCTGCTACGGTAGATTCCCTGACCCTTGCCTGGAACGCGGCTCCCGGCGCGGAGTATTATGAGGTCTTCCAATGCGACGAGAAGGGCCAAAACCGTACATCGTTGGGAACCACTGAGAATACCGCTTTTGAAGTCACGGGGCTGAGTGCGGACACAGCGTATTATTTTGTAGCGGCTGGCCGGACTAAGCAATACATG
>VOFK01003040.1_pt1 | contig 27331 bp, 38 predicted proteins | sample 5384121 | NCBI WGS metagenome assembly VOFK01 (sample SAMN12384730, study PRJNA508395) | human gut metagenome | isolation source: healthy gut J | host: Homo sapiens | reverse complement strand
CGTTTTGACCCAAACCGTGACCCAAACCGCGATGTACGTCCGGTGTGAAACGGTACGAAATAGCACGAAAAAGACCATTCCACAGCGCATAAGACGTACATAAAATCAGGTATTTTCATGAAGAGAAAAGGGCGCTGCCGTTTTGGCAGCGCGCCCGCTATGCCTTGCGTCACACGACTTCCCGGCCGATCATTTGACCAATGGTGTCCGCAGCCTGCACGCGCATGCTGGGCGTGGAGTGGACGTAGGTGCTGAGCGTGAACCCCGCACTGTAATGTCCGAGCATTTTCGGAGAGTGTCCGCACGTCCACACCATTTTTGAGTGCCAAGGTCGCGAATGTGTGTCTCATGTCATGAAATCTCACATGTTCTGCGCCGATGGCTTCCAGAATCCGGTCATGCATGGCGCGGAAGGATGCCGGGTCGAACATTTCTCCGGTTTTCGGGGACGGGAACATATAGGGATTATCTGGGTGCTTTTTCGTGTTCTTCCACCAGAATTTGCACGGTGCTCTCCGGAAGTGTCAGCAGCCGCAGCGAGTTTTTTTGTTTTTGGCTGGCTGACAACAAGCTGATGGTCGATGCGGCAGACGCTTTTGGTAACGGAAAGTGTTCGCTCCTTCACGTTCAGATCTTTCCAGAGCAGGGCCAGCAGTTCTCCCCGGCGCAGCCCACTGGTCAGCTCAGATAGAGCGGTGCAAAACACACCGCGCTGCTTCGCTTCGTGCAGATATGGCCCGATCAGTTCTTCCGGCAGCACTTTCATCTCTTTTCGTACCGTTTTCGGGGCTTTGCAGTTTGCTGCCGGATTGCTCAGAATGAGCTTTTCTGCGACGGCCTGATCGAGACTTTTCCGCAGGATTCCGAGGATGCCTCCTGCACAATGCGGGGGCTGAGCGTCGTTTCTTTCAGCGGAATGTGGCTGTAGTAGTGATTTCTGCCGTGCTCACTCATCTCGTTGATCGCGCGCTGGATTTGAATGGTGCTCAGCTTTTCCAGCGGGCAGTTACCCAGCGCGGGAAAGAGATGGTTTTCCATGCAGTTGCGGTAGAACTGCTTCGTATTCGGGCGGATCTGCGGCTTGATAAACACCTCGTACCACAACGTCACCCATGTCTGAACGGTGTACTGCCCCGTGCGGGTCGGGTCAAGCTTCTGGCTTTCTTCGATCGCTGTTTTCAGCTTTTCTTTGACTTCTGCCTGCGTTTTCCCGAGAACATTTTTTGTGATGACCTTTCCGTCCTTGTCATACCCGGCAGTATATCGGCCCTCCCAGCGCCCGTCCTTCCGTTTGCGGATGCTCCCTTCGCCGTTGGCTCGCTTTTTGCTCATGTAAATTCCTCCTTTTCCGGTAGCTCACACAACTACCACAAACACAGTGAAATAGCGAGTACTTTTTGCGCTCAGGCGCATTTTTGTTCTGTGGACTGGCGGTTCAGCCAGCCGAGGAAGTTTTCCCGCGAGACTACGATGCGCCTGCCGATCTGAAACGCCGGAAAATCTGCACTGTGGGCGAGCTTGTACGCTCCGGCTCTGGAAATGCCAAGGACGGCAGCAACATCTGTCATGTTCATCATCAGGGGCAATTCTTCCAGCGAGTGATATTGTTTCTGGTTCATATGGCTTCCTTTCTCCCATTCAGGGAATCAAAATTTGTTTTTGCATGGCCGAGAAGAATTGCCCGATCAGAAATCTATGTACTTGTAAAATTGCAGCAAGAGAGTTAACATCCGATAAACCGTTTGAGGAGGATTGTTCATGTTAACTGCCTGTTTTTCTATGCTGCTTTACTGCTGCTTTTGCTGATTCGTATTGCAATAAAATTGAGATTGTCCATTCCGCTGATGTACCTGGTACTGATGCTCACAGCGTTTCGACCGTGGTATCGTGTGCACGCGACACTGGCGGATGGAATCTTTCTGGCGCTGGTGGGCTGCGTGACGCTGTCATGGATCATCTCTTTTGTTCAATTTGTAAGGCGAGAGCTGGCTTGATGCCAGCCCTCGCTTTTTTTTGCGCCGCACGGTGGGCGGACGCGGCGTTTGTGTAGCGCAGACCTGCACGGATGCGCGGTCGGCCCGTAAAACCGCACACGTCGGCACAACGCGCCCCACGTCGCGGAGCAAACGGCTGCGCCGACGTGCATTTCTGGCTTGTGCCGTAGTTCGGCCGTTAATCTTCCGTCCGGAGGCGGCATTTGGGTCAGGGTTCTCACTGCAAGCCGCATTTTGGTCCAAAATGCTATGCTTGCGCTTTTCTTGTGCAGCAAGAAAAGCCAAAGTGTAGTCCGATTCTCATTCCGCTTAGAAGATTTTTTTGATTTTCATTTTGCACAAGCCATGAAATCCAAAATTTCTGCGTTTCGGATTTCGCAGTCGCTACATTAGTCGCTATGCCAGCTCGAAATTTGATTTTTTGCCTTGTGTAGTCGCTACAATAGTCGCTACGGCACCGATTCGGCGGCATTGTCCGGCAGCAGGAGATTTCTCGCGGCGGTTTTCGTTTCATTCGCTTTTTCCACGCGCAGATTTTCGCCGCCAAACAGAATCGGTGCGCAGATCTCCAAGATCCTGTCATAGATGCGGGCATGCGCAAGATCGTCTGGGTGCTTGAGCGCATCCAGCGTCAGATTTGTTGTGACGATCAATGGCTTGCGGCTTCGGTATCTGGCATCGATCACAGCAAAGACTTGTTCCAATGCATACTCTGTTCCTCGCTCTGCACCAAGATCATCCAGAATCAGAAGATCATAGGCATTCAGACTGGCAAGAAAGTCAGCACGCTCAGAACCGAACAGTCCCGGTCATACGATTCAAAATCGTCGGGAAATTTGTCATCAGAACCGGCACGTCCTGCTCCAGCAGCGCGTTTGCAATGCACCCGGCAAGAAAGGATTTTCCGGTTCCCACATCGCCAAACAGGAGCAGCCCGATATTTTTCCGTACCGCATCCTCCCAATGTTCCACATAGCGCTTGGTACTTTGGCAGTCAGCCCTGGCGTTTTCCGTTATCGTTTGCAACCGTGCAATCGTAGAGGCGGCGATCCTGTAACCCATGTGCTTTTCGCCGCTGAATGCGTTCCAGACGCTCCCGTTTTTCTTCTGCCGCTTTGCGCTGTTTTTCCGCAGCACTCTGGCAGGGGCACAGGCAGCGTGGTCGGAGAAAACCTGTCCCGCCGGGAGCAGGAATGACCGTTTGCCGCAAACCATGACAGGTCTTGCAGTGCAGCAATCCATCAGCGGGATCGAGATACTCATCATCTCGCTGTATCTGCGCAGCTGCATTTGCCGTCAAAAACGCATGGACTTCTTCTGTAATTGGCATCATACGACATCTTCCTCCTTTACTTCGTAAGTTCGGATATTTGTCCGCGCGCACTTCTGTTCTCTAATCTCTTTATCTCTATTCTCTGGTGGACAAATGTCCGCTTTTGAGTTAGACAGGAGCTTCTGTGCTTGTAAACGCAGCCGCTCCCGGCGTTTTCGCTCCGCTTCGGTGGAGGATCGCCCGACCAGCAGCTGGATATCCGGCATATAGTACGCGCCATCGGTCAGCAGCTCGACAAAACCGAGTTTTAGGAAGATTTGCAGCGCGCGTTCTACGGTGCCGATCTGATGGCGGGTAAACGTTGCAATGGTCTGCGGCGTGTGCGGCAGATTTTCATGTAACAGGAGAATCCCATTGTGCTTGAGTGACATCAGATACATCTTGAGCAGCAAATTGGAATACAGAATTCCGTCCGGCATCATTTCCAGAACAACCATCCGCTCACTGCTGAAGAAATTTTCCTTGAGCTTCATGTAGTAATATTTTTTGTTTTCTGACATAAACACTCCATTCTTTTGAAATTGTTTCGCCGTATTTGCAGCTCGCGCCCCGGCGATGGGGAACAGCGCGGACAGAGCCTGGCAGCTCTCACAGCTCGCGGAAGGGGTCTTGACTGCTTTCAACCCCAGCCACGGCAGCCTGTCTTACGTGCAGGCCGGACATTGTGTGTCCAAGCAGATTGGGCAGCATGATGCAGCCTGCTACGGCTGCCCACGGTGCGTTTCTCGCTCGCCCGTCTTGGGGACCCCGCCAAGCCGGACGGCTTTGTGGGAGAGGAGAAGCTTTCGCCACGGAAGCGAAAGATACGCAGCTGCTTCGACGAGGTCGTCGCGCGCACCGTGCGCGTTTCCTAACCTGCAGTGTTGTCCGCGTTGCTGATATAAAATTGTCAAGGTACAAAGGGGAAAACATCTCCCTACTATCCCTCCCGAAAAAACAGCCAAGTGAATACCAAATTGGGCGAAAAAAGCTGCACAAATTTTTTGAGCAGGGTTTTTGCCTAAAATCAATAATTTCTCAATATTTGAATCAGAAATAATATAATGATTGGTATTACATTGAAACTTCTTAATATAATCAAACTTTTTTGAAACGTCAAAATGCCGCCTTTACTTTCCTAAAAGACGGTATAAATAGCACAGAGCAGCCTGTTTTCCAAGCTGCCCTGCGCTATTTTTCGTAATCTCACATGGGACTGAGAGAATCAATCATTCTCCCATTCGTCCCACGCTTCGTCCTCATCTTCAAACCAATCCGGATTATGAGCGATGATCTCATGCGTATTCTGGTCGTAGAACCCACCAAAGATCCGTATGAAACCTGGAATCAGATCCGGGATGAGCTGAACGAGTGCTACAGCCCCTGCACCCCACGGGAGCATCTTCCCGCTCTCCCAGCAGAAAGAGTTCCGCCGGATCAAGAACGACATCATCCGGGAGGCCGAGAACATCCGCCTCGGCCTCCCAACGTTTGAAGATGAGAAGATGCGCGACGAGCCGGAGGAAACACAGGAGGAACACCCAACATCCGGCACCTGGGAACAGGCACAGCGATGTCGGGCAGCCCAGTCGGTGCTGCAGGATGTCTACGCACTGGATGAGGAACACGCCGAAGCTGCTGGAGAGCTGGAGCGGCTCTGGGCAGAAGGCTACGACAAATTTGACATTGCCCACGGCGACACGCTGGTAAGCCCGCAGCACTGGGACGACGAGCCGTTTGAGGCCATCGTCTCAAATCCGCCCTATTCCATCCGCTGGGAGGGCAGCGACAATGCAACGCTGATTAACGACCCGCGCTTTTCGCCCGCCGGTGTGCTGGCCCCGAAGTCAAAGGCAGATCTGGCGTTCATCATGCACAGCCTTTCGTGGCTGGCGACCGACGGCACGGCGGCCATCGTCTGCTTCCCCGGCGTCATGTATCGCGGCGGCGCGGAAAAGCAGATCCGCAAGTGTCTGATCGATAACAATTTTATCGACTGCATCATTCAGCTCCCGGACAATCTGTTCTACGGCACAACGATCGCCACCTGCATCATGGTATTGCTACGATTTCTCCAGCATCCATATACATCGGACAATCGGACAAAACCTGATGCTTGCCGTATGCTTTGCTGATTTTCCTGCAATTGAGTACACGGATGATTCCACCCCTAATGCAGGAAACAGAGCGATTCATTCCCTCAACCTGCTGGAGATCAGGATATGTTTCGCAGCAGGATGGAATTGCCTGATTGCATCTGCCGAAAAATGGGCATCCGTTCCCGCTGCTTGATGAGTCTATACGAATTCCCCATACATCCTTATAGAGATTGAGCTCCATATGTCGATGATGGCATCTCCGGCTTGACCACTTCCCGCCGAGCGGGATTTAACCAGATGATTTCCGACTGCCTTGACGGACAGGTGGATCTGATTCTGACAAAGTCGATATCGCGGTTTGCGAGGAATACCGTGGACACGGTCACCACCATCCGCAAGCTGAAGGAAAAAGGTGTGGCTGTCTATTTCGAGAAGAAAGACTTCTATACGGTAAAAATGCCAATAAATGCGGTAAATACGGCACTTTCCAAAGGGTCATGGTGTTTGGTTGGTGTTTGAATTTATGTGACACAGTAATACGATATTAAACGAAAATCGTCCCCACTGTTTTTTATGGCAGAGAGGACGATTGGTTTATTTCTGTATGTTATTTACCCAGTTGGGCTTGCAGTTCTTGAAAACTCTCCAAGGCACTCTGCAAGTTCTCAATGATATCCGCAGCCAGTTCATCCGGGGCAGGCAGGCTATCGAGGTCTGCGAGGGACTTGTCCTTAATCCAGAACAGGTCAAGGCTTGTCTTGTCACGCTCCAGAATATCCTTTACATCAAATCTGCGGAAACGACCATCCGGATTTTCTTCCGACCATGTCTCTGTGCGGTCATGACGGTTCTCCGGGTTATAGCACTGGATGAAGTCCACGAGGTCGGCATCGGTCATAGGGTGCTGTTTCAGCGTGAAATGGATGTTGGTGCGGAAGTCATAAATCCACACTTCCTTGGTCTGCATTTCGGCACTGGCAGGACGTTTGTCAAAGAAGATAACATTTGCCTTTACACCCGGCTTATAGAAGATACCAGTCGGCAAACGGAGAATGGTGTGCAAGTCAGTGGTTTCGAGCAGTTTCTTGCGCACGATTTCTCCTGCACCGCCCCTCAAACAAAACATTGTCCGGCACAACAACGGCAGCCTTTCCTGTGGCTTTCAGAATGGTATTGATATGCTGCACAAAGTTCAGTTGTTTATTGGAACTGGTTGTCCAGAAATCCTGTCGATTGTGAGCACGGGTCTTCTTCCTCCTGTTCGCCTTCCTCGTTGGTGAAAGTAAGAGCAGACTTTTTTTGCCAAACGGCGGGTTGGTCAGCACATAGTCCACACGGTAGCCGGGGTCTGTGAGAAGTGCATCACCAAGGGTAATCGGTACATTGCCGTAAATATCACCGATGTTGTGGAGATACAGATTCATCAAAGCCGTTTTATATGTGGAAGATACGATTTCGTTGCCGTAGAAGGTTTCGTTTTTCAGAAACTCTTTCTGCTCCCGGTCAAGGGAATAGTTCTCCGGATCGGCAACGAACGACTGCGAAGCGAGAAAAAATCCTCCGGAACCACAACAGGGGTCTGCGATGGTTTTCATAGGCTCCGGTCGGATACATTTCACCATTGCATGAATCAGCGGACGAGGGGTAAAATACTGACCTGCACCGCTCTTGATATCTTCCGCATTCTTCTGCAGCAAACCTTCATAGATTTCACCTTTTGACATCGGAGGACATTGCCACCCATTTTTCGTTGTCAATCATTTGCACTACACGGTACAGAATGGCGGCACTGCTGAGTTTATTACTTGCGCCTTTGAAGATTTTACCGAGAATACCGCCTTGTTTGCCCAGTTCTTCCAGCGTGGATTTATATTGTTCCTCCAGTTCCGCACCCTTGAGGGTGTTCATGTCCGACCATGTGTATCCGGCAGGAATCCCTGTTTCTTTTTTTGTAGGGCGGCTTGGAATACTCATCGGACATTTTCAGAAAGATAAGGTAGGTAAGCTGTTCCAGATAATCTCCGTAGGAAACACCGTCATCCCGGAGCGGATTGCACATCCCCAAACCTTTGATACGATTGCTGATGTTTGTTCACTCATTCGATACTTCTCCTCTATTCGAATCAAAAAGCATCCATTCTTTTTGTAACTTTTGAATGGACTTATCCATTGATTGAATGCTTTTTGTCATTTTTTTCATTTCTTGATAAGTATCTTCAGTAGGTGAATCATATATTATTGACCAAAAGATACTGTTTAAGGTCTATCGTTGTGGACTCTGGTAGGTGGAAAAAGATATCCGAGTAGCAAATGGTAATTTTCAACGGAATATTACTTATTTTCCCTAATTCCGAGTACCTCCAAAACACACAAACCAACTTTTATCAACGCCCAAAGTGAACGAGGATTCACACAATTTTACTAAATACTCTTTATCCGGCACATTGGCAAATAAACTCTGGATTGATTTTCACAGAAACATTATTGGCAACCTGATGTCCATGGTTATGTATATTTAGAACAAGGAGGCTGCCTCGTATTGTTTCAAAGGTTACAGTAACAAAAGCACGATTATTTTCTTCAAATTGACGTTTTGATTCTGCCAACTGTTCCCGTGTTGCTTTTGCAGAACGATAGTTAAATATACAAATAAATATTGTCGCAATCACATAGACTGCGGTTATTGCAATCATAATCCAGTCTGTCATACTACACCTCCTTCAAAGGCTTGTTTTAATATGCTCTGTCGCATGGCATCCGCCTGTGCCAATGCGGTATCCACGGTCTGCTCGATACTTTCGCATACGGATAGACGGGATTCTATGATTTGTACCGTTTGATCCTGTTCATTTATATCAGGAACAGGAATCAAGAATTTCTTTATGTCACCTACGTTAATATGTGGTGATGCAGAACCACCAATGTTTTCTGTAATGACACTGTTTAAAAATGGTGAATTCAAATAGTGCATCAGAAATTTATTGTTCAGGTTTTGACCAGTCCGTAACAGCATCATTCGTTGTCCTAAGCATACTTCAAGTCCTTTTGGAATGATACAAGCTATTCCCAATATGGCACCCTGACGGCTATATAAAAACATCTCCCGGCATTGGACGGAGACGTGTTATTCGGTTTTCAAATGTACTATTAGAGACATAGTTTGGTTTAGATAAATCTAAAAATCCCTTACGGAAATTCGTTGTTCGCAAACACAGTTTACCTTCTTCCACCCATTTTGGCGTTGAATGCGGACAATCCACAATATAATCACATATATCAGCAATATGCCTTTCTGGTACACTTTTTCGTTTGAATGTCTCAAATGCCTTTTCAGCACCGCCTGTCGATACACCGCCAACTGCTGCTTTGTGGTCTGCAAGGTTTCCACAGCCTTGTCCAGTTCGGAGAATAATTCTTCAATTCGAAATACGAGGTTGTCCTGAACTTCTGGGGGAGGAACTATTACATTTAGAGACTTTAGAATAGTCTGACTGATATTATTTTGCGTTCCGCCTTTTCCCATTGATATGAGTTTGGATTTCATCATAGCCATGTAGTAGAACATATATTTTGTAGATACGCCACGAAGTTCTTTTGCAAATGCGATAGCCTGATTGGTACAGCATTCAATACCTGTAATCCCCAATTTTCCGATGCTTCCATACATTGCAACCAATAAAGTGCCAGCAGGAATTATCTTCGCTGCTATTTTTTAATCCTAATTCAGTGATTTTTTACTCTGAGATTCTGTAACTACACCATCATTCAAATCACCGATTATCAACCACGGAATATCCCCATTATCATAGTATTGGGATTCTGTTGCTTTTAGGCGTTCCACCAGACCCCCATGTTACAACTTCTGTCATTGGTTTTATAGCCCATCCATTGGGCAAATTTTTTTCTTTTATCATTTAAGCTACCAGCTCCCTATTCATCTCATTCAGTATTACCTCATAGTCATCCCCAAAAGGACTCATAGAAGCCCAGCAGACCGCCTTTTTTTTGTCAAGGGCGTCAAGTCCAAATCCTCCGGCAGGATACTGAGGGAAGTGGCAATGTGGTCTTTTAATCAGACGCAGCCATTCCATCTGTTCTTCGGTAAACTGAATGTGTCCGGCATTACGTTTGAACGTCCACTGCATAAAGTTATAATTCACCTTATCCGCAAACGGGCTGAGGTTATCGGTATAGCCCATCTCAAAGCGAATGATGGAGATGAGGTCTGTCAGTTGCGCCATCGTGCCACGCTTTACCTTGTCCGGCTTCTTGATGGCATAGCAGTCCCACAGGCGTTCTACGGTGATGCCCTTGGCTTTCAACTTGCCATACAGTTCTTTTAGCTGTTCGATAGCCATGGGGCGGTCTTTGTAGCTTTCATTATAGATGATACGCAGGGCAATAATCTCATCCTTTGTTTTCCTCAATAAATTCGTGGAAGGTAGCGAGGATGCGGTCTGCGTTTTTCTTCCTGCTGCGTATCAAAGCCTGCAAACAGGACAGAGTCGATGTTGGTGTTGTCAATAATCTGGTCATGGCTGCGGCGCACATTCTCAATGTAATCACGGACATCCGGGTCATGGAACGGTGCAACGGCAGCCTGTATCAATTCTTTCTGTGCCTGTTTCAGCTGTTCCTCCGTGACCTCCGCAGAGCCTGTGTCCGCCTGCGCCTTGGCAGTCAGCACATCCTCATCAAAGGCATTCAGCAGATTTTCAGCCACGGATCCGGCAGCAGTGCCGACCTTCGCTTCAAACTGCTTACGCTCCGCCGGGGACATCTGGCTGTTCAGTCGAATGACACGGTTTGCAAGAGAGGTCAACGTGTCCTCGTCTTTTGCACCCAGTGCCACATTCATCATGAGTTCTTTCATGCTGACGGTCGGTTTTCGTTCCAACGGTCTGGTATCCGATTTCTTGGATTTGGTAACGCCAACCGCATCCACAATCACGAAATGGTCTTTATTCTCTGTGGCAGATGGGGTGACTTTCTGCAAGTCCTCTTTACTCAGCACACGAGTGCCTCTGCCTTTCATCTGTTCAAAAGTAGTTTTTACTGCGTACATCACGCATGAAAATCAAGCACTCGATTGGCTTTACATCGGTGCCTGTGGCAATCATATCCACCGTGACGGCAATACGAGGGTTATAATCATTGCGGAAGGAACTCAGCACAGATTCCGGGTTGTCAGCGGAATAGGTGATTTTGCGGCAGAAGTCATTGCCTTCGCCAAACTCCTCACGGACAATCTGAATGATGTCATCCGCATGGCTGTCCGTCTTTGCAAAAAATCAGTGTCTTTTGGCACTTCTTTTTCTGCGTGGGAACAGTGTGGTGAACAGATTATCCTTAAAGGAACGGATGACCGTGCGTATCTGACTTGGGTTGACAATGTCCCGGTCAAGCTGGGTTGGCTTATAATCCACATCCTCGTCCAGCTGTTTCCATCGTTTGGCTCTGGACAGACGGTCACGGTATTCAATCAGCTGTTTCATCAGATGAGCGCCGTTTTTGCCCACCTGTGTTTCAATGAGAAAGATATCCTCGCCAACGTTAACGCCGTCAATGATAGCCTGTTCTCTTGGGTACTCGCTGACAATATTCTCGTTGAAAACGCAAAAAGTACGGTTATCCGGGGTGGCGGTCAAGCCAATGATAAAGGCATCAAAATAGGACAACACTTGGCTCCACACATTATAAATGGAGCGGTGGCATTCATCCACGATAATGCAGTCAAAGAACTCCGGCGGATATTTCTCGTTGTACACCACCTCTTTGGGAGCCTTGCTCTCTGCCGTAACAAACTCCGCAAAGGATTTTTCCTCGATAGATTCGTCCAGTTCTTCGCCCTTCAGGATGGAGTACATTCTCTGAATGGTGCAGATGCAAATCTGGATATCGTTTGGTATGTAGGAACTTTTCAGCCTGCGGACACCGTAAAAGCTGTGAAAAAAGAGCGTGGGTCATCATTGGGAGTATAGGCAAGGAACTCACGCTCTGCCTGTTCTCCCAGACCTCTTGTATCCACAAGGAACAAGATACGGTTCATTTTTCCGTATTTCAATAAACGGTAGGCCGCAGTGATTGCTGTGAATGTTTTGCCTGCGCCTGTTGCCATCTGCACCAGTGCCTTGGGGCGGTTCTCAGCAAAAGACTTGTCCAGATTCTTGATGGCATTCACCTGACATTTGCGAAATCCCGTTTCATCAATGCAGGGAAATGCTTCATGTTATTACGGATGGTATCCGACTGCCCTAACAGCGCAAGCAGGGTCTCCGGGCGATGGAATGAGAACACCGTTCTGGAGCGGTACTTTATATCGTTATAATCCGTAAACCGAATCAGCTTGTCTGTGGTTTCATAAGCAAAGCGAATTTTGTAATCATTCTTTATCCATTTGAAGATGCTGTTGGCATAACGCCCAGACTGCACCTCAACATCGGTGATAGATTCGCCTTTTTCCTCACGCTTGGCTTCGGCAACACCCACAGGCTTGCCGTCAATGAAAAGGGCATAGTCCACCTCACCTGTGCTTGTGGGGAATTCACGGACAGCAACGCCCAGTGCGGCAGAAAGATTCAGCTTTTTCATATCCTGAATGACCCAGCCGGACTGACGCAGTTTTTCATCAATCACAAGCCGTGCTTTTTCTTCGGGTGTCATATCACGTGTCCTCCTCATCTATGTACTCCATAATGTCACCGTAGTCGGCATTAAGGGTCTTGCATATCTTGCCAAGGACGGTGAGCGTGACCTCCTCGTCCCTGCGTAGTTTTGTCATTGTGTTAGGCGCAACGCCGGAGGCTTTCCTCAAATCAGCCTTGCTCATCTTCTTATCAACCAGTAACTTCCACAAACGATTATATGAAACAGCCATGTTTGCCTCCTTTTGCACACCTCAATTGAAAAACTAATTTCCGGTTGGGTAGCCAGTCATGCGGAAGTTAATCTTGCAAAAAGGTACCCGGAAGTAACTCTTACAAACATTTTCCAAGACATTGACATGCTCCCAACGGTAAATTACAATGTAAATGCTTTACCTATGTGCAGGATAGGGCAACGCTGAGGAGCGACCTGAGCGGCACATAGGGTTTGCGGGAAGGCGGCATCTTAACGGATGCTGCCTTTTTTGCTGCCTTCCTGGAAACAAAAGCGATAAACCTCGGGGTTTAAGGGGCAGAGCCCCTTCGTCTTCTCCGAATGGCGGCAGCAGAGAAACGGAGAAAACCATGGCTAAGAATACACATTTGACCCTTAGTGACCGAATCGCCATTGAAGTCGGTCTCAAAGAACAGAAAAGCTTTTCTGCCATTGCAGCAGAACTGCGAAAAGACCCCACAACCATCTCCAAAGAAGTCCGTGCGCATATCAAACTAAAGCAGGCCGGAGGATACAATCCCTGCGGTGTCCGTAAGGAATGCAAACACTACGGTGATGTGTGCACACTCTGCCAGTTTCCTTACGGAAAAATGTGTCATACCTGCTTCAAGGCCAAGTGCTTTGAGACCTGTCCCGACTTCCAGAAAGCACAATGCCTCCAAGAACGAACAAGCCGCCGTATGTCTGCAACGGCTGCCAGCAGCGTAAGGTCTGCAAAACTGGGGCGGCACCTTTACGAAGCAAAAATTCGCCCAGAAAGAGTATGAAGCGACCCGCAGCGAGTCCCGGCAGGGCTTTGCTGTGACGCCAGCGGAGCTTCAGCGAATCGACCGGATCATCTCGCCGCTCATTCAGCAGGGGACAGTCCATTCACCAGATCTGCGTGAATAATGGCGACGAAATCATGTTGGACGAGAGGGAACCATCTACAATTATGTGGATGCCGGTCTTCTGTCCGTAGGAAATATGGATCTGCCCAGAAAGGGTACTCCGCTAAGGTGCGCAAAAAGGAAACCCTCTGTACGGGTAGACAAGCAGTGCCACCTGGGCAGAGACCTTATGAAGATTTTCTGGAATACACCGCAGCCAATCCGGATGTTCCCATCGTGGAAATCGATTCTGTAGAGGCCGCAAGGGTGGCAAGGTGCTGCTTACAGTGTTCTTCCGCAACTCCACCCTCATGCTGGCCTGTCTGCGGGACAGGAACACGGCACGGTCTGTTACGGAGGTTTTTTGAATGGCTGTACGAAACTCTTGGGCACGAGCAATACTGCCGATTGTTTCCCATCATTCTGACGGACAGAGGCAGTGAATTTACCGACCCAGTTTCCATTGAATGCACTGAACTTGAGAGGTACGAAGCAGAGTCTTCTATTGCAATCCTCAGCGTTCTGACCAGAAAGGCAGCTGTGAAGTCACCCACGAATTTATCCGGCGCATTCTTCCCAAAGGTACATCCTTTGACCATTTGCAGCAGAGCGATATCCTGCTCATGATGAGTCATATTAACTCCTATACGAGAAAGAAGCTGAACAACCAGTCAGCCCACCGGTTGTTCAGCTTCTTATATGGAGATACCATTCTGCCGTCTCTCGGCATTCAGGAGATCCCCGCAAACGATATCAATCTGACACCCCGACTGCTCAAAAAGTAAAATCAAGCTGCTGCTATTCGGAATATATCCGTATGCAGGGGTGGAAGTTACTTTTGCAAATTTTGCAAAAACACTTCGACCTCCGCTTGGCATGCCCATTTTTAGGCGAGGGTGTCCGATCTGTCTCTATGCTAACATACCCGCTGACAATATTCAATTTCTTTGTAAGATTAAATTCCGGTTTCGGCATTGTTTGTAAAATTAACTTCCGGATTTGAGAGGGTAATGCTTATTTCCCGGAATTTAATCTTGCAAGGCTTTTTGAAGTCCGGAAGTAAATCGTGCAAACCGGAAGTTACTTTTGCAATTCACCCTCCTTTTGCACACTATAATAAATATTATATCACAATTCTACACATTTCGCAAGACTGTGCGAAAGTTTAGCAAAGCAAAGAAGCGTAAACTTTTTGTGACTGTCCAGTTTTGGACACTCCGTTTGCTTCATTGTTGGTGTGGTGTATGGCTGCCATGGAGGGGCGGTCATACGCTTCTTTTGCGTATCATGATGTACAATGAAAATCTGCACGAAGAAGAACAACATCTGATCCAGCAGATTGCCGAGCAAACAGAGAGAGGAAAAATCGACTGGGAACTGACGGAGTATAATCCGCTGTCATTTCTAAATGAGGACAAGATAGACAAAAACCCAGCAGTAATCTGTCAGTCCTTCTCCTTTGGGGCGATCATCGGCGGCTCTCGTTACGAGCTTGATGTCATGGAGAATATTGATGTGCCGTCTGGTATGGGAGACTACACCATAACCTTGACACGGGATGAAACCGAAAATTTTCTTAAAATTGAGGATGCGCTTTCCTTTGACTATGACCGCTATGAATGCACACCGGAGGAAGTGGCAAAGCGATTTGCGGGCAGCCCTATTGTCCGTCTCTGCAACGCCATCATTCCTGCCACGCTTGGGCAGGAGGATTTAGAAAGAGGTCTTCACATGGGCAAGGTTTTTCAACGAGGTCGGGATTTCTGCAAAGCTGATGAATCATCCGCTGACCAAGCTCTGTGAAAAGCTGTTCGACGAACACCGTCTGATGGACTTCCATCGCTGCGTCTTGGATGTGGGTTCCGTCAAGATTTATGCGCAAAAAGATTTGCAGGCTCCGGCTGAGTGAAATCAGCCGGCAACAGAGGCGTCGTCCATGACCGCCTCCAAGTGCTTCATGTTCATGTACTTCTTGTTGCTCCACTGGGTACCTGCCACATGGCGGAGCCGGGCGCAGACCAGCATCAGGGCGGAGTTGCCATCAGGGAATGTCCCCACCACGCGGGTCCTGCGGCGGATCTCCCGGTTCAGCCGCTCGATCACGTTGTTGGTGCGGATACGGGTCCAATGCTCGCCGGGAAAATCGCAGTAGGTCAGCGTCTCCTCAATGCCGTCCTCGACCTTCTTGGCAGCCTCCTTCAGCTTCATGGCTTTTAACTCGGCGACCACAGCTTTCGCCTTTTCACGGGAGGCTTTTTTGCTCTCCTGCGCGTGGATCGCCTTGAGCATTTTCGCCACAATTTTGAGCTTGGATTTGGGCACAACGGAGAAAACGTTGCGATAGAAATGCACCGTGCAGCGCTGGTATTTGGCGTCCGGGAACACCTCGCCCGCGGCCTCCAGCATCCCCATGCACTTGTCGCCGACGATGAGTTTACGCCGTCCAAGCCGCGTCCGCGGAGCCATTGGAAGAAGCTGACCCAGCTGGCCTTGTCCTCTTTCATGCCCTCGGCAGCGCCTAAAACCTCACGAAAACCGTCCTCATTCACGGCGATCGCCACCAGAATCACCCACATTTTCATACTCTCCGCCCCAGTTGCGGCGCAGATAGATACCGTCCACATAAACATACGGATACCTCCCGCCCTGCAAGGGGCGGTTCCGCCAGTCCTCGATGTGAACGTAGGCTTTCTTGTTCAGCTCGCTGATGGTGGCGGGCGAGACCTTGCTGCCCTACAGTGCCTCCGTGATGTCCTCCACGCGGCGCACGGAGACGCCTGCCAGGTACATCTCGATGAGGGCTCCCCCACGCTGCTCTCCCGGCGGCGATACCGCTCGATGATGGCTGTCTCAAAGGACACGCCCTTGAGTCGGGGCATGTGGAGCGTGACGTCGCCGGAGGTCGTGGTAAGGTTGCTGTCATAGTGGCCGCTGCGGTAGCCCTGACGGGCCTCGCTGCGCTCATAGCGGGCCGCCTGCGTCAGCGACTCCGCCTCCTTTTCCAGCAGCTCGTTCAGCGTCTCTTCTACACTTCCTCGAACTAATTCTTTGAGCTGCCCCTTGATAATTTCCTCATTCAGCTGTACAATTTTCTCGGACATAGTTTGCTGTCTCCTTTCAGAATGGTGTGTCGTGACTTCATTCTACCAAAGCCTGCAAGCTATGTCTTCTTTTATGCTTTTTTCAATTTGCGCAACTTATTGTACATTATCTGGATGTGGACTATCGAAAGCAGCTCCTTAATGAACTGGCTCATAACTAAGACACGGAAAAACGCCCCCGACACTGTGCCAGACGCACAGTGCCGGGGCGTTCCCGTTTCCAGCGATTTATTTTTCTCTCGGCAAGGGACTGTTCATAAGGTGACACTTTCCGTTTTGCGAAGCCGTGAAAATTCGATGTGTCCCGTGGAGATGTTCACTGGGCAGCATACGCCGTACACATTTCCGATAATCACTGAGTAGAATTGATTTGTGTTTAGGAGGACAAAGCGGCAGATATAATGTTAAAAGTAGCTGCGTGCGCACGCATATTGTGTTATAATACTGGAGGTTAGGAGGAATATATCTATGAAACTATTAAAATGGCTTTCCGTAACAGACCGATTTTACAAAATCTATTTGGACAAGCAACTTGCCCCCTATGGAATCAACAACAGTCAATATATGTTCTTAATCAAAATCTGTCGTTCGCCCGGTATTCTACAAGATTCTTTGTTGAATATGTTCTATGTTCATCCAAGCAATATTGTACGGACGGTTGCGACATTGGAAAAGCAGGGAATGATTACACGTTCTCCCAATGATAAGGATAAGCGGACATGTAAATTGTATCCTACAGAAAGAGCATTGTCTATTATTGACGAGATACAGATGATATGCGAAAAAGACAGAAGCTCTTTTATTGCAGGGTATGAGCGAATCCGAGCAGAACCTTTTTATGGATTTCTTAATACAGGCGGGCAGAAATATCACATCGGAACTCCATATAGAGAGAAAAGGGGAAGGAGTTCAATGACTGAAAATCCTCTGGGCTATGAAAAAAAAATTCCAAAGCTGTTGAAAAATTTTGCTGTTCCCAGTATTGTGGCGTCTCTTGTCGGCTCAATCTACAATATTGTGGATCAGATTTTTATTGGTCAAGGGGTCGGTTATTTGGGAAATGCAGCAACCAATGTTGCCTACCCGTTTTCTACCATCTGCCTTGCCATTGCACTACTGGTCGGAATTGGAAGTGCTTCCCGCGTTTTCCCTCTGTCTTGGACGCAAAGAGCCGAAAGCTGCCGCCAAAGCAGCGGGAAATGGTATTGTTCTGATGGGAATTTTCGGAATTATTTATTTGCTGGTTGGAGAAACTTTTCTGCCTTTGCTCCTAAAGGCATTTGGGGCAACGACAGATGTATTTCCATATGCAAAGCAGTATGCCAGCATAACATTGATTGGAATGCCGTTTCTCATTGTAACGAATGGTATGAGCAATTTGATTCGAGCAGATGGAAAACCAAAGTATTCAATGGTCTGCATGGTTGTGGGAGCTATTATCAATACCATTCTTGACCCCATTTTTATTTTTTTGTTTGCGATTGGGGAATTGCCGGCGGAGCTTGGGCAACGGTTATTGGGCAAATTTTTTTTCTTTCATACTCGCACTCCGTTATCTATGGCGTTTCCAAACCCAATCCATTTTGAAAAAGAAAGTCGTTTTTATTGGACATTAAAGAAAGCCTGAAAATTTGCAACATGGGGATAAGCAGCAGCTCAAATCAGATTGCAGTTACCGTGATTCAAATCATTCAGTACAATTCGTTGACTTATTACGGCGCATTAACAAAATATGGAGCGGATATTCCCTTGGCAGCTTGCGGAATCGTTATGAAAACAAATGCCATAATCCTTGCGATTGTTGTAGGAATCTCGCAGGGAACACAGCCGATTATCGGCTTCAACTATGGGGCAAGGCAATACCATCGTGTACGGGAGGCTTACCTGCTTGCGGTAAAATGGAACCTTGTTGTTTCCACTATTGCTTTCATCGCATTTCAATTTTTCCCCGCAATCTATCATTTCGCTATTCGGAAATGGGGACGAGCTGTATTTTGAATTTGCTGTTTTGTTCATGCGTACCTATCTTTTCATGGTGTTGGTAAATGGTGTGCAGTTGCTTTCTTCCAGCTTTTACCGCAATAGGAAAAATCGTTAAGAGGTGCTCTGTTGGCATTAACAAGGCAGACCTTTTTTCTTGATTCCGCTTACCCTGCTGCTCCCGCTTCGTTTCGGAATTATGGGAGTATTGCTAGCGGGCCTGTTGCTGATTTTTTCAGCGTTTGTGCTATCTGTTGTCCTGGTGGGTATAGAATTAAAAAAACAAAAAAAACTCGCTTATAATTTAAGCCACAGCATATAGCTATTATCCACAGCTACTGAGCAAGTGTTATCAATACCGATAACAAAATGATAACATTAGCTTATATATGGAGGCGTTTATGAATCTCCACCTTTTCAGAATTTTATCGTTCTTTCCGTTTCCGATATGCCGCGGATGGAATATCGAATTCTTTTCGGTATTCAGTCACCGTCCGTCGTGACACTTCTATATCCATGGAAGACAGCACTCGACGCAAGCTTTCGTCTGACAAAGGATGCAATTTATCTTCTGCGTCTATAATGCGGTCAAAACAGATTTTCAGCATTCTTTTGTTTACGGGCGCTCCATTTCCTACCTTGCCGCTTACAAACTCCCGAAGCGGGACCGTGTGTCCAGAAAAGAAAATATACTTGTCTTTGATGCCGCGGCTGATGGTACTTTGATGGAAGTGCAATTCTTGGGCGATTTCCTGAACAGACAGAGGAACGGGGGCTGGGACTTGCCCCAAGAGGTATTCTTTTTGTCTGTCCAAAATAAAACGAATCATTTTGATCAGGGGTAGATTCTCGTCGCTCCAGATCCTGTTGCATCCTTATGATTCGATGATTTTGATCTTCTAAATAAGCACCTAATTTTGTTGTTTTCTGCTGTTCTATTATAGCAAGATATTCCGGGAGCGGAGAAATTTTAGGCAGAGCCCGCTGGTTGTAAGACACCGTAATTTCCTGGCCCTGGATTTCCACAGCAGCATCCGGAATTATATAGACGGGCAAATCGCTGGACTGCAAAAACCCATTGCTGGGAATTCGGGTTAAATGCTTGAATGACTTGACAGTAGCGTTGTGCTTCAGCAAAAGGAATCTTCAGATCTTTTGAGATTTTTTTCTATATTTCCTTTCGCCAGAAGGGGGAAGATAATCCTGAATGATGTTCAGAGTATATTTGTTAAAAAATAGGGACTGTGAGCTAATTGGAGGGTTAAACATTCCTCCAGAGAGCGAGCACCCACTCCGGTCGGAGCTAAGCTCTGCACAGCGTACAAAAAGCCTGCGTGGCCTCTTCCACTGAACTTCCCATGAAGGAAGCCAACAAATCGATATCCAGCTGTCATCACGATGGTTCATGCCGTAAGAAGTAGCTGAACTCATCAGCAGTTCAAGAATCATTTCATTTTTGAATACCTGCAGTCATTAGTAACTTATGTGACTTTAGCGATTGTCTCATTTCCTCAGCTGATATCTAGTTAAGCCATGAATCATCGTTTTTGCTGGGTGGAAGAGCATTCAGTATGAGGCCTTGAAACCATTTTGAACATGAGAAAGCACAAACCTGAGACATCACCATACAATCTTCAGTTTCATTTTGAGCCGGACTTAAAAATAGAGTTTAAACAAGACCAGACAAAATTTTGTTGTTTTATTGAAGGCCCTCGGCTCCAATTTTAGAAACAATTCCATTCCAATTTATTTCCAGCACAAAAGTCAAGTTTCTGAAACCCTGGTTTTCAGTTGCATTTACCAAAGTTCAAGAAAACAAAATTCACAAAAAACCCTCAAAGAATTTAGAAATTGCACACAGCGCATAGAATAGTACAGGCGAACCGATAGGTGAGGTAAATCGCATAAGGATCATGGCGATACCGGCCCGATACATCCATAAGCGGTGACACGCCCCTTATTGCCATCGACATTATACCAAGCTTTTAAACAGATAGCAGCCTGCAACGAGAGGGACAAGTCCTACAAGATTATATAGAGACATCAGACCTGCGTCGCCCTGGACATACTTGAAGTAGTAAGTATACATGGAACCCTCTTCCGTGGATAAAAAGCCCCAGAGCAGTTGGCCGCAGAATGCAATCAAAAAATGGGCGATTTGCCAACATGGATTTAAATTGAACCCTAAGGGGGTACTTATGCTTGACCGGAGGAGGAACGACTTCCTTCTGCGTCGCAAACACGACTGCGGAACAGCACATAAATATGAGCACAAAATGACCGCAGTCAGGCGGTATCCCATCGCGGCATCCCCTTTGCCCAAAGCAGAGACTATGGGAATAACGATGATCCCAATTCCGGCAATAGAGATATTGGCAAGGGTGATCCGCATAGTGGACAGCTTCGCCCGTTCGTCCGTATTCTGAGTTAAAACACTGGTCATTGCGCTGTATGGAATATTCACTCCTGTGTAACAGAATACCAGCAGTGCATATGTCACATACATATAGACAATCTTGGATGTATTAGACCAATCGGGGTGTGCCCAGAACGTCAGCACCGTGATGATTGCTGTTGGGAAAGACATCAGCAGCACCCAAGGCCGGTAGCGGCCCCAGCGGGTCCTGGTGCGGTCGGACAGACCTCCAATAATTGGGTCATTGATCGCGTCCCATGCCCGTGCAATCAGCATCAGCAAGGGGAGACAGCCGCCATTGGGATCCCAAATACATCTGTATAGAAAATCATCAGATAGGATCCCACAAAGGTCCCAAACAAAATTATTGCCGAAGTCTCCCAAGCCAAAGCAGGATGCCTTCCAAAAAGGAATCTTAATATTTGTATCCACAGTTTGGATGGATTCAGTTTCTTTCATGGGCGCTCCTCTCTATTCCTTTTTTCATCAATCTGCAGATTCTTAAAATGTAATAATTCCCTTAATATATCCGGGCGGCTTCGTATCCAGCAGCCGGAAGCCTTCGTCAACCCGTTCGAATGGGATACGGTGGGTGATCAAATTCCTCTGTGGGATACACCCCTTGACATAACTTCCACTCCGATTTCCAATGCATGTATTCATTCGTATAATAAGGATGAACCACATGGATAATGGGAGAAATCTTCATAAAATACCTCCTCTGTCCGTGTCTTCATTTGGCATCTTCAACAATGCTAACCATACATCCTTCAAATTCGGAGACGCCCCTCCACATCCATTTAGACATTGGCTCCTGCCGTGCCAATTGCCACTTGTTATCCGAAGTCAGATGGCAATAATACGTTTGAAAGCCCACTTTCAGTCCACAAATCATATGGGCCTCAAGAACAAAATCTCATCGCCAGCAACCTGGCCCCTGATGGGTTTCAAGAATGTCATCGTTGAGTCACGCAAATATCATCGGCTCACCAGGCAGGCGCTGTATCGCTTGGAAGATAAGTTCCCCTGGGATTCGTGAACATTTTAAAGTTACGCTGGCAATAAATGCCCGCCAATCGCCTGCTCTTGAAACAGGGACGGCACTGCCTGCTGGCCCCGACAACGGGCATTGTGTCATGCCCACTCCCATGGAACCGAGGTTTCTGACTGGCGTTTGCTTCTCCATGGCGCTGGCCCCGCGATATGTGGATGTCAGAATGCTACAGCCTGCTACTGATAAGTTTTCATGTTAGTCATTTTTCAGCGATTTTCCAGTAACAAATCAAACTGCTTAGCGCAAATTCAACATGGCTCTTTAGTTCATCGCGTGTTTTCTCTTTCCCCACTTTATTTTGGGAAATGATTTTTGTTGTTCCGGCAGTGAAGCGCCCATGACTCCAGTGAAGTCAATGCCAACTCCTGCTGAATCTAAGTCTCTGACGCCATCATCAGGGACAGGGTAATGTTAAGCCCAAAGTGCCCTCATTAGTATCGGTGCTGCTCAGCTCACAATGTTGTATTTTCAGCGACAATTGCACTCTGTCTTCGAAGGTTGTTAAAAGATCTTCATCAATGGGTTTGACGTAACATGTTCAATTCATGGCAGAAATTCATTTGCTGTTAACCTGGTGCCTCCATCGCTGGGCGATCATTATTCAGCGTGGTGACAGTTCTGAGCCTTTATCGAATTCACAGCCTTTTCTATGAAATGATGGCTGACAATTTGAGTTTGCTGTTGATTCATCGTTGGACCAACATCACGCTATCGGTGTTCTACAATTGTCAATTCGGGGAAGGCGCGAAGCCGCAACGTCCTCAAAAACCCCATTGGATCCAACCAAGTTTAATATTAAGAAATGTAAATTATTACTCATTGAGCATTTTATGTTTAAGAATGTAAAGAATGGGGATTTTCCTGGCAAGCCACAGGGCATTCTCGATTCTATATTGGCAGCCGAAACGCTGTTTCGGGGTGGGTTTTGTTCCATTGACGCATCGGGAAAAGTTCTGACAGACCGTGATTGCTCATTTCAATCTTGTTCATTACTTGATAGCCCATAAATGTTCCTCCTTTTTTTGTCAAAATCAGGCTTGAAGCGCCTGAAGCGCTTCCTCCATATCCTCTTTGGACACAGAAATATGATGGCACCAGGTGCGCTCGGCAAATGTGCAGCCTTTCCCTTTGATGGTGTGCAGAATAATGGCGCTGGGCTTATCCTGAACCGCTTTGGCATTTAGAATTGCCTCATGAATGGCATTATAGTCGTGTCCGTTGATCTCAACAGCATCCCAGTGGAAGCTCTTAAATTTGTCTACATAGCTCTCCATCTCATTAATCTGACTAACGTAGCCGTCAATCTGGGCTTTTATTGTCATCCACAAAGAGGATAAGATTTCCCAGCTTCTGCTGTGCCGCATACAGGATGGCTTCCCAATTTTGGCCCTCCTGGGACTCCCCGTCTCCCATAATGCAATAAACAGTGTTCTTTTTTTCATTTAAAAGGTATGCCTGCGCGATGCCGGCTGCAATTGAGAGCCCCTGTCCCAGAGAGCCTGTGGTCATATCAATACCCGGCGTCTTCCGGCGATCACAATGGCTGGGTAAAATTTGTTCCGGGCTGGTTCAACGTTTCCATCCACTCCATCGGGAAAAAGCCTTTCAGTGCCAGTGCCGCATAGATGGCCGGTCCGCGTGGCCTTGGAGCAAACCAACCAGTCCCGGCCCTCCCAGGAAGGATTTTTGGGGATCGTATTTCATATCCTCCCCATATAGAACGCTCAGCAGATCTGCAATCGACATACATCCGCCGATGTGGCCAAATCCCCGTATTCCAATCTGCCGGATGGTTTGGATCCGAATTTCGCGGGCGAAAATTCTGCAATTCCCGCTCTGTTTCTTGCGTCAGCATAAACCACACTCCTATATTTGGTCACGCTTTTGCGTGCCTGCTAAAATACAAGCAATTGCTTTGCCATAACGGACACCTTTTGCCTGAACATCTGGTAAACCAGTGAAATTTGGATCATTTGATAAAAAACCATTTCTTTTTTTTGGCTATTCTGATGAGTTCAGTATGTCCATCTCAAAAAGCCAGTGGGCTGAGAAACGTCTCCCCACGAAATGGAATAAGCCTTCGCAAGAAAATTCTCATGGCGAGACAATAAAATTCTCAAAAAATTTTCAATCGAATGGATCTGTTTTACCGAATCTGTCATAATTCGATGTACTTGCACCTCTATTTTTTCCTTGTTTTGTCCATCTTTGTCCGCAGACACAATTGGCAGCTTTTATGCTGGGTATTTTGTAGCGGGTCCCTAATATTGTAAGGGAGGAATTCTTATGTTAACCAATTTAATTTTCATGCTCCGTCTTTCGTAGTGGCGGGAAGAAACAGTGTTCATCAAACCGGGGAACTTTTAAACCAATGGGGCGCAGGCAAAAATATCATGGTGGTGTGCGGCAATAAAACCTATTCCCTTGGGTTATTGAATTCTCTGTTGGACAGCATCCGCAGCGAAGGCTTTACGCCCTATGTCTTTCATGGCTCTTTGCCTGACGCACCGGTGGAGACTGTGCGTAGCGGCGTAGCTTATGCGAAAGAACATGACGTATCCGCTATTGTCGCCTTTGGCGGGGGCAGCGCCATGGACACAGCCAAAGCAATTGCCTGCATGTTGGACGTAGACGGGGATATCATCGCATACTGCAAGGGACAAATCAAGCCGATCCGCCGCAGCAACCTGCTGTTTGCCATCCCCACCACTTGCGGTACAGGGTCAGAGAGCACTGACATTGGGGTTGTGTTGGATCGGGAAGCAAATTACAAGTCATATTTTGCCAATCCCTTTGCCGGCCCCGATGTGGCTATTTTTGGATCCCGTACTGCTGACTGCGCTTTCTCCCTCCATGATCGCAGCCACAGCCATGGATGCATTTTCCCCACAGTGCAGAAGCATATACCTGCAAAGCCGCCAATGTTATGATGGAACCGCTAGCCCTCGCTTCCATGGAGATGATTGTAAAGCATCTACCTGCCGCAATGAAAGAACCCGGCAATCTGGAGGAACTGGAACAGTTGCTGATCGCCTCCTGTATGGCCGGACAGGCGTTTACTCAGGTCGGCCTTCATTTGGGTCATGCCATAGCTCACGGCGTAGGTGTATATGGTCACGTCCATCATGGAACCGCATGCGCTCTGGTTCTGCCTTATGCCCTCTCATCGGTGAGCGAGGTCATTCCTGACCGCATTGCAAGGATCGGTAAAATTCTTGGCGCCGAAATCCAGCCAAGCCGCCCCAAAGGAGATCGGTCGCATTGTCAGCGATTCTCTGCAATCGTTCAACCGCTCGATCGGCATTGGGCGTCTTTCCGACTATGGCGTCACAGAGGAACAGCTGGACTCCATGGCGGAATATGCAATACATGAGGGCGGAACACAAGGGAATTCTTTCCGCCCATCGCCCAAAGCAGAGGTAGTAGAGTATCTGAAATCCATTCTGTAATATAAATAAATCGGCAAAATGCGGACGGGACTTTTTGCCCGTCCGCTTTCCTGTCAGAAGAAGAGAATTGCTTGCAAAGTAGCGCAAACACGTTATAATGTTGTAAAGGGGGTGTTTTGCAATGTTAGATGCAACGGACCAGCAGTATTTTCAGAATCTAAAACACCTATGGGCACTTTTCCGGGAAACCGGAGAAATTTCCCCAGAGGTGAGGCCAATGATCGCTTCATCTTGGATGCGCAGCAGAGACTTCCATGTGGATATGATGAAGCCTCTTCGGGCTCCGATTTTATCCCGTCCTGAGCTCCAAGCTCTGCAAGCGACCAATCAAACCCTGATTGATCTTGCGAAACCCATTATGGAAAAAATGCATTCCTTGGTCGGGAAAACCAAAAATTTGATTTCTCTTCATAACCCAGACGGCTATATGCTTTACTCTTGCGGGGACGAATATTATGCCGAGATGGAGCATGAAAGTTCGTTTTCACTGGGTGTTTGCTGGCATGAACGCTATATCGGAACAAACGGAATTACCCTGGCCTTGCTGGAAGATTCTCCCGTCCAGGTTTATGGGGCCGAGCATTATTGTGCCGCCCAGCATGACGGGACTTGTTCAGCCGCTCCGATCCATGAGGGAGATGGAAAGATTATCGGTGTGCTGAACATGGCCGGGAAAAAGACTGGTCAGGAACGCTTCACACCATGGGGGCTTGTGGCATTGGCGGCTTTTTCCATTGAAAATCATCTTACATTGTTACATTCCTACAAATTGGTAGACACAGCAATTTCCAGTATTTCAGAAGGAATTGTTGTGGTGGATCATGAGCTATGTATCCAACGAATTAACCGAGGTGGAGAGCAAATTTTATGTTCCAACAAGGAGAAATTGTTGGGGCGCTCAATTTCGACATGGTTCGGAGCTCGGTATGAAGAACTGCAATCCCGCTTGCAGAAGGAAATGAACCCCCTTCTCATTTGCAGAAGAAGAACTGCTTGTGGAGGGACATCATATTTCTTGCAATATCTCTATTTTCCCTATTGCAGTGGAACAGCATCCGGAGGGGGCGGTTTTGCTTCTCCGGCGTAGCCGCTCGGTCAACGCTCTGGCCAATCAAGTAATGGGGAACCGCGCTCGGTATGTATTTGACTCCATCATTACCCAAGCGCCTCAAATCCTGCATACGATCCAGACAATGGAGAGTATAGCGGCCACGAATTGTACGGTGCTATTAGGGGTGAGAGCGGAACAGGAAAAGAGCTATTTGCCCATGCCATTCACAGTGCTAGCCATCGAAAAAATCTGGCCTCGCGTTTATTGCAGTCAACTGCGCCTCCCTGCCACATTCTCTTGTCGAAAGCGAACTATTCGGCTATGAAAAGGGGGCGTTTACCGGAGCCCTTGGACAAGGTAATCCTGGAAAATTTGAACTTGCTGATGGCGGAACAATTTTTTCTGGATGAGATCGGAGAACTTCCTTTGGAAATCCAAAGCAAACTTTTTGCGCGTTTTGGACTCTCACCGAATCTTTCGATTGGAGGAAAAAACGGAAAAGAATTTAAACATCAGAGTCATTGCTGCAACGAACCGCGATTTACAAAAAAGAAGTAAGAAATCATAATTTTCGAGAAGATTTATATTATCGCATCAATGTGCTCTCTTTTCACATTGTCCCATTGCGGGGAGCGGATTGGAGATGTGCCTCTTTTAGCAAAAACTATTTTATCGGGGGAGATCAACCGCAGAGGGAACGAGAGTCCAAGATCATATCTCCGGAGTGTATGCGAATTCTAGAGCAACACACTTGGCCGGAAATGCGAGAGAATTGCAAAATGTGATTTTGCGTGCCTACTACTGCAGTGGGAAAAACGATGTAATTTTGCCGGAACATCTCCCGGATGACTTGCTGCATCCGTTATCAAACACGCGAACACCACAACCAAAACAATATTCCGGAGAAGACACCGCGCAGAAGGAAAAAATCGAGCAAGCGCTTTCTCAATGCAACGGAGATACAAAAGAGGCTTGCAAACAACTTGGAGTCAGCCGTGCTACGCTGTATCGATATTTAAATTATTACAACATACAGGCCGACTTTTTAAAGCAAAAAACCAAAACTACATAGTGCCCTTTGCTGGCCGCAAAGGTATAGAGCAAATACAACTGAACGAAGTACACCA
>VOFK01000927.1_pt1 | contig 27344 bp, 53 predicted proteins | sample 5384121 | NCBI WGS metagenome assembly VOFK01 (sample SAMN12384730, study PRJNA508395) | human gut metagenome | isolation source: healthy gut J | host: Homo sapiens | reverse complement strand
TCATTGTACTTCTAGTTCAGTTACATTATTGCTTGAAGCTGACTAGCTATCACTGAGAGCGACCAGCAAACAACGGCTTTGCCCCTGTCAGGATAAGCGCTGAAGGTGGGCAACGCGCCCCTGGACGCTGCGGGCGCGATCTCACGTCTTTACACTGACGCGGAGGGCGGCGAGCTGGTGTCCAGCTTCGACCTGGACCGCAATTGGGCGGCCTCAAGCAGTACGTATTAAGTCCAGGTGAAATGGTCTACACCGGCTTGGCTCTTCTCTCCGTCCTGCACCGCGACTGCCGCCCTGGCCTGGGCGACGCTTCCACGAGACGTTTAATTAGGCCGAGGCCCTACAAAGGAAGGTTTTGCTTATGGCGAACATTATCTGAGGGTGTGAAACCCGCCGAGGGCGGGAGGCAAAGGCCCCAGGAGAAAGAAATCGGAAACCCCTAAGAACGACAGCAGGAAAGCAGGCAGTAGCTGCCTCGAGCAGAGCGACACCGTGGAAAATGAACCAAACTGCTTAAGCTGGCCTCAACGCCATGACAACGCTCGAACACGATGGAGACGCCTGGGCATCCCACCGGGAGGCGGCAGACACCGCCGTAAAGAACAAGCATCATCCGACTTATCAATTCAGCGTCTGCCTGGATTGAGACCATCACCGGCGAAAGTTCGGGCAAGGCCACCTACCCCAGATATGTTGCCCCCGAGGCCAGGAGCTTGTGCTCACTCAGTACCCCTATCCGGGCGGTTGAGGCGTCCGGGACACCGGGAAGCGTGCGTGGACAACTACGACTTCACCATGACCGGAGACGGGCGTACTGTACCGCGATGGAGGATGGGTATTCCCTTGTCGGCGGCCTTGCAGGCTGACTTCCGCCCCCCGGCGCTGGAAGTAAAGTTCACCGCCGAATTTTTATTGCTGCCCAAGGACGCGACCGAAGAATGACCATCCCGATCTACCGAAAGGAGGGACATCGCGTGGCGATTGTCGGGGAACAGGAGTTCCACCATCTGCGGAACGGCGCTCAGGGCCTTGCGGCGTTCTCCATCTCAAACGTCGTGGACCTTTGACAAAGGAACCCCGCGCCTACGGATGGGGCCCTGGCCCCCTACATGAGGTGGTGAGCCTATCTGGATCCCGCGATAACGTCCCCACCCTGCGGCGGGTCAAAGGCCGAGCTGGGAGAAACTGAACCACACCCGGATAAGAAAATAGGCATCAGGGCAACGCAGACAGTGAGCTGCTGATGATTGCCCGTGTCCATGAGTACGGGGCCACCATCACGCCCAAGGCCACCCGAAACCTCTGCATACCCATCCACAAGGACAGCTACGACAAAAAAGCCCCAGGGACTTCCAGGACCTCTTCTTTATCCGGTCCAGGGACGGCTACCTGTTCGGCGTCGTAGCCAAAAAGGGACGGAGGGACAAGGGATAATCCGAATAACCTCAAGTTCCTGTTCTTGCTGCTGCCCTCCGTCACCATACCGGAGCGCAGCTTCATCCGGGCGGGCTTCGACCACAACAAGAACAAGCTGGCCGAAATCGTCCAGAATGAGGTTGCCCGCATCTGGCAAGGTCAGCAGACGGCGGACGGGGCCATATCGTGGATAGGCGGGCAGGCCGTGGGCCTTATCCAGCAGTTTATGAGCGACGCGAGCAACTTTGAGCCGAAAGGAAAAATCCAGAGGGGCGCTATCCGTCCTATGCGGACAGCCCTCTCATGGTGACCGGACGGCTCGAAATTCGATCACGTGGGGAGGTTGAGGAATAATGGGCGTCCCGTTCAAAATGGCGCAGCCCATGATACCGGGCGGCCTGCTGCATACCATGTACGAGGTCCAGGCGGGAGGCCACTACGACCAGGACAAGGGGCGGCCAGTGGGTAGCCGGTGAGCCTGTGCGCGTCCCCTTTGAGGGGGCGCGGTCCTCCCTGTGAGCGACAAGGACCTACGGCGTGAAAATCACCGGCACCGTGTCCGATCTGAGCGAGAAAATCTATACCAACGGCCATGCGCTCCAGGTGGGAGCACAGGTCTATGACCCCTGACAGCGGAAACACCTACACCGTGACCCAGGAGTTGGGCCACAACAGCATCCACCCGATGAAGCGGTATCTGGTAGAGGCCAGAACCGGCGCGGCGCCGAAAGGGGGCGGTGGGGCGTGAGTTTCGTCACGAAGCGGAATGCCCTCATATCCGCGCTTCATAAGACCGTGGGCGTCCCGGTCCTGCTGGCCTCCCAGGTCAGCCGGAGGCAGAACCCCCGTTCATCGTCTACTCAGTGACCGCAGACTACATCCCGGACGGCGGCCTGGGCAACTACTCGCTGGGTGAGGGTGCGACGCAAGACGATCTGGTGGAGGTCCGGGAAGAGCAGCCCACCGCCACCCTGTCATTTACTGCTTGCAGCGTGAACCGCTGCTACGACGATAAAGGCTCCCAGGTGCAAGTCCTGGGTGCAGATGAGGCCCTGGAGCTGGCAACGCTGGCCCAGGGCTTTTTCCGCATACCGGGAGAACGCCATAGCGGGGCCGGTTTCGTCGTTGTTGATGTCACCAACGCCACCAGCCGGGACGCCCCCTGGAGCTTGACGAAATGGGCCGCCGGTTCGGTTTCGATGTCCGGCTCCGGTACACCCGGACCGACGCGGCGGCCATCAGCAAACTTGAGAAACCCACAATCAAAGGAAACGTAAAGGAGTGATTTTAATGCCGAAAGACGTTGTTGTGGTCGTGAATATCGACGCCAAGCCCAGCGGAACGGAGAACCTGGACATTCTGCTGCTGTCCACCGAGGGCGCTAACGACGTGGCCGTCTACCGCGATCTGGACGTCATCAAGGAGGCGTTCACCGGGAAAAAGGTCGCTGCTATGGCCGAAGCCCTGTTTGAGCAGGGCAAGACCACCCTTGCGGAGACCCTTATCCGCAAAGTGAAAATCGCCGGTATCGCTGCCCCCCTCCGGGGCGGTGAGACCGAAAAAGGCATCTGCTCTGGTGCAGGCCGTGGGAGACCCTGCAGGGAGACCGATGATGATTGGTATATCCTGCTGACCGACCAGGACGGCGATGAGGCCGTGAAAGCCCTCTGCGCCTGGGCCGAGGCCACCGAGCCTACCGAAGCAGAGCTGGGCGCGGGCGAGGAAGACCACCGCAAAGCTCTACTTCGGGCGCACTCAGAACAAGAGCCTTGCCGTCACCAACCGCCGGTCCATCGTCATCTACGGGGGCCAGGATGAGGAATACCCCGACGCCGCCTATGTGGGCAACGTGGGGCCGTTCTACCCTGAGAGCGTAACGTGGAAGTTCAAGCGGCCCCAGGGCCTCACCGTCCCGGACCTCACCAACGCTGAGCGCGACGCTCTGGAAGAGGCCAACGTGAACTTCCTGACCGTCGAGTACAAGCGGGAGTATGTGAAGAACGGCGTGTGCGCCGACGGCGAATTTATCGACGTCCAGATGGGCGCTGACTACATCGCCAAGAACATGAGGGAAAACCTCTACGACATCTTCCTGGAGAACCCCACCATTGGCTACACCGACGCAGGCTTTGCCCTGGTCGCTGCCGGCGTGTTCTCCGCTCTGAACCGCGCTACCGACCTGGGCATTATCGCCCTGGACCCGGAGAGCGAGCAGGGCGTCTTTACCGTTGTAGTCCCCAAGCGGTCCCAGGCCACCGACGAAGGCCCGCGCCCGGCAAATGCCGGACATCACCTGGGAGGCGCAGCTTGAGGGGGCGCGGTCCACACCGTCAAAGTCAAGGGCGTACTGCGGGCCACCCTGAGCGCGTGAGAAAGGAGCGTAATTCATCATGGCTAAAGGCATCGAAGTTGCGAGCTATGACCCTAAAAAGGTCAACGTCATTGTCGGGGGCCGCACCATCACCGGCTTTGCTGCTGATGGTGTCGTGTCCGTCACCAAGAACGAGGACAGCATCACCCCCGCCGTAGGCGCAAAGGGCGACGTGACCTACTCCGAGAACGCCAACGAGCGGCACCATCGCTATTACCCTCATGTCCACGTCTTCCAGCCTGTCCTATCTTCGGGAGCTGGAGGCGAAGCGTCGGGCCGTCAACGTGACGATCTCCGACGTGAACGACGCGGACGCGTTCACCCTCAGCGCGGACAACTGCCGGGTAATGAAAATGCCCGACCTCACCCGCAATAAGGAGCAGAGCACGATCACCGTCAACATCTATGCACCGTCGGTAGTCCCCCGCTAAGGGGGGCTACCCATGAAAGGCTATCCCAACTGGCCGAACAAACCAAAATCACTATCTGAAAGGGGCTACCGAAAATTTATGGCTAAGCAGAAGAAAGTCACCGTCAACGGCGAGGAATACACCCTCAGTCCGTCTCTCCCACCTGGTACTTCGGCGTCAATGACGATTGCGGCATGACCGGCGGCGGACGCCGGGACACCACCAAGTACATTGACACCATGCTCAAGAACGTGGTCATTTCTCCCGCCGAGGTCAAGGCCGACGGCATCAGCTACTTCGATGAAAAGGATGACATCAAGACCCCGGAGAAGCTGATTAAGGCCATCGAAACCTTTCTGCGAGAGTGAGCTTAACGTAGACCGCGCAATCAGAAAGGCCAAGCGAAACCGGAATATGTGGGTCCTCATCTTCACCGGCGGCGGCCTGTGCTATGCCGACTTCAAGGGCATGGACCTGGCTGAGTACCAGGAGGCGGTGCAGGCCCGCATACTCTACAACGAAGACTGGGGCAAGCAGCGGGGCGAGTGACCCCGCTGCTTTTACTTTTGCAGAAAGGGGGGTGGAGCCAATGGCAGACAACCGGGAGCTTACCTTTGGCATGGACTTTGGCCTGGATGACGCGATAAACCGCCTGGGCGAGACGATAGACCGCCTGGAGCAGATCGTGGACCGCGCCCAGGACGTTGAGGACGCCGCTCAGGATATGGGCGCTCGCGTCCGCGCCGGTACTGACGCGATCAGAGACGGAGCCAGAGATGCAGGCGACGCCCTGGATGACCTGGAGGATGACGCCGACGATGTAGGCACCAGCTTCCGGGATATTGGCAGAGAGGCGGACAGCTTCGGTGCTGCCGTAGGAAAATCTATGGGCGCTGCGGCCAAAGAGACCAATAGCGTTTCCAAGACCATCAAGGCCGGATTTGACGGGGCCATAGGCTACTCCCAAAAGAAGTTTTCCGACTTCACCGGCAAGGTGAAGACCGGAAGTAAAGGGCATCGGGACCGCGTTCACGCACCCGATAAACACCATCCGGGGAAGTTCTTGAGCGCGGTGGAGGCCGCTGCCGACAGGATTAACAATGTGGGCGATGAGGCCGACGATGCGCGAAAAAGACCTGGACGATATGGGGGATGAGGGCGACAAGGCCGGAGGCGAAATCAAAGAGGCCATCAAGGGCGCCCTCGCCGCCTTTATCGGCTTTGAGGCAATCCAGGCCGGTATTGATATGCTCAAGGAGCTGGGCGCGGCGGCCATCGAAGCAGCCGGGTCCGCTGAGAATGTGGGCCGGAAGTTTGAGGCCAACTTCTCAGGCACCGACGCCGGGGAGTGGGCAGAGAACTACGCCGACGCCATCCACCGGAGCAGCGATGAGGTCAAGTCTTTCATGGTGTCCAATAAGGCCCTATACGGGGAAATGGGCATCACCGGGGACGCGGCCCGCAGAGCTGTCCAAGGCCACCACGTCCCTTGCCTATGACTTCGGCAACGCCTTTGCCATGGATGACACCGAGGCCCTGGGCGTGGTCCAGGACTACATCAGCGGGAACAATGCGGCACTCGAAGAGTACGGCATCCACATTGATGAAGTGGCCCTGAAAAAATACCGCGCTCTCAATGGGCCTGGGAGACCAGATAGACGAAATGGACGATGCTACTCTGGCCCAGGTCCGCATGAATGCCCTGCTGGGGCAGACCGAGAAAATCCAGCAATCGGCGGCCAACAGCACCGGCGGCCTGGTGAACAGCACCAAAGACCTCAAGGGCATCTGGAGCGAGTTCATGGCCGACGCTGGCAGCCGGTTTACGCCGGTCATCGAAAGCCTGTTCAGCACCATCCTGGATAGCTGGCCGACCATAGAGCCGATGCTCATGCAGTTCGTGGATATGCTGAGCAACGGGCTTGCCCAGGCTATGCCGGTCATCACGGAGCTGGGCATGACCTGTTGCCCGTCCTAACGGACGTGCTGGGGACCGTGTTCGAGGCCGGCCTCCCACTCTTGCAAGTGTTCGGAGACCTGGCGCAGACCATCCTACCGCCTGTGGCGGACATCATAGGCATGATAGCCGAGACCGTCATGCCGCCCCCTGGTGGACATCCTGAACACCCTAAATACCTCCATCATTCAGCCCCTTGTGCCGGTCATTCAAAAAGCTGGCCGAGGCGCTGCTACCGCCCATTGCGCAACTGCTGGGCCTGATCTCCCCCATCCTGGAGGCCGTAAGCCCTGTGCTTGAGGTCATCGGAGATGTCCTGGGCGTCATCGCTGAGGTCCTGGGCAAAGTGGTAGGCTGGCTGGCCGACGGCGTGGGCAAGGTCGTAGGCTTCTTCTCTAACCTGTTCGGCGGAGCCAAGGACAGCGAAGAGGCGGTAACGACCTGAGCGGGTCCATCAATGGCCTTGATGACGCCGCGAGCAAGGAGACTTCCTTGTGGTCGATACGTCGCAATACAAGGAGGAAGTCACCGGAGCGGCGGAGATCCACTACCGAGGCCGTCACCGAAAGCTCAACCAGGCCGCCGAGATAACCGACGTAAATTTCATGGCTATGGGCGCGTCCGCTACGGCGGCCTATGGGACCATGCAGACCGACGCGGAGACGGCCTGGAGCGCCATGCAGACCGCAGCCACCACAGGCACGGACGCCATCGTCGCACAGTTTCCCGTATCACGGCGGCGGCCCGTGAAGCGAGCAACGCCTCAATGTCCAGATAGGAGCGCAGCATCCCGCACAACGCCGGAGGCACGGATAACTTTGAGGGCGGTCCCACGTGGATGAACGAAGAGGGCGGCGAGCTTGCCATCCTCCCCGGCGGCTCTGCCATCATTCCGGCGGACCAGACTGACCGCCTGATGAAATCCTACACCAACAACACGACCAACAACCGAAGCAGCCGGAGCGTCAGCTTTGCCCCCAGCGTCAAATCACGATTGCGGGTAATGCCGACACGGCTCCACCGTTGCCAACCTGAAAGAGCAGCTTCGCGCCCTGTTCGATGAGCTTTACCAAGAGGCCCAGGCGCAGGACTACACGGACCGCGCTATGCAGGCTGGCTTTGCATAAGGGGGTGCTACTATCTACACACTTGAGGGAAGAAAATGCGGAGTGGTCCGCTTCGAGCCTCTGACTACTGGCGTAGTGACCTCCGAGAGCGTGAGCCGGAGCAGCACGATCACCGATAACCCGGTTGAGGGCGGCTCCAATATCAAGACCATGTCTTTACTCAGCCGTTGAGCTTCCGGATCAGCGGGACGGCCATCAATGGCGCGGACACCATCGCCGCCCTGCAAAGATGTGGAAGAGCGGCGACATCATCACCTACACCGGGAGGAACCGCATCAGCAATCTTGTCATCCAGCAGCTCCAGAGCACCCACGACGCCAAGAACCGTGGGGGCTTCACGTTCACGGCCACCCAAAGCAAGTCACCCTGGGCAGCTCTGTGGACAGCGGAACGGCCTCTACTATGGCTGGCATGGACGCTGCGGCCTCTGCGTCACAGCCCAAGGCAACCACCAAGGCGGCGCAGAAGTCTTCCTCCCAAACCTCCAGCACCAAGGCGGACGGCCTGAAAACCACCGTCTCTACCACGATCTCATCCAGCGCCTATATGTCCTATAAACAGCTTCAACAGCAAGCCGAAGAGCAGCGCGGGGCCGACGTCCCGCGCTACCCCAGCAACACCGGGAGGAGGTAACGGACCATGCAGCTTATTGACCTGGGGCAAGAGGTTGAGTATATCGACATCGAGGTGAGCAAGGTCCCCTATACCTTTTCCGTGAAGCTCAGCGACAAGACCTATTCCTTTACCATCCGGTACAACGACACCGGCGGCTTCTTTACCCTGGACCTATCCGTGACGGCCACCGGCGAAGTGCTTTGCCTACGGAGACCCCATCCGCTACGGGCGGCCACTGTTCGGCCCCATTGAGGATGAGCGCTTTCCTTGCCGGTCATCATTCCCCTGTGCCTCACGGGGACGATGTGGACGCCGTGACGTGGGAGAACCTGGGGGAAGAGGTCAAGCTCTATCTCTTCGACAGGGAGGGAACGGAATGAGCTTCTGGATGAGAGAGGCCAGTCTCCAGATTGGGAGCAAGAAGTACAGTATGGACAATCTGTACTTTGAGTTTGAGGTCCCCTTTGAGGACAGCGACACCATCCAGACGGCCAAATTCAAAGCCTACAACCTGTCTGAGAGCACCCGAAAGGGTATCAAGCGCGGGGACGTTATCATCCTCAACGCAGGCTACGAGGGCGACGTGGGGCTATCTTCGTCGGCCAAGTGAGCGCTTGCAGCCACAAGCACCAAAATACCGAGTGGATCACCGAAATCTCAGCAACCGCCGCTATGGACCAATGGCTCAACTCCAAGGTCTCCAAGACCTATGCCAAGGGCAGCACGGCGAAAGAGATTGTCTCCGATCTGCTCAATATCTTTGGGGTTGAAATCGGGGATTTTTCCCTCGCCACGAACAAGGGCTCTATGACCGGGGGCTGGTGTGCAACGGCAAGGTAAAGGACGAACTCAAGCGCATTGTGGTGAACGACTGCAAGAGCCGGTTCCTTATACGCAACGGGAGCGTCTTCATCAATGACCCGACTAAGGGCATCGCAAATGGCCTTGTCCTTACCCTCAGAGCGGCTTGCTGCTGTCCGGGAATGAGGTTGAGGAAACCGTCATAGCTGTGGGCAGCGACAGCCAGAAAAGCAGCGCCACCAAGAGCGGAGAGGGGCAACTATGTGACCCGTGAGTGCCTGCTCAATTACCACATCGGACCGGCTGAGCAAGTTGTCATCCAGTCTCATAGCCTCAACGGGCGCTTCATCGTTGCCAAGGGGAAGCACACCGGCACACCGAAAGGCAACTGGAAAACCACCATCGAAATGAAACCGGCGTAAAGGGAGGGACCTTACCATGCCGAGACAAAAACCGAAAGCAAGCCTATGAGGACGCCAAGAAACAGGCGGACGCGGCGGGCCTTTGCGTTGCGGACGCGTTGTAAAGGTCCTTGCCTTTGACGAGGCGGCCTTGACCGTCGATCTTCAGCCGATCACCCGTTATCCGACGAAGACACATTCCCAGACCAAAGCCGCCGGTCCTGGCCGTCCCGTGGCTACCATCTACGGGGGCGGCTTTGTCATCCGTCCTGTCTACAAGGCCGGGGACATCGGCGTGGTGGTCTACCTGGACCGGGACAGTGACGCCGTTATCGCTGGAGGTGCGGAGGCAGACCCCCAACACCGAGCGCCTGCACAGCGGGGGATGATGCTGTCTTTGTGGGCGGCATCCGCACCGGCGGGCAACTCCATATCCGGCCTCCCCGCCGGGTCCCTGAGCCTGGGGACATCCGACGGCGGCGTGTACCTGTCCATCTCGCCAAGCGGCATCGACATCAAAGGGGAATGTGACCATCACCGGGGACCTGACCGTTACTGGCGGCGTGGTCAACCTGAACTGAGGGAGGTATGCGCTATGCCTGGAGCTGCACGGCAAGGGGGACGCCATACAAGGCACCACAGCGGGGGAGCACAACGGACACGCCACCCCGCACGGTCCCCTCCCTATCACGGGAACGATCTCCGGTGGGTGCTCCGGGGACGTTTTCATCAACGGGCGACCGGCGGCCTATGTCGGAAGCACCACAACCGAAAATGACGCCTGCTGCGGGAGCAGCCAAGGGAGCATCGCCCAGGGCAGCAGCAGCGTCTTCATCAACGGAAAACCCGCCGCCCGTATCGGGGGACACCCTGGCCGCCCACAATGGCACCGGGGCCGTCTCTGATGGCAGCGGGGGACGTTCTGATCGGAGGGTGAGATATGCAAGATAACTGGACCCTTAAAATTGACCCCGAAAGCAGAGACCTCATCCTCGATGACGCCGGAGCGCTGGAGACCATATCGGGCGATGAAACCACCGCCCAGGCCGTCCGGCTGACGCTGGAGGTCTACCGAGGGAGTTCCCCTTGACCCCACCCACGGCACGGAGTATGAGCGCATCATGGGCAAGAAGCGGGAGCGAGCTGGAGGATGACGAAATCCCGGAGGTAATTCGGCGCCGTCTTCCAGGAGCCACAGGTTGCCGAAGTGAGCGCCGTGGACTATGAGCTTGTGGGCCGGGGCCTGGAGGTCTCTGTGACTGGCCGCCTCCAGAGCGGCAATACCATCACTACGGAGGTGAGCACAGCATGAGCAATCAAGAATGGGGCGTGACCGAGCGCGGCTTCCACCGGCCTACTTACGTAGAGCTTCTGGACGCCATCGAGTACAAGGCGCGGGAGCTGTTCGGGAGCAAGGCCAACCTGACCGTCCGGTCCCCCCTGGGCATCTTCCTACGGATTTTCGCATGGATGCTGAACATCCTGTTCAGCCTCATGGAAGATGTCTACAATAGCCGTTTCGTTGATACGGCGGTAGGGACCAGCCTCTACAACCTGGGGAAAGCTATCGGCTTGTCCCCTGCTTCCCGCGCAAAAGGCGTCCGGCTACGTCGAGTTCACCGGCGCCGCCGGTACTCCTATCCCCGTGGGCTTCCTGGTCCGCACCGTGGCCGGATTGCAGTATGCAGTCCTGGCCGCCGGCCGCATCGACGATACCGGGAAAGTCACGTTGCCGGTCCAGGCCGTTGAGACCGGAGCGGACTACAAACGTGGCCGCCGAGACGGTCAAGGAAATCACAAACCCCATGGACGGCGTGAGCGCCTGCACGAACCCGGCAGCCATCGACGGCGGGCGGGGCCGGGAAACCGATGAAGAGTTCCGGGACCGCTATTATCAGTCCGTGGACTATGCGGGCGGCGTCAACGCGGACGCCATCGCCGGTGAAATCATGCAGAACGTGGACGCGGTTTACTCCGCGATCTGCTACGAGAACGACACCGACGAAACCGACGCCCTGGGCCTCCCCCACAGCATTGAGGCCATCGTCTACGGCGGCCTGGACGCCGACATCGCGCAGGCCATCTTCCGGCGCAAGGCGGCGGGCATCAGACCTCCGGCAGCTCTTCTATCGCCGTCATCGCCAAGAGCGGACAGAGCATCAATATCAAGTTTTCCAGGCCGACCACCGTTGCCGTGTATATTCAAATCAAGAACCTGGAGACCAACAGCGACTTTCCGGGCGATGGGCAGGACCGCATCAAGGAGGCCCTGGTGGAGTACATCGGCGGCGATGTGAGGGGCGGCCTGACTATCGGCTCGGACGTTCTCTATATGGCCTTGCCCGGTGTCATCCTGTCTGTCCCCGGTGTGGTGGACTTCGACCTGGGCATCAGCGAGACCGCCAGTGACTACGGGGAAGAGAACATCGTCATTGACACCAGGGAAAAGGCCGTGACCTCGACCGACAAAATCACCATTGCGGAGGTGAGCTGATGAGCTACGGCTACCTGTCTCAAATGCTGGAGTATCTGACCGGGGCTTATGCCCGGTCGGACATCCGCCACAGCCGACACAGCCTCCCCATGGAGACGAACATCGGGCGCTTATTCGGGACCCTTGCCTGGGGCCTTGAAATCATCCACGAGAACGCGGACCGGCTCAAGCTATGGGATGACATAGACAAGGCCAGAGGGTCCGTCCTGGACCGCTACGGGGGCCAATTTCGGCGTCGCTCGCGGTGGAGCGGACGATACCTTTTACCGCCTCTGCTCATCAAAATCAAAGATGATTGCGCTGCTTTCCGGCGGTGACATCGACACCATCATCTCCCGCTGCGGCCTCGCTCTTCAACGTGGACGTATCGGAGATAGAGGTCCGAGAGCTGTTTCCGGCGAAAATCTGGATTTATGTCGATGAAGCTGTCCTGGACTATGAGCGCCTGGAGGCCGCGCCCCTGATAGCGGAGCTGATGAAGCGCATCGCGGCGGCAGGCGTCGGGACCCGTGTTTTCCTGCGGACCTACCACACAGCACGGTCCCGGAGCTATTACGCGGTCCCGGCGCTGATCTACAACGAGCTTGAGGCGAAACCCCGGACAACCCCATTCCGCACGGCAACCTCCCCGCAGCTATGTGGGCCTGGCCGTGTGGGAGGACGTGTCGATAACTGCATCTATGAAAGCGAGGTAATACCATGCCAAACAGAGAAATCCTGGCCTCTCCTGACATCGCGGAGAGCGAAGAGGGCGCGGTGCTGCTCAACAGCGGCTACACCGCCCTGGGCAAAGTCATGGCCGGGAGCGGCGGCATCCAGTTCACAAAAAGCGGAGCTGGACAGCGGCGATCTCCCGGAGGGAACGGCGGTTGAGGACCTGACCGCCCCGGTTGAATATGCCGGAGACGCCATGATTGCCAAGTGCGAACACCGGCACCGGCGAGGCTACGGTGGTGGTCCAGGCTACCAGCGTGGGCGTCGAGACCGGCTTCTACGTCAAAGGCGTCATGCTCTACATCAAGGACCCGGAGGGCGATGGAGACGTTGCCTATTCCTATCTTCCCTCCAGAGCAAGCCGGAGTGGATGAGGCCCCAGGGCAGCCCGGTAAACAAGATGGTGACTTTCAACATCATCAACATTGTGGGCGCGGCGGCGAGCGTTTTCGGCCATCATTGACCCGGGCGCCCTGGCCCGCGTGGTGGACCTGGAAAAGTATGCGCTCATGGGCCACAGCCATGAAATCAGCGACGTTTCCGGCCCCGCCAACACCCTGAGCGACCATGCGGCCGCAATCGACCTACTCAACGATCTGGTGTCCGGCGATATGCCCGGAGGCATCAACAAGACCGCCGACTTTGCCACCCTCGCCGGTATCGCCATGCGCGACGGAGTTTGGAGCCAGACCGGACGCTCCATCACAGCATGACGGGGCTACTTTGCAGCCCCGAAGAGGCGAGCTGTCTTATTCCGAACCTTATCGCAGAGCTGGAGACCCCTTGCCCCTGCGAGGGCCTGAGGGGCTTGTGCTCTGCGGTTTGGGATATAAAGGCCAGAGGGTCACTATCCGCGTCCGGCCCGGCGTCCTCGAAGTGGACGGCGTACCGGCTGATGAGCTGGAGGCCCTGCGTGAAAGGAGATGTCCTGTTTGCAGAACCGGCACGGTGAACTCACCATCATCTGCAAGGCAAAAGACCTGGTAAACCATACCTTGCAGCTCACGAACAACACTAAGCTGTTCCCTAAAAGGTGCGCTTCACCCTCTGCCAGAGGAGGCAGAACCTCTCAATCCAAATCCTGCATGACATCATAGCGGCCAACGAGATATACCCTCGGACCGTCGCTGAGATGAACACGCGCCTTGACCTCCAGAAAGAGGGCTTGACCAACTGCAAGGTCTTCCTGAACTTCCTGGATATAGCTCTGGAGCAGGGGTATATCGACATCAGGCGGTGTGAATATTGGACGGGCCTCACCACCGACGTAAAGAACCTTGCCGCGTCGTGGCGTAAAAAGGACGCCGAGCGCTTCCGGCAGCAAGTTCAGACCGGCGGCGCACGGCGATGATTTGAGAGGCCGCGGGTGCGTCCTGTACGTGCATCCCCCCTGGGTGTGCCTTTGTCCGCTCCCCCGAACTCGTCGAACTCGAACAACGTGCGCAACGTGAACACGGACGGGAGCAGCAACAACAACAACGCGTACAACGGCAACAAGGGTGTGCGCCCGGCTTCGGTGGAATACCGTGACCGAGTAACCCGAAAGGGAGAAAGCAGAAGCCCACCATCAAAGGAGGACGTATCCGGTCCCGGCCTGACAGGGCAGGGATAAACACATAGCGCCGACGCGCTGAGGCTCGTCCATTGGGCTTCGGCGCTACCAGCGGCGCAAGGAGCCTATTATGGAACAGAATTTTGAAGTCGTTTATGACTTCGCTAATCTCTATGCGGCGTATCGGGCAACCAGGAAAGGCAAGCGATGGAAAGACTCCGTTGCCAAAGTGGAGCTGAACACTCTGGAGGCGATCACCGTCCTGCAAGCTGAGCTGCGGGACGGTCTCTACTGCAAGCCTGGAAATTACCATGAGTTCTACGTCTTTGAGCCAAAGAAACGCCTCATCCAGACCAACAGTTTCAAGGACAAAATCGTGCAGCACGCCTTTTGCGACAACGTCCTTTACCCCGTCCTGAGCCGCCCCTTTATCCTGGATAACTACGGGAGCCAAGTCGGAAAGGGAACCCACTTCGGCCTCGACCGCCTCCGTGACTTCATGCGGGGGAGTATTACCGGAAGCACGGGAGCGCCGACGGCTGGGTCCTGAAAGCGGATGTCCGGCACTACTTCGCCAGCATCCGGCACGACATTCTCAAGCGAGATGTCAATAAGCTGCTCACAGACCCACGGAGCCGGGCCTTGTCCGACGCTATCATAGATAGCACCCCTGGTAATGTCGGCATCCCCATAGGCAATCAATCGTCCCAGGTGTACGCCCTATTGTATCTGAATGAACTCGACCACTACGTCAAAGAAGTCCTCCGAATGCGGTACTATGGCCGCTACATGGATGATTTTTATATCATCTGCGAGAGCAAGGGAGGCGCTTCGTGAAGCGTGGAGGAAAGTCGAGCAGTTCTTGACCCCGAGAGGTCTTGAGCTAAACCAGAAGACACAGATCTTCCCCTTGCGGAACGGCCTGGACTTTTTTGGGCTTCCACACATACCTGACCGACACCGGAAAGGTAATACGGAAAGTTAGGCGTTCCAGCAAAGACCGTATGAGGCGCAAGCTGCGGAAATACGCGGTGATGTATGAAAACGGCGCTATGACCCGGAAGCAGATTGAAGAGAGCTACCAGAGCTGGAGGTCTCATGCTTCCCACGGCCAATGCCGGGAACTCATCACCAAGTACGACGCGGTTTGCGCCTCCATCTTTGAAAGGAGTGTAAAGTCAAACCATGCCGCAGAAAATCAGCGCCCTACCCAAAGGCGAAAGTGCGGGACGCAAAGACTAAGTATTACGGCATCCCCATCGGCTGGGAAATCGGTGATAAAAACCACGCAGGCTATCCGGCCAACAGCACAACCCTTGTGGCCGAGAGCATCATCAAAATCTGCTGCTTCGACGCTATGGAGAGCGATGGCATCTTGGACCGGGAGAGAGACGGCAACAACCGCTATTCCCTGGCTAACATCCGCCAGTGGCTCAATAAGAGCGGGACCGGCTGGTATCAGGCCCAGCACAGCTATGACCGGCCCCCGTCCAATTCCTACGTCTGGAACGGCCACAACGCGTACGACGCACAATCCGGCTTCCTGACCGGCTTCGGCGCGGAGATGCTGGCCGCGCTGCTCACCACCACCCCTGACCGTCGCAAAGCCCGGCACGGACGGCGGCGGGTCCGAGACCGTCCAAGACAAGATTTTTCTGCTGTCCATGGCAGAGGTTGGCCTCGGTTCGGAGAACGGCGTCGCGGAGGGCACGAAGCTGGCTATGTTCAGCGACAACGCAAGCCGCCAGTGCAAGCCCACAGCTCAGGCCGTGAGCAACAGCGAGTACACCAATAGCAGCTTGAGCGCGTCGCAGTTCTGGTACTGGTGGCTCCGCTCCCCCGTATTCGTCGGACGCGTACAGCGTGCGCTACGTGCTCGGGCGGGAGCCTCACCGACAGCGCGTACCGCGGCCACGGGGGTGTGCGCCCGGCTTTGAATCTGTCCTCTGACATCTTGGTATCTGATACACCGGATGGAGAGGGGTACTACACGATTATCTGGAATAACGCCCCCACCACGCCCCGTCCATCACCGTGCCGGAGGACGTGCGGAGCGGTAAAGGTCTCACCGTCTCCTGGGCGGCGTCGGTGGACCCGACAGCGACGCCGTAAGCTACGAGCTTGAGCGGCAGTACAGTAGCGGCGCATGGTCCAAAAAATCTACGACGGGGCTGCGACGCAGTTCAGCGACACGATCACCACGGCGATGAACACGGTAGCCTACCGGGTCCGCGCCAAGGACAGCAAGGCCGCGTATAGCGCATACACCACCAGCCCCACCCGGACCGTCACCCACAATGTAGACCCGACAGTGAGCGGCAGCGATCAGCAGCTCGGCGTGGTGACTACGCCGCCCTCGTTCCAGTACACGGTCAACGACGGGGACGCCGGAGACACGCTCACCATCGTAGAGAGCCTGGATGGTGTGACCCTTAATACCATCACCCCCGGCAGAGCGGAACCACCAATACACCTTTGCGCTCACGGCGGCGCAGTTCGCCGCCCTCACTGGGCCGCACACCATGACTATCAAGGTCTCGGACAGCGCCGGGAACAGCGTCACCCGTACCATCACCTTTACCCGGTCCGTCTCCATCATCGACTTTGACTGGAAGGTGGATGACACCAGCGCCGCCGCTCAGAAAATCCTTGTCTCCATGCGGTACAACGCCCACGAGGACGGCGTGACAATCCAGGTCTGCAACAACTACAACGACGAAGAGCCGACCTGGGAGACTGCACAGCTCGGCCTCAAGCACATTTTCGGCAATTCCGCGAAGACTGCGGATAGCTTTGCGGTGGGTGTCCGCGTCCAGATCACCAAGGTCGGAGGGTATGAAAGCATCGCCTGCTACTCTCTGTCCGCAAGCTACATCTAAGGGGAATGACTATGAGAAGTCTTGACGAAGCCCGCGCCTACCAGAAGCAGGAAAAGAGCGTGGACACCTATGAGCTGTGGGCAGCCATCCTTGCCACCCATGACGCTCTGGTGGAGATGGGCGGCCCTGGCCTCCCGGAGCTTCATGTGAACCGGGCGCGGGCGAACCTCATCCGCGCCGGACAGGTTGAGAGCGGAGACTACACCGACGCCGAGCTGAAAATCATCGCGGCGGCGGACGGCACCCGCATCTGGAGTGCCACCATGGGGACCATCTTCAAGGATGAGCCTATCGGGGGGCCGGACAGCGAGCTTTTTACATCTGCACCACGCAGCACCAGGCGCAGGCGGATTGGGCACCTGGAACCGTGGGCGGGCGGACGTTGTTCCGTCCGCTTCGTAGCGAGCCGGAGGAACCCGGAGGGTATCTGGACTTCATGTGGGGCGAGCACGTCCCCTACGGAGCGGTGCGCCGGGACCCCGTGGACCAGAAGCTCTATACCCCCATCAAGGAGGCGGGCGTCACGCTCTATGAGCCGCACTACCCCCACCTGGTCCCCTCTGAGTACAAGCTCTACGAAGAAGTAGAGCCGGAGCCGGAACGAACCGGGGCCGGAGCCGGGAATGTCCCGGATTGGGATGAACTGGAGGCCAATCACACGTTCCAGGTAGGCGACCATTTCACCCACGACGGCACGGAGTATGAGGTCCTGCGTGTCTTCACCAAGCAGGATGGTTGGGCACCCCCGGCGCTCCTGGACGACTACTACAAGGTCGTGACGGAGTAAAGGGGTGAGACCAATGGAAGTAAACATCGGCCTGGGCCAGATGGTGCTTGCTTTTGTCGCGGCTATGGGTATTCCGAGCGCGATCATGGGCCTTATCATCTGGCGTCTGGAGCGCCGTATCGACAAGCGGGAAAAAGGAACAGGCGGCCCAGGAACAGGGCCAAAAGGACCTCTTCGTCCTGGTTGTCCAGGGGACCAATGCCGCTATTGCCCTGGGGGAAGCGACTGCAAGGGCCGTCCAGCGCATCCCCGACGCCCACTGTAACGGGGGATATGCACGACGCCCTGGACTACGCCGCCGACATCAAACACAAGCAAAAGGACTTCCCTCACCCGGCAAGGCGTTTCCTCCTTGATGGACTGAGGGGGACGCTATGGCTGGTAAGTATGAGGGGAAACGCGCCAAGACGCGCCGCCCATGGGAGTTCAAAAAAGCTCGCTGCGTGGGCCGTCCTTATTGCCACGGCCACCGCCGTAGCTTCCTACATCCTCGCCTACCTGGACAAGCAGACCGCGAGCGATGTTACCACCACCATCTTTACCGCCTGCATCGGCTATCTGGTGAGCTATGCGGCGGCATCCACCACCGAAAAGTCAGTCGAAACCGCCACGGGCTGGACGCTGACGGAAACCCATTCAAACCAACAACACAGAGGGCGGGTCCGACACCAGCGGACCTACACTCGGATAAAAAAACAAGGAGGATTTATCATGTACGACATCACCCCCTATCATCGAAGCTGTGGCCGCTCTGATCGGCGTCATCGTTACCTGTGTGCTCATCCCGTTCATCAAGTCCAAGACCACGGCATCCCAGCAGGCGGAAATCAACGCCTGGGTGAAAATCGCCGTCGCCGCCGCCGAGCAGATTTTCAAGGGCAGCGGGCACGGAGAAGAAAGAAGAAGCAGTACGTTATTGCCTGGCTGAAAGAGCGCGGCGTCACTGTGAATGAGAATGAGCTTGACGCGCTCATCGAGGCCGCCGTCTATGAGCTGACCCAGGGCATCATCCCTCTGGAGGGCATCGCCATTGAGACCACTACCGAAGTCAGCGAGGACAAGGAGGAAACCAACCATGAGTAACAGCAGCCTTGCGACCTATACCCTCATCAGCCCCAACAAGAACAGCCCGCGTAATCACAAAATCGACACCATCACCATCCATTGTTTCGTCGGCCAAGTGACCGCTAAGCGCGGGTGTGAGGTCTTCCAGCCCTCCAGCAAGAAAGCGTCCTGCAACTACGTCGTCGGCTACGACGGCAGCATCGGCCTCTGCGTGGAGGAAAAGGACCGGAGGCTGGTGTACCTCCAGCTCCCAACGACCACCGCGCCATTACCATTGAGACGGCCAGCGAGAACAAGGCCCCCTACAAGGTCACGGCGGCGGCCTATGCCGCGCTGCTGGACCTGCTGTGACGGATATTTGCCGCCGGAACGGGGCCAAAAGCTTGCTCTGGTTCGGGGGACAAGGCGAAGACCCTTGCCTATGCCCCCAAGTCCGGGGGAGATGGTGATGACCGTTCACCGCTGGTTTGCGAACAAGTCTTGCCCCGGCGATTACCTCTACAACCTCCACGGCGAGATTGCCGCCGAGGTCACGAAGCGGCTGGGTGGCAGCTCCAGCACCACCAGCCCCAGCACCGGCACCGGCGCATCCGGCAGCGCTCAGACAGCCGTAAACTACACGGTGAAAGTGACAGCGACGGACCTCAATATCCGTTCCGGCCCCGGCACCAACTACGGCAGCAAGGGCGCTATCACCCCCGGCGTCTACACCATCGTTGCGGAGGCCGGCGGCACCGGCGCTTCCAAGTGGGGCAAGCTCAAGAGCGGAGCCGGGTGGATTTCTTTGGACTACGCCACCAAGAACGGCACCAGCAGCTCTACGGCGTCCAAGGCCGTGACGGTGGGCAGCACCGTCACCATCCAGGCCGGGGCCGTCTACGGCGGCCTCGCCACCTCCAGAGGGGCCAAGGTCCCGGACTACGTGAGCGGCAAGAACCGCCGGTACACCGTGAAGCAGATCGCCACCCACAAGGGGGTCCAGGGAGGCGCTTCTCAAAAAGGAAATCACGTCCTGGGTTGCGCTGTCCTACCTGACCGTGGTATAATCTGCGCGTGGAATTGTTTTTTTGGCATTACGCCGCCTGAAAGCGGTGGAGACTATGGAGAAACGCCGCCATTTGGAACCGGCGAGTAGACCGGAATACCGCGAAAAATAGCCCAAAACATCCCCGTCAATCGAGTGGGAATAAGCAAAAAGTGGATATGAGGGCCCGCAAACCCGCATAAACACTGGGTTTTTGATTTTCAAATTCCCCATTTGATAGCAGATTGATAGCACTTGCTAAATCCCGATTTATTGAGTTTGAAAAGAAAAAAATCGGGTGGCTTGCGAGTAACCTAAAAATCCTCATCTTTTTATTCATAAGTAAAAGGTCTAACTGATTTTTGTTGATCAGTTAGACCTTTTTATTTTTCTCATTTATCTGAATTATCTGATTTTGTGCAACAACCGGCCTTTCCCGTGGCCTACAAGTGAGAGGATTAGATCAGCCCCTCCGGCGGCATCTTGGCGCGGACTCTGGTTGCGGTCGTGCTCCGGGTAGTGGTAGCGCCAACGGTCGTACTCCTCCTGAGAAATCTCACCGGCTTCCAGCTTGGCGGCCTGTTCCCGCCAGGTCAGAGCATCTTGTGCAGTCGTGCGGCGTCCTTGTTTTTGCGAAAATCCACCTGCAAGGCAAGCTCACCGTCCTGCTCACTGACTTTCAGCCCGTAGTTATCCTCCAGGGTAAACAGCGTGTGCATGAGCCCCACATAGGAGTCTATGTCCGGAACAGAGAGTGCATGGGGCGAGACATCCAGTACCTGAGCTAAGGCGGCGGTAAGGTCTGCCTTTGGGGTTCTTGATCCTGTTTCATATTGTGCAAGGCGCACATCAGCAGACTTCTCCGGGAAGCCCAGCGCCATACCGAGATATTTCTGAGTCATCCCCCGCAGGAGACGGAAAAAGTGAATCCGTTCGCCAATAGCCATGTAACCCACTCCAGTCTATGATTGTTCTTATCCGAAACATAGCATATTTGTTTAGTTTTGTCAAGGCAATCTAAGCAAATTTATTTAATAATATTTCTTTCAAAACACTTGAACTAAGCTTATATGTATAGTATCATAAAAGCACTAAGCAAATAAGTTTAGATAATATAAGAATCAAATGGACCATCAGATTTTTTTGGTTGCGAAAACCGAGAAAAAGTGGCAGTAACAAGTGAGGAGGTCTTTATGAAAAGCAAAATTAGCAGGCAGCTACCAAAAACAAAGAAAGGAAAGGTATTTACTATGGCAAATCAGATTTTTATGCGTGTCAACGAAGTGGCAGAGGAGTTGGGGATCTCCATTCCCTTTGCCTATAGGATCATTCGACAGATGAATGAAGAACTGGCTAAAACCGCCTGCATCACCATTGCCGGGCGAATTGACCCGAAAGTTTTTCCACGAGAAATTCTACGGTACAAGATCTGAGACAGAAAGGAAGGAGAAATAATTATGGCAGCGTTCAAAAATAAGGACAATGGCACCTGGTATGTTCAATTCCGCTACACCGATTGGAAGGGCGAACGCCAGCAGAAGCTCAAGCGCGGCTTTGCTACCAAGCGAGAAGCGCTGGAATGGGAACGGAGTTCCTGATGGAAAAACAGGCTGATGTGAACATGACCTTTGAAAGCTTCGTTGCTCTCTATGAGAAGGACATTAAACCTAAGCTGAAACTCAATACCTGGCTCACCAAGGAGAGTATCATCAAGAAAAAGATCCTCCCCTATTTTGCGAATCGAAAACTTTCGGAGATCACGGCAAAGGACATTATCCGTTGGCAAAATGAAATCCGGGAGTTGAGGGACTGCCACGGCAAACCTCTGTCGAAAACTTACCTGAAGACAGTTCACAACCAACTAAGTGCCATTTTCAACCATGCTGCCCGTTTTTACGGTCTGAATATCAACCCGGCCCGACAGGCTGGCAACATGGGGGCGGAGGAACGAAAGGAGATGCTGTTCTGGACCCGAGAGGAGTACACCAGATTTTCCGAAGCCATGATGGACAAGCCGTTGTCCTTCTACGCCTTTGAGGTATTGTACTGGTGCGGCATCCGAGAGGGAGAGCTGCTGGCCCTGACCCCGGCGGACTTCGACTTTGAGAAGCGCACCCTCACCATCAACAAGTCCTATCAGCGGCTCAACAAGCAGGATGTCATTACCACGCCCAAAACGCCCAAGAGCAACCGGGTGATCCAGATGCCGCAGTTCCTCTGTGATGAACTCCAGGACTACCTCAAAGCAGCTCTATGGAGTGGAGCCGACAGCCGGATGTTTCCCATCAGCAAAAAGCTATCTCCATCGAGAAATGGACCGTGGCTGCAAGCAAACAGGGGTGAAAAGGATTCGCATACACGATTTGAGACATAGCCATATCAGTTTGTTGATCGACATGGGCTTTACCGCCCTGGCCATCGCGGAGCGTGTGGGGCATGAAAGCATCGACATCACCTACCGCTACGCCCACCTGTTCCCCACCCGTCAGGTGGAAATGGCCGACAAGCTGGATTCGCTGAAAAATGAGAAGGGAGTGTAAGAAAATGTCCAAGAAGAACTACGATAACCACAACCGATGGAGGAACAAGACGGTGGCTTTCCGAGTGTCGGCGGAGGAAGACCTCCATCTGGAACCCTGGTGAAACTCACCGGCCTGACCAAGCAGGACTACATCATCCGGCGGCTGCTGGAACGAGGATGTGGTGGTCCAGGGCAATCCCAGGGTCTACAAGGCCCTGCGGGACCAGCTGGCCGCCGTGTTGGACGAGCTGCGCCGGATCGAAGCCGGGCAGGGCGTGAGCGACGAGCTGCTGGACACTATCCGAATGATCACAACCATTATGAAAGGAATGCAGGAGGATATTGCCTATGATCGATGAAAAAAAGAAAATGACCGCCCAGGACTCATCTGTTGGCGCAGATGATGGGCAGTCAATCTCTAAAAATCTCTGAAATTAGTATAACCACTTCTAAGGAAGAAAGCAACGATGAAGTTGTAAATCCTCAGGAAAGCCTGGAAGAAATGTACCGCAAAGATGCAGCGTATGACAGACCCCGATACCTGCATACACTCACGATGACAGAGCTGTTCCAAACCACCTATAAGAGTAGGCCACCAGTGGTGGAAGGGCTGCTTTTACGCAGGGGCATATATCCTTGCCGGAGCGCCCAAAATCGGCAAGTCCTTTCTGGTGGCTCAGATCGCCTACCATATCAGCACCGGGCAGGACTTGTGGGGCTATAAAGTTCCATCAGGGGACGGTGCTTTACCTTGCGCTGGAAGATGATTTTCAGCGTATCCAGAGCCGGATGTTTATGATGTACGGTGTGAACGATACCCCCAATCTCCACTTTGCCACCGCCGCCGGAAAGATTGGGAATGGGTTGGACGAACAGCTGAAGAACTTCGTGCAGGAGTACCCGGACACCAATCTCATCATCATTGACACTATGCAGAAGATCCGTGAGGTAGGCGGCGAAGCGTACAGTTATGCCAGCGACTATGAGATCATCGGCAGAATCAAGCAGTTTGCTGATCAGCACGGGATCTGTGTTCTGACCGTCCATCACACCCGGAAACAGCAGGCAGACGATTCCTTTGAGACGATTTCCGGCACCACTGGGCTGCTGGGCTGTGCGGATGGTTCTCTGCTGATGCAGAAGAAAAAACGCACGGAGCTGGACGCTACCATTAAGGTGGTGGGACGAGATCAGCCGGATCAGATCCTTTATTTGAAGAAGGACCCCGCAGACCCAGATCTGGAATCTGGACCGCATGGAAAAACTAACTGTATAAAGAGCCGCCGGACCCGGTGCTGGATGCAGTTGCAAAGTTGGTTTCCGCCGAGTGCCGGGAGTGGATTGGCTCTCCATCCGAACTGGTCGAAGCCATCCAAACAGGGAATGGCCTCCAATGCCCTCACCAAGTACCTGAATGTCAAGGCAGGCAGGCTGCTGGAGAATATCATGTTGGCTATGAAAATAAGGCCAAACATTCCGGTCGTCAAGTGAAATTGACCTATATGCTGGTAGAGTCAACCGCCTGTGAAGTAACCGAAGAATAAGGGGCGCGACGATAGCGACGGTCGCGACGGTGAAAATGATACCGTCAAAAACACCGTCGCTATCGTCGCAACCGTCGCGGAAAGGAAATGAATATGAAAAGTGTACAAATTCCCTATGAGCTTTTTGTAGCTTTGGTGGAGTACCATTTGGCCTACGATGATGACTGTGCCGAGGAAATTCGCCAGGGTCTGGAACAGAAAGTTGGATGCGATGGTGCGGCATGAGCTGTATGCAAAATAGAAGACTGCGCCCACCGCAGAAGAACGGGAACAGGCTCGGAAGGAGTATCTGGACAAGCGTGGAGTGTTCCCGGATTTTCGGTGGTGAGATAGGTTTCCGTTCGGACTAATTTTACCGTTGCGATTAGCACAAAAGTTTTCTCTATGTCGGCAGGGACAGGAGCGTGTCACGCTCCTGTTTTTCTGGCAAAAGAGAATGGCTGACGGCAGTTTGGGCAAAAAATTCAGCTAAAAAGCATCTCGGATGAGGTGGTGTTTTGCCACCCCATTATCCCAAAGGGGTGCCCCATTTTAGGGTACCCCAAAATCACCATAGGATGTCGTGTTTCACGACACCCCATGCCAAAAAACAGAACACAGGATGCGGGTAAAAGAGAACGATAGGTAGGCATTTTTGCCCACACATCAAGCGAGGGCTACTGTGTTTTACGGCAGCCATCAGGCAATAAGGGGGGGGACGATTTGTTCCAGGGCATCTTAAAGGGAACGGCGCTTTGGCGTACCCTTTCAAAGCGTTCGGAGAACGCGTAGCCACAGAATGAAATCCTGTGTTCAAAAGGGGTTTGGGGGCGCTGCCCTCAACAAGCAGACGGCAGGCAATGTGAGTGTGTATAAACACACGCATTGCTTGCTGGATTTGTGTGTGGCTATCCGCACGCATTGCTTGCCAGATTCTAAAATTAACGAAACAGTCCTTGTGCCGCTGCGGAAAATCAACCGAAATTTAAGCATTAGGAGGTAACGACTATGAGAAAGATTTTGTCCTGTGAGTTTAACCTGGACACCGCCTGCGTGGAGCTGCGTCTGGATGACGGGACGCTGCTCTCCATCGACTGCACGGCCGTGGAGAACGAACTAGCAAACAGTATGTACCAGCGGTCGGAGCTGGACTGGCTGATCTACAATGATACCCTGTCCTATGCCGAACTGGTTTTGAATGGCGCCCCGGAACTGTATCTCAAAGGCTGTGACAAAGAAAGCCCCGTTAGATTGACGGAAGAGAAAATAACTCGAGATTGAGTTTTTCACGAAAATGTGATAAAATGAATCCAAGCATTTCTTGCTTTGGAGGTACTAAAATGGCGATTTGTTATGATCGGTTATTTCATCTGATGATTGACAAAAAGATAAGCAATGCACAGCTAAAAGAAGAAGGCCGGTTTTAGTGCCAATATTATCACCCGCTTAAAAGCGGAACGAGTATGTTTCCATCGAAAGTGTAGAACGGATTTGCCGCGTGATGGAGTGCGGCGTGGACGATATTCTGGAGTTTATTCCGGAGGAAAAGGAAGGAAAAAGAAGTATGAGCCTGAGCGCCAATGTAAGTGAAAAAGCCGCCCTGATTTGGGCGATTGCAGATAAATTGACCGGGGTATATAAGCCCCATGAATACGGAGAAGTGATCCTGCCCCTCACGGTGATCCGCCGCTTCGACTGCATCCTGGCCGACACCAAGGATGCGGTGCTGGAGAAGTTTGAGACTGTGAAGAATCTCCCCATGCGGGATGTGCTGCTGCGCAACGCCTCCGGCAAGGCGTTTTACAACACCAGCAAGTTCACCTTTTGAGCGGCTGCTGGACGACCCGGACAACATCGAGGCCAACTTCCGGGACTATCTGAACGGTTTTTCAGAGAATGTCCAGGACATTCTGGAAAAAGTTCAAGTTTGACGGCCAGATCACCACCATGGCCAACAAGGGTATCCTCTACATCGTCATCAAAGAATTTACTTCCCCTAAGGCAAACCTGCACCCGGATGTGATCTCCAATCTGGAGATGGGCTACATCTTTGAGGAAATTATCCGCCGGTTTTCTGAGTCTCACAACGAGGACGCCGGACAGCACTATACTCCCCAGAGAAGTGATCCAGCTGATGGTCAATCATTCTGTTTTACGATGACAATGACATTCTCTCCGGAAACAATGTGGCGAAAACCATCTATGACCCGGCCTGTGGTACCGGCGGTATGCTGTCAGTGGCAGAGGAGTATTTGCACCAGCTCAACGCCTCCACCGAACTGATGGCCTTTGGCCAGGAGCTGAACGATCAGACTTTTGCTATCTGCAAAGCGGATATGCTCATCAAGGGCAATAACGCCGACTTCATCAAGGACGGCAACACCCTGTCCGACGACCAGTTTGAGGGCCAGACCTTCGACTATGTGCTGTCAATCCGCCCTTCGGCCGGGAGTGGAAGAATGAAAAAGCGGCGGTGGAAGCCGAGGCCAAGCGGGGCTTTGCCGGGCGGTTCGGCCCCGGGCTGCCTGCGGCCAGTGACGGTCAGATGCTGTTCCTGCTCACTGCTATTTCCAAAATGAAGGAGCCTAAGGACGGCGGCAGCCATTGCCATCATTCACAACGGCTCTCCCCTCTTTACCGGCGACGCCGGCAGCGGCCTTCCGAGATTCGCAAGTACATTCTGGAAAATGATGACCTTCTGGAGGCTATCATCGCCCTGCCAAACGATATTTTCTATAATACCGGCATTGCCACCTATATTTGGGTGCTGTCCAATAAGAGGCCGGAACTAAGCGAGAGGGTAAGGTGCAGCTCATCAACGCCAACGGTCTGTATGAAAAGCGCCGTAAGGCCCTGGGCAACAAACGCAACGACATCCCGGAGAGCGCCATCACGGAGATTACCCGGCTGTACGGCGACTTTGTGGAGAGTGAGATCCAGCAAAATTTTTTTTGACACTGCCGACTTTGGCTATACCAAAATCACCGTGGGCGCCCTCTGAAGGACGAAACGGCCAGCTGATTTTGTGAAAGAAAGGGCAAGCCCCACCGGACACCGCCCTGCGGGACACGGAAATGTGCCGCTGAAAGAGGACATTCAGACTTACTTTGAAAGCGGGAAGTGCTGCCCTTTGCACCGGATGCCTGGATCGATGAGAAGAAGTCCAAGGTGGGCTACGAGATTCCCTTCACCCGGTATTTTTACAAGTACAAGCCCCCAAGCCCTCGGCGGGAGATCATGCAAGGAGATCCTGGCCATTGAAGCGGAGTTGGACGGCGCTCTGGCGGAGGTGTTTGGGGCATGAGGGAGATGAAGGCCAGGGGATTGAGTGGATTGGGGAGATTCCGGCTGATTGGTCAACGGGCGGGTAAAGCATATATTTACTCGGAAAAATGAAAAGGCCATGCAGGAGAACCCAACCATACTTTCATTAGCACGAGATGGTGTTAAAGTCAGAGATATATCGAATAATGAAGGACAAATTGCAGAAAGCTATTACAATTACAATCCTGTCGAGGAAGGTGATCTGCTATTGAACCCCATGGACTTATATAGTGGCGCAAATTGTAGCATTTCTAAAGTCCAAGGAGTGATAAGCCCGCATATATCAATTTAAAGGCGAACGCAGGGGGTGAGTCCTGCTTTTTATGATTATTACTTCAAAAGTTCAATATTGGCTGATGGCGT
>VOFK01003435.1_pt1 | contig 27351 bp, 37 predicted proteins | sample 5384121 | NCBI WGS metagenome assembly VOFK01 (sample SAMN12384730, study PRJNA508395) | human gut metagenome | isolation source: healthy gut J | host: Homo sapiens | reverse complement strand
CGGACTTCATGAATGAAGTCATTAAAGATTTTTAGTGAGCAGGGCCGTTTTTGCTACGGCCCATGTCTACAAGTACGCTTTGCGCTCCTTTACGGAGTTTGTGGGCGGAGGTTCCATTTATTTCGGTGCGTTCAGCAAGCGTTCGTTGCGCCGCTTCCAGACCTATATGGAGGAGCGGCAGCTCAGTTACAACACCATTTCCACCTACCTCCGCTCGTTGCGTGCGGTCTACAACAGTGCGGTGGATGCCGACTTGGTGAGGGAGAGTTCCGCCTGTTTGCCGGACTGAAAAACCGGGGTGGCTTCGGAACGTAAGCTGGCGGTTACGGCGTTGCAGATGCAGAAGTGCTCAAGCAGCCTTTGTCTGCCGGAGCGCTCAAGGCTTCCGCTGTCCGCCTGTCCGGTGCGTCCGGTTCGGATGATTTTCTGGCGCGCATGCAGAAGGCCCGCGACTGCTTCTCGCTGATGCTTTTCTTGCAGGGAATGCCCTACGTGGACCTTACACACCTCCGCAAGTGCGACCTTAACGGCAACCTGCTCACCTGCCGCCGGCGTAAGACGGGTACGGAACTTTGTATTCGTGTCACTCCCGAAGCTATGGCTCTGATAGAACGGTATGGCAACCACGACGAACATTCTCCCTACCTGCTCAACCTGCTTGGCAGCAACCCTGACGGAGAGGAGGATTTCCACCAATACCGGAGCAAACTGCGTGGGCTGAACTATTACCTTTCTTTTCTTCCCTCGCTCTGCGGATTGCATGGCTTGAAGATAAGCTCCTACACCCCGCGCCACACATGGGCCACGCTTGCCAAGTATTGCCAAGTGCCCGAAGAGATTATTTCCGAAGGACTGGGACACTCCTCTCTGGAGGTCACCCGTTCCTATCTGAAAAGTTTTGAAGGGGATGAACTCGCTAAAGCCAAACAGAATAATAATTGATTATATTTGGTCCGGGAATAAGACCCTGTGGAATAAGCAGTAATGTGTCTGTTACTCCGTAAGTAACGGAAGTAAAAACCGCAGCAAAGATATGAATAATTATATAAAAAACAATATACAAAACATAATCATTTAAAAATAAAAAGGTTTTAAGATGTCTTTCTCTTTCCATACAAGCTAAAACACCGACATATCGCGCCTCTTCGGCCTACGAGAACGCATACGGTTCTCATCTCCATATTTGATCTGAAAATGGAGACACTGTTTTATATGCCTGCCCCGGCATATTATCATTTATAAATCTTTTGTTGGAGCCTGTAACGCTTTACAGATAGGTTGTTTGTTTTTTACTGTTACTTACGGAGTAACAACCTACAAACAAACAAAATGATATGCTTAAATCACCGGTTCTGACACTGCTGGTTTTCTTTTTGGGGACAATTCATGTCCGGTCCGTTCATGCACAGGAGAATTCTTTATCTCCTCCGGCCTGTTCCCAAACAGTCTATTTCCGTTTCGACAAAGCGGAGGTTGAAAGTGCGTATATGGACAACCGCCACGCCCTGTCCGCTTTGGACAGTCTTTTCTCCGACCCTGTATATGTATGGTCCATCGACTCCATTTATATCCACGCTTATTCTTCACCCGAAGGTAAGAGTGACTACAACCTTGAGCTCTCCCGCCGTCGTTCACAGGCCATGAGCAAATACCTTACGGAACGTTATCCCATGCTGAAACTCGGTTCCCGCATCTCCTGCATTTCAGGTGGTGAGAACTGGGACGGGATGAGGGAAGCGGTGGCGCGCGCTTCCGACTTCAATGAGCGGGAAGAGGTGCTGATGATTATCGACCAAGTGAGCGACCTTGCCCGGCGCGAACAACTGCTGAAACGCCTTAATGCCGGATTGGCATACCGCTATATCAAAGACAACATCCTGCCGCCGCTGCGGAATGCAGTGGTATGTGTCATACGGACACGTCGTCCCGTTGCCCGACAAACGGCATCCTTCGCTTCCCCCCGTCCGTTCCTTCCCCCTGCATTCGGCCACTGTGCAGCCGCAGTTGCGGGAGGGAGCGGAGACCGTTTCCCCACCGGACGCAAAGCAGTGCACCCCGCACGCTATGCCGCCCTCAAAACCAATCTTGTCGCTTGGGCCGCCACTACCGTAAACCTTGCCTATGAGGTGCAGGTGGGCAGGCACTTTACGCTGGACCTGCCGTTGATGTGGAGTTCGTGGGACATCACCGCGGAGCATGCCTTGCGCGTGATTGCCTTTCAGCCCGAACTCCGCTATTGGTTCTCCTCTGCGGGAAGGGGCATTTCATCGGGGTGCATGCCCATGCCGCCCGCTACAACCTGAAGTGGAATGCAGCGCGCTATCAGGACAACGAGTGCCCCCTGTTCGGGGCGGGCGTGAGCTACGGTTATGCGTTCTCCTTCGGCCCGTCATGGGGCATGGAGCTCAACATCGGAGGAGGCTATGCCCAAACCCGCTACCGCCTGTACAGCAATGTGCCCAACGGCGCATGGCTCGATACCCGCACCCTCCGCTACTGGGGGCTTACCCGCTTGGGAGTGTCATTTATCTATAAACTGCCGCAGCCATGAAAAAACGACTGATACACATATATACTCTCACCATAAGGCTCTGCGCTCCGGCGTTCACGCTGTCCGCCTTGTCCGCGCTTGGGGCGATGCTTGTGCTTCTTGCAGGGTGCATCCACCAGTATCCCGACGACGGGCAGGCGGCGGACGTGACGCTCCGGGTGCAGTTGCTGCCCGAACGCGAACTCATCCTCCTGCCTCCCATCACTAAGGGCGGTGCCTCCGTCCTTCCCGAAGGCTGCCTGCCCCGCGTCACAGTGGAAGCCCGTCCGGCGGACGGGAGCGGTGCGGAAGTGGTGCGGACGGTAACGGCATTGAGTGCCGAAGAGTGGTCGCAACCCCTGATCACCCTTCCCCGTTCCCCTGAAACTCAAGGCTGTTCCCTATCGGTTTACCGTATGGGCGGACTATACGCGGGGAGCATCGCTGCCCGATACATACTACAATACGGAGAATTTCCGTTCTGTGTCCCACACGCTTCCGTATGAGGAAGACTACCTGCGGCGCGAGGCCTTTTTCGGCAACGCCTCCGCAGACCTTGCGGGCGAGGAGTGGCGGGACGGCATACAGATAACCGTCAAACGTCCGCTGGCGCACTACCGCATCGTTGCAACCGATGTGCAGGAGTTCCTGAACAAGCAGCAGGCCAACGGCCGTCCCGGTGCGGGCGAATACGAGGTGAACATCATCTACGCGTACTTCCTCGTCACCCATTTGGATGCCGTTACGGGGCAACCGCTCAATTCCGGAGCGGGCTTCAGCTATACCCGCAGCATAAATCTCTCTGAAGATATGACCGAGTGCGAGCTTGCCGCAGACTATATACTGGCGGACGAGCAGGGTTCGGGAGTGACGGTGACGGTGGAGGTTCGGGAAAAAGGCGTCGGGAAAGCTGTACTGAGCCGCAGCCTCCGGTCTGGAGATACCTTATCGGAGAGGGCACACCACCACCGTCACAGGCCGTTTCCTCACCACCGGTAGCGGAGGAGGTGGCGGTAGCAGTAGTGGCGGTATAGATATAGGTATCGACGGAGACTATGACGGAGAGATAAACATAGATGCGAGGAACTAAATATTTACTAATTATAAAATCAACTTTTATGAAAACAAGAAATCTATTAATGAGTCTGATTGCCCTCATGGCAATCTTAATTGCCTCCTGTTCCGAGCAGCAGCCGGGTACGGGGATGGAAGTGGGCGGCACGAAGACCCTCACCTTCCGGTTGACTACGGACGGGCAGGCGCAGACGCGTGCCGCAGCCTCCCTCAGTGACAGGACACAAGTTGGAGTACATCCTGCAAGTGCTCGATGCGGGCGGAAGCATTCTGTCCGGATATACGCAGAGAGTAGAAACAGGTACTTTCGATGTGACGCTTCCGTTGGGCGTGGCCTATACCTGCCTGTTCTGGGCGCAGTACATCCCCGATGCAGGCGGTGACAGCGAGTTCTTCGATACCGACGACCTCAAGGCTGTGGCTTTGAAGAAAGCGCTTACTGCCGATGACCAATGTCAGGCATTCTGTGCTACGGCATCCGTTGCGGCTGCCGACGAAGCGCTGACGCACACCGTTGTCATGAAGCGTGCGGTGGCGCAGGTCAACATCAAGAGCGACACCCAGATGACGGGCTACTCCAAACTGACGGCAGCCTACACCAATGTGCCCAACACGTTCAATGTGCTGGATAATACGGTGACTGACAACACCGGCGGCGTTAACGGGGATGCTAATTTTGAGATAACCAGTTTCAGCTCAACACCCGGTACTGACGGCAAGTATATCTACCAGTCCGCCTACTTCCTTGCCTCTGCCGACGGTGCGGGCAGCATGCTGAATATCGCTCTCGACACATACATCACCGCCGCACCGGGCGCTGTATTCAAGACGATAACCGTCAACAACGTACCTACTAAGAAGAATGTGCGGACAAATGTTAGCTTATGGACTTTGCTGCTACCAGCTCGACATATACCTATACGCTGGACTTTGCGGACTTCGATGCGACGGATATCAATCGTAAGACTGTAAGCACTTCTTGGGACGGAACATATCCTGCCGCCAATACAGGCGCTACATTTAGCGGCGGAGACGGAAGTGAGGCCACCCCTCATCATTGGTTCTGCAACGGACTTTGCGCAATTTGCAAAAAATACAACAAGTAAAAACTATCGAGATACTTATTTCAAGCTGGATGTTGATATTAATCTGAATGATAAGCCTTGGACGCCGACAGGGAACTTTGCCGGTGTTTTTGATGGGCAACATCATAAGATAACCGGTTTGAAAGTAAGTATTGCAGATTATCGTGTGGGATTATTCTCCCAAATCGATGCTGGGTCCGGCCCCAATGCAAGTGTATCCAATCTTCATGTTAGTGGAGATGTTGAGAATACGAAACCATCTGAATATGATTGCGCTGGAGGAATATGCGGTAATAACTCCACAGGAGTAATTGCTAACTGTTCTTTTTCGGGAAGCGTCCGCGGAGTAGGAATAGTGGGTGGAATTGCAGGTGAGTGCAATGGAAAAAATTATTTCTTGTAAGAGCACAGCATCCGTTTTCGGCAAATATGCAGGTGGTATTGCCGGGAGGAATTCTTCTGGAAAATGCAGTATATATGGATGTTACAATGAGGGCGTCATAGAAACAGACGGAGGCAATGCAGGTGGAATATACGGAAAGGATGATGGTTTTGATTTTGATATAAAGGGTTGCTATAATATAGGTACGGTACAAGGTAGGCAGGGTGGAGAGGTTCTCGGAGCCATTACTTCTTCTTCTGCAAGCGGTAGCTCTGTTATGGCTTCATGCTATGTCAGGGAAAAATATGCCATTGCCCATGCTACGGAGGAAACAGTATTCGGTTCTTCTGGCTGGCCTACTTCCACAAACAACACAGTGTGGTACGCCGACCCAAGTAATGACGGTACATACACAGCAGGCTCCGACGGTGTGCCTACCGGCAATTATAAGTTCTGGAAATCCCTCGGCAGTTGGAACGGTGGTACGCCCCAATATCCTAAGCTCTGGTGGGAGGAGTAAGGATGTTTACACTCTTTGCTATCGGTGCGTGGGCTGAATGACAGAAGTTCTTCGAGCAAAAGTTCTTCGGACAGAAGAACAAAAAGAACATAAAGAGCAAAAAAGAGCAGCAAAGCAAAAGAATAGAGTAACAAACATGTTAGAAATCCTGTCTTTATGAAATATAAGAAAACTTTGCAGGTGCTTATTATCTGTGCTGTCTGTGAATTGTATGCTTTGCTGTTCTCCGCATTGATTTACTCTTGCCGGGGTGAGGGCGGGAGAGCGGAGATGCGGACGGAGATGGAAAATGCCGTAGTGACCGGGAATAATGAATTATTTCACCACAGAGGGCACAGAGTTTCACAGAAGGTTAATCTTGATACTCGATAGTATTTGTCATTCAGAGCGTAGCGAAGAATCTACTCTAATGTCAATACGCAGCCTGGTATAGGGAGAGCAGATTCTTCGCTACGCTCTGAATGACAGAATGTTTTGCCTCATAAAAAGAGGAATACTCTGTGAAACTCTGTGCCCTCTGTGGTGAAAAAGCGCAAAAACGTACAGTAATGAGAAAAATCAACTACTGATTCGTATTACTAATTAAAAAATAACTTTTATGAAAACAAGACACCTATTAATGAGTCTGATTGCCCTCATGGCAATCTTAATTACCTCCTGTTCCGAGCAGCAGCCGGGTACGGGGATGGAAGTGGGCGGCACGAAGACCCTCACCTTCCGGTTGACTACGGACGGGCAGGCGCAGACGCGTGCCCCAGCTCCCAGTGACAGGATACAAGTTGGAGTACATCCTGCAAGTGCTCGATGCGGGCGGGGAAGCATTCTGTCCGGATATACGCAGAGAGTAGAAACAGGTACTTTCGATGTGACGCTTCCGTTGGGCGTGGCCTATACCTGCCTGTTCTGGGCGCAATACATCCCCGATGCAGGCGGTGGCAGCGAGTTCTTCGATACCGATGACCTCAAGGCTGTGGCTTTGAAGAAGCCGCTTACTGCCGAGGACCAATGTCAGGCATTCTGTGCTACGGCATCCGTTGCGGCTGCCGACGAAGCGCTGACGCACACCGTTGTCATGAAGCGTGCGGTGGCGCAGGTCAACATCAAGAGCGACACCCAGATGGCGGGCTACTCCAAACTGACGGCAGCCTACACCAATGTGCCCAACACGTTCAATGTGCTGGATAATACGGTGACTGACAACACCGGCGGCGTTAACGGGGATGCTAATTTTGATATAACCAATTTCAGTGCATCACCCGGTGCCGACGGCAAGTACATCTACCAGTCGGCCTACTTCCTTGCCTCTGCCAACGTGGCGGGCAGCATGCTGAATATCGCTCTCGACACATACATCACCGCCGCACCGGGCACTCCATTCAAGACGATAACCGTCAACAACGTACCTACCAAGAAGAATGTGCGGACAAATGTGCTTATGGACTTTGCTGCTACCAGCTCGACATATACCTATACGCTGGACTTTGCGGACTTCGATGCGCCGGATATCAATCACAGACCGCCGAGCACTTGGAACGGAACATCACCGGCTTCTAATCCAACCGCTACATTTAGCGGTGGAGACGGAAGTCAGGCCAACCCTTACATCATTGGTTCTGCAACAGACCTTGCACAACTTACGGTGAATATGGCTAACTCTGTCAACTATAATGCTAACTATTTCAAGCGAAATTTGGATGTTGATATTGATCTGAATAACCACCCATGGACGCCGATAGCACTTAACGGTATGGCGATTGGGGGCTTTTGACGGTCAGCATCATAAGATAACCGGATTGAATGTAGACATTGCAACCGGCAGTGTCGGCGTGGGATTGTTTGGTAAAGTGCGCTCCGGGTAAGCAATCTTCATGTCTCCGGCACTGTTAAGACTACAGGCTCCGGCAGTTATGCAGGAGGAATATGTGGTAATCTCACTGGTGATGGTAGTTCAGCAGCTGTTTTGGCTAACTGTTCCTTTACCGGAAGTGTCGAAGGAGTTAGTAGTGCAGGAGGAATTGTGGGGGAAAATGCAGTCAGTCACTACAATCACCTCCTGCAAAAATTCCGAACGGTGAAGGCCAACGGTTTCGCAGGCGGTATTTCCGGAAGTATGGGCAGCAGCTTGTATATATTCGGATGTTATAATGAAGGGGCAATCATCGGCAATAATGCGGGTGGAATCTCTGTTCCCGGAAACGCCAAGATATCCGGATGTTATAACATTGGAACGGTATCCGGAACCGGCACCTCCGGAGCAATCACCCCCACTGCTGCTTCTGTCTTAGAGTGCTATGTCAAAGCGAAAATTGGCACTGACTCTGGCGGCGAGACAGTATTCAGTGATGGAGGCTTGGCCTACCTCCACAAACGGTGCAGTGTGGTTTGCCGCCCCGGACAATGACGGTACATACACAAAAAGCGCCAGCGATGAGCCTACCGGCGATTATAAGTTCTGGAAATCCCTCGGCAGTTGGAACGGCGGTACGCCCCAATATCCCAAACTCTGGTGGGAGGAGTAAGCATGTCCGATGCCAAACATTCAATGAGTGCCGCCCCATGATGAAACGTAACTTTATTAAAGTATGCCTTCGGCAAGGCGAGTCACTCAACTGGGAGAACTTCAACAACCGCATCTGCGTGCTGGTGCTTCAAGGCAGTATCGTAGTATTCGGCAGACATGGCAAGATGCTGTTCCGCCTTAATGCGGGTGAGGCAAATGTTTTTGAAGGGACTCCCGAATGCACGGGTACGTCCGTCACCAATGACACAGAAGTGATTATTGTTTAATTATCCGTCACGCCATTGATGGTCGGCATATAGGGCGATGCAATGTTGCAGAGTAGTGAAGCCGATTGTTAAGCGACATACCGGGAGTTTCAACCGTTGAAACTCCCGGTTTACCTCAATGAAACTCCCGGTATCCCTTAGGGAAACTGATAGTTTATCCTGTTGAAACTGGAAATGCCCTGCGGGAAAAAGGGAACGAAAACGGGTGAAAGCTTTAAATCTCGGCCCCGTCCAGCAATTCAAGATACAGCGTAATGGCTTCTTCTATCTCTTTTTACAAAGATAAATTCGTCCGCAGTATGTGAACGACTGCTTTTTGCCCGGTCCCATTTTCATGGACGGGAACGGCATCAGTGCCTGGTCGGACAGTGTGGGAGAGCCGAAGGGCACCCGTCCCAAAGCAACGGCCTTCCGCACCAGCGGGTGGTCCGGCGAAACGTGTGAAGAGCCCAGGCGGAACGAGCGGGCTTTGGCTTCGCAGGAGATATGTTTCCGTATCTCGTCGAAAAGCTCCTGATTGGTATAACATTCGTTGCTGCGGATGTCTACGACAAACGTGCAGCGGTCGGGGATGACATTGTGCTGCGTTCCGGCATTTGCCATGGTGACACTCATCTTTACCGGGCCCAAGAAGGGAGATTCTTTCGGGAAGCGGTAGTCGCGAAACCCACACGCAATGTCGTCCAATACCTTATATATGGCATTGTCTCCTTCATTACGGGCGGCGTGCCCCGAACGTCCGTAGGCAGTGACATCCAGCACCATTAAGCCTTTCTCGGCAATGGCGGGCTGCATCTCGGTGGGCTCACCCACAATGGCGAATTGTATGGGAGGCAGCTGCGGCAATACGGACTCTATCCCGCCCTTGCCCGATACTTCTTCCTCGCAGGAAGCAAGGAAAATCAGGTTGTACGCCTGTGTGGTGCGGCAAAGTTGCAGGAACACCTGCAGCAGGCCGACCACGCTTGCGCCGGCGTCGTTACTTCCCAGACCGTAGATCTTGCCGTTCTCCTCCACTGCGTTGAACGGGGCTTTCCGCCATCCGTTTACGGGCTTCACAGTGTCGATGTGCGAGTTCAGCAGCAGTGTAGGCTTCTGCAGGTCGAACATCGGGCTCAGGCACCATATATTGTTGCCCTTTCTTCCGGTGGCCATTCCCTGCATCTCGATGTAGTTCTGTAGGAAGTCGGCGGCCTGCTCTTCTTCGCGGCTCAAGGAAGGAATGGCTATCAATGATTTAAGCAATCCGGTTGCTTCGGAAACTAAAGTCTGTACGTCGGTTGTCATTGTCGGGATCGGTTATATAATTCATTATTACTCCGCAAACTTACGGATAAATCCTGAAAAAGGAAGATAGTTTCAAATAAAACTAATACCTTTGTACCCATATTTACCAATTTATTAAAGATATGACTTATCATCATTTGTCTGTCATGGTACATCGTCAGGCAGAGAAGTATGGAGACAAAGTAGCCCTTAAATACAGGGACTATGAAACATCACAATGGATACCCATCACTTGGAATAAATTCTCTCAAACAGTACGGCAGGCTGCCAACGCTCTGGTGGCGTTGGGTGTGGAGGAACAACGAAATATCGGTATCTTTTCACAAAATAAACCGGAATGTCTGTTCACCGATTTTGCAGCTTTCGCCAATCGTCTGGTCACTATACCGCTGTATGCCACCAGCTCTTCGGCACAGGCGCAATACATCATTAACGACGCACAGATACGTTTCCTCTTCGTAGGCGAGCAGTTCCAGTATGACGCCGCCTTCAGTGCGTTCGGCTTCTGCCACTCCTTGCAGAAACTGATTATTTTCGACCGCAACGTAGTGCTCGACCCCCGCGACAAGACATCCATCTATTATGATGAGTTCCTCGCATTGGGCAAAGACCTGCCCCATAACAATGTTGTGGAAGAGCGTACCGCCCGTGCATCGGACAGCGACCTTGCCAATATTCTTTATACATCCGGCACCACCGGCGAGCCGAAAGGAGTGATGCTGCACCACTTCAACTACAGAGAGGCTATCCGCATCCATGATATCCGCCTGACTGCCATGACGGATAAGGACGTGTCCATGAACTTCCTCCCGCTGACGCATGTGTTTGAGAAGGCCTGGACCTATCTCTGCATCCACCGGGGAGTACAGGTGTGCATCAACCTCCGTCCGGCAGATATCCAGACCACTATCAAGGAGATACGTCCTACATTGATGTGCAGCGTTCCCCGCTTTTGGGAGAAGGTATATGCCGGTGTGCAGGAGAAGATTGCCCAGGAGAGCGGCCTGCGGAAAGCAATGATGCTGGATGCTCTTAAAGTTGGGAAGATGCACAACATTGATTACCTGCGTGCAGGCAAAACGCCGCCCGCTGATGCTTCATCTGAAGTATAAATTCTATGAAAAGACTATCTATGCCCTGCTGAAAAAGACAATCGGTATTGAGAACGGAAACTTCTTTCCCACCGCCGGAGCTGCCGTACCCGATGAAATCTGCGAGTTTGTACATTCCGTAGGCATCAATATGATAGTGGGGTACGGGTTGACGGAATCTACGGCTACCGTGTCCTGCTTCCTCGACAAGGGCTATGAGATAGGTTCGGTAGGTACGGTGATGCCCGACCTTGAAGTGAAGATTGGAGAAAACAATGAGATACTGCTCCGGGGCAAAACGATCACCACCGGTTATTACAGGAAGCCCAGAAGCCACTGCCGACGCCATTGATAAGGACGGCTGGTTCCACACCGGCGACGCAGGACACCTGAAAGACGGTCATCTGTATCTGACCGAGCGCATCAAGGACCTGTTCAAAACCTCCAACGGCAAGTATGTCTCTCCGCAGGCGTTGGAAACGAAGCTCGCGATAGACCGCTATATAGACCAGATTGCCGTCATTGCCGACCAGCGTAAGTTTGTGTCCGCCCTCATTGTGCCCGTCTATGGCTTTGTGAAAGACTATGCCAAGGAAAAAGGCCTTGAATATAAGGATATGGCCGACCTGCTGCAACACCCCAAAGTGCAGGCGCTGTTTCGTGCACGTATCGATACGCTGCAACAGCAGTTCGCCCACTACGAGCAGGTGAAGCGCTTCACCCTTCTGCCCGAACCTTTCAGCATGGAACGCGGCGAACTGACGAACACGCTGAAGCTGAAACGCTCTGTGGTGGCAACGAATTATAAGGAGCTGATTGATAAGATGTACGAAGAGTAACGCGTTTTTTCGGACTTTTGCACTATCTTTGCGGCTCGAAAAGATAGAATTTGAAGAAAGCATATGATTACCATTGAACAACTGAAGGATATAAAGGAACGTACCGAAGCGTTGAACCGCTATCTGGACATCGAAGGAAAGAAAATACAAGTAGAAGAGGAACAGTTGCGTACGCAAGGTTCTCCGGGCTTCTGGGACGACCAGAAGGCTGCCGAGGCGCAGATGAAGAAAGTGAAAGGCTTGCAGCAATGGATTTCCGGCTACAACGAGGTCAGGATTCTGGCGGACGAACTGCAACTTGCGTTCGACTTCTACAAAGATGAACTGGTGACGGAAGAGGAAGTGGACGAAGCCTATGCCAAAGCGTCTGCCGCCGTAGAAGCACTTGAACTTAAGAACATGCTTCGCGAAGAGGCCGACCAGATGGACTGTGTGCTGAAAATTAATTCCGGCGCCGGCGGTACGGAGAGCCAGGACTGGGCAAGCATGCTGATGCGTATGTATCTGCGCTATGCCGAGACGTATGGCTATAAGGCCACTATCGCCAACTTGCAGGAAGGCGATGAGGCCGGAATCAAGGCTTGCACCATTGAGATTGCGGGTGATTATGCTTACGGTTACCTGAAAGGCGAGAATGGCGTGCACCGCTTGGTGCGTGTGTCTCCTTACAATGCGCAGGGTAAACGCATGACTTCTTTTGCGTCGGTTTTCGTTACTCCGCTGGTGGACGACACCATTGAAGTGAACATCAATGTAGCCAATATCTCATGGGATACGTTCCGTTCCAGCGGCGCGGGCGGACAGAACGTGAACAAGGTGGAATCGGGCGTGCGTCTGCGCTATCAGTTCAAAGACCCTTATACGGGCGAGGAAGAGGAAATCCTGATTGAGAATACCGAAACGCGCGACCAGCCCAAGAACCGCGAGAATGCAATGCGCCAGCTACGCTCCATCTTGTACGACAAGGAGCTCCAGCACCGCATGGCGGAACAGGCGAAGGTGGAAGCCGGCAAGAAGAAAATCGAATGGGGCTCGCAGATACGCAGCTACGTGTTCGACGACCGCCGCGTGAAGGACCACCGCACCAATTTCCAGACTTCGGACGTAAACGGAGTGATGGACGGCAAGATAGACGGCTTTGTCAAGGCTTACCTCATGGAGTTTGCAGGCGCGGAGAATGCTTGATCCTTTTTAAAGTTAACTTCATTGTTCGGAATAAGTTAACTCTGTTGCGGGTAAGAAGTTAATATCGTATATGCGGGAAGTTAACATCATATAATCAATGAGTGTTAACTTCCCGCTTTTTTCTTTTATAAATGTTTGCAAACTTCCCGAATTTCTTTTTACTTTGTTTGTCGTTGAACTTTAAACTGTAAAAACACCATGGGAAAGAGCAAAAAGAAAGTAATGCACAGTCGGAAAGAAGAAGAACAGGCCAAGAAAGTGTTGCTGATTATCGGAGTTGTAGCTCTGCTATTGGTAGTCGCCATGCTGGTAGGTTACTCCTTCTTGGGCTAATCGAAGATAGAATATGCCGCAAGAGATAGAACGGAAGTTTCTCGTAGAAGGGGAGTATAAGTCGCAAAGCATACGCCCAAAAGCCGTATTATTCAGGGCTATATCAGCAGTGCGCGGGGACGGACGGTAAGAGTGCGTATTCGCGACGGGCGGGGGCTACCTCACCATTAAGGGGAGCATCCGACAGGCTCAGGCATCAGCCGCTACGAATGGGAAAAGGAGATCCCTTTGAATGAGGCCAAAGACCTGATGAGGCTGTGCGAGCCGGGCGTCATCGATAAGACCCGTTATCTGGTGCGCAGCGGGCAGCATGTGTTCGAAGTGGACGAGTTCTACGGGGAAAATGAAGGGCTGACGGTTGCCGAAGTTGAGCTTGCCTCTGAGAATGAACCTTTTGAGAAACCGGATTTTATAGGGCGGGAAGTTACGGGAGATATCCGTTATTACAATTCGCAACTGATGAAGCATCCGTTTAAGGAATGGGAGTAAACTAATCGTGCCTTGTAATTGTTCATTCGTATATGGAGAAACTGTACCAACACTTGCCGGAAGAGCTCGTCACTTTTATTCTGGTGACGGTGTTCTCTTTGCTCATAGGCCTTTCCTTGCGGCGCATCAGCCTGAAGCGTGAAGGGGAGACCACCCTCTTCGGTACTGACCGTACATTTACTTTTATCGGTATTCTGGGTTATCTCCTCTATATTCTCGATCCGGTGGACTACCGGCTTTTTATGGGCGGCGGAGCTGTCTTTAGGGCTGTTGCTTGCCCTGAACTACTACGTCAAGCAGGCGCAGTTTCATGTGTTCGGGGTGACTACCATTGTCATAGCGCTCATTACGTACTGCATCGCGCCCATTGTCGCCACGCAGCCTTCATGGTTCTATGTCATGGTGATTGTAACGGTATTGCTCTTTACGGAGTTGAAGCACACCTTCACCGAACTGGCGCAGCGGATGAAGAATGATGAAATGATTACGCTTGCCAAGTTCCTTGCCATCAGCGGTATTATTCTTCCGATGTTGCCCAATGACAACCTGATACCGGGCGTTAACCTGACGCCTTATAGCATATGGCTGGCTACGGTGGTTGTTTCCGGCATTTCCTATCTCTCTTATCTGTTGAAGAGATATGTGTTCCGCGAGTCCGGCATCTTGGTCTCCGGCATTGTGGGCGGGTTGTACAGTAGTACCGCCACCATCTCCGTATTGGCACGCAAGAGCCGCAAGGCGCCTGCACAGGAAGCGCCCGAATATGTGGCTGCCATGTTGCTGGCGGTCAGCATGATGTTTCTGCGGTTCCTGATCCTGATAGGGATATTCAGCATAGGAACTTTAGCCGCCGTCTATCCCTTACCTGCTGATTATGTCGGCAGTTGCCGCCGGAACAGCCTGGTTTCTACATTCCAAATGGAAGCGTCCGGCCGTATCCGGGACTACCGATGAAGAGGAGGATGGCAGCAACCCGCTGGAGTTTAAGGTGGCGCTTATTTTTGCCGTACTTTTCGTGGTCTTTACAATAGCTACCCATTATACACTGATATATGCCGGAGAGGGTGGGCTCACCTTACTTTCTTTCGTATCCGGTTTCAGTGACATCACTCCGTTCATCCTGAACCTTCTGCAAGGTACGGGCAGCGTGCCCGCTTCGCTGATAACGGCCTGCACCATGCAGGCAATAGTAAGCAATATCGCCGTAAACATGTTACGCGCTCTTTTTTCTCCGGTAAGCAGAGTCCGTTGCGCTCGTGGATATTGGGCGGCTTCTTCGGCTGCGTCATTGGCGCCAACGTATTTTTGCTGCTCTTCTTCTATTTTCTGTAAATCAATCTGCTTCTGCAAAGGTAAATCCTAATTTCCGTAACCCTTGTTGCACGTCCGGATGGCTCATAAACAGTTTCCAGAGCAGTCCGCTGCGATAGTTCTCGATCATGACGGCTATCGGTCCTTGGTCGATGGCAAGATAGCGCTGCGGATACCAGTTGTCCGTTTCGCTGAAAGCGTCGTAGAAACCGTAAGGGCCGAACACCTTATCGCCCATGCCGTAAAGGTGGCGCATCACTTGCAGCGAATATTCCGGCGTATATACAATGGACGACAGGGCGGCGGTGGGGGAGATGACTCCGCGGTCGTCGCCCTCGTTGGGAGCGTGGTCGGCGTATCCGTCTACGGAGTAGATGGCGGTCAGCCCCAACAGTCGGCGCCGAAACCTCTGTAATGTTTGGGGTTACGGATGCAATAGGCGCGGTTCACAAGTGTCAGGGTTGCGCATCTCGCCGAAGTAACCGGGACAGTACTCGTCTTTCAGACCGTTAGGGTCAAGTCCGAGGAAAGAATACTGCGCCCAGAACAGCGGTCCGGCTTCTGTGCCCTGATACCGCAGGTGCAGCTCGATGCCTTCTACCTGATGCGGACTGACGATAGCGCCGTTCTGCGCCCATCCCTCGTGGTACACAGAGGCAGGTACACCATGAGTGGGCGAAGCGGCGGCGAGGATATACATGATGAGACATTCGTTGTAACCATGTACGGGGAAATTCATCTCCCAGCCATATTCGGGACTCAATGCCAGTAGAGCACATTCTGGTCGCCCCTGCCGGTAGAAGTTCCAGTCCACTTCCCGCCACAGCCTTTGTCGATGCGGGCGGCAAGGGCTTTTTCCTGCGGACTGCCGCCTGCATAGTATTGGTGTACGGCAAGGAGTGCCTGCATGACGAAAGCGGTTTCTACGAGGTCGCCGCCGTTGTCTTTCTGCCCGAAAGGCTTCACCCGCCCCGTATCGCCATACCACCAATGGGGGTAGGCGCCATGAAAGCGGTCGGCGGTTTCGAGGAAGGAGACAATGCGTTCCATACGCGCCAAGCCTTCCTCGCGGGTGACATAGCCCCGGTCGATGCCTGCCAGCACCGCCATGATGCCGAAGCCGCTGCCGCCGGATGTTACTACATTCCGGTCGTTTTCGGGATATATTCCATCCATGTGGATGCGTTCGCGTGCCAGCCCGCTGTTGGGCTCGGCGCCGTCCCAAAGTAATTGAAAGTCCGGCGCTGTACGGTGTCCAGCAGGGCTTCGTCGGTCAATGTTCCGGATGTGCCGCCGGACTTCTTTGTGCCGCAGGCTCCTACGGAAAACAATAGGAGGAGAAGCGGGATATAAATGTTTACTGATTTCATTCTGTTTGAGTACAATAGTTAATTAAATCGGTTGAAACGGGTCTCTTATTTCAGGGTGATACGTGCCGTCTTGGCAGCCTGACTGCTTTCCGCCGATGAAGAGGTCGAATTCTCCCGGTTCGGCCACATGGTTCAGGTCGTAGTCGTAGAAGCGCAGCAGTTCCGGGGTAATCTTGAAAGAGACCGTCTTGCTTTCGCCTGCGCGAAGGAATATTTTCTCGAAGCCTTTCAGTTCGCGTACCGGACGGGTGATGCTCCCCACAAGGTCGCGGATGTACAGTTGCACTACTTCCGAACCGTCGCGCTTTCCGGTGTTGGTGACGGTGACCACGGCGGTGATAGAACCGTTCTGTTCCATTGAAGGGGTGCTCAGGGCGATGTCGCTGTATTGGAAGGTGGTGTAGGACAAACCATATCCGAAAGGATACAGCGCGTCGTTGTCCACATCCAGATAGTTGCTGCGGAACTTCTCGAACCATTTGCCGGCTTGTAGCGGGCGTCCGGTGTTCTTATGATTATAGAACAGGGGTATCTGCCCTACATTCTTCGGGAAAGTCATTGTCAGCTTTCCACCGGGGTTGACATCGCCGAACAGGACATCGCCAATGGCATAGGCGGCTTCACTTCCGCCGAACCACACGTTCAGAATGGCGGGAACATGCGCCTGCTCCCAAGTGAGTGTCAGCGGGCGTCCGGTGAAGAGGGTGAGCACTACGGGCTTGCCTGTATTCAGCAAGGCTTCCAGCAGGGAGCGTTGCACGTCGGGAAGGTCGAGGCCGGTGCGGCTGGAGCTTTCGCCGCTCATCTCGGAAGACTCGCCGAGTGCGGCCACGATGACATCTGCACCGGCGGCCACTTTCAGCGCCTCGTCCAGTAATTCCTTGTCCGTCCGGCTGTCCCGGTTCAGGGAGCGTCCAAACATGGTGGCGCGTTCTTCGTAGGCTGCATCGCCGATGAGGTTGCTGCCTTTGGCGTATGTGATGTTCACTTTGCCGTTCATCATCTCTTTCAGCCCTTCATACAAGGAGGGATAGTCGTTGAGGCGGGCTGCCACGCTCCATGTTCCGGGCATGTTGCTGCGGGTGTTTCCCAGCGGGCCGATAACGGCCACCGTTCCTTCTTTTTTTCAGTGGTAGCAGCGGTTCGGGCAATGAGCCCGGATGCCGTTTTTACGTTGCCGTTCTTCAGCAGCACGAAGCTCTCGGCGGCAATACGGCGTGCGGCGGCGCGGTGCTCTTTGGTGAAGATGTCGCGGGCGGGCCGGTCCAGGTCGCAGTATTTATAGGGATTGTCAAAGAGCCCCAGTTTATACTTGGCTTCGAGGATGCGGCGGCAAGAAGCCTGCGTCGAGGGCTTTCATACTCACCTTGCCGGACATGACGGACTTCTTGAGTGTGCCGGCAAACCCCTTCGCTCACCATATCCATATCTATACCTGCATTGAGGGCGCGGGCCGAAACGGTTTGAAGGTCGCCGATGCCATGTTCTATCATTTCGGATATGCCGGTGAAGTCGGTCACTACAAAGCCGTTGAAGCCCCATTGCTTGCGGAGCAATCGGTCATCAGCCATTTGTTGGCTGTGGCGGGCACGCCGTCTATCTCGTTGAAGGAGGCCATTACGCTTCCCACACCTGCCTCTACGGCGGCTTCATAGGGATACATGTATTCGTTGAACATGCGGTTACGGCTCATGTCTACCGTATTGTAGTCACGACCTGCCTCACCTGCCCCATAGAGGGCGAAATGCTTGACGCAGGCAAGGATCTCGTCGTTACGTTTCAGTTGGTCATCGAGGTTGGCTCCCTGATAACCGTAGACCATTGCTTTGGCAATTGCTCCGCCAAGGAAAGGGTCCTCGCCACTGCCCTCGCTGACACGTCCCCAGCGCGGGTCGCGGCTGATGTCCACCATCGGACTGAATGTCCATGAGATGCCGTCGGCACTGGCTTCGACAGCGGCAATGCGCGCGGATTCCTGAATGGCGGCCATATCCCATGTGCAAGAAAGTCCCAAAGGAATAGGGAAGATGGTTTCGTAGCCATGTATCACGTCCATGCCAAAGAGCAGGGGGATGCCCAGCCGGGAGTTTTCCACCGCCAACTTGTGCACGTCGCGTATCTTGGCTACTCCTTTCAGGTTGAAAAGGCCTCCGACGAGCCCGCGCTCAATCTTCTGGGCAACATCGCTGTTCTTGGCTTGTCCGGTAGTGATTTCACCGGTGACGGGAAGGTTCAGGCTGGCCGATTTTCTCTTCTACGGTCATTCGCTTTATCAGCGCATCGATAAAGCGGTCCATGTCTTGAGGGATTTCTGCGCCTGCATCGTGGCAGCGCCCAGAAAGGCGGCTGCCAGCAACAGGCTTGTTCTTCTAAAAAACTTCTTCATGATAGGTTTCTTTGTAATGGTTTCTTTTAATATGCTTTTTGAGCCGGATAATAATTTAGGTTTTTAGTAATTAGGATTCTGTACCAGTACCCCGTTCGATTTGTCAATCTCTTCTTGCGGCAACGGCAACAGGGCGTTTTTATCCTGATAATTCTTTCCGGCAGCCTGAAGCACTTCCCTTTGGCGATGCCCCAGCGTACAAGGTCGTAGAAGCGGTCGGGTTCCAATGCCAGCTCTACGCGGCGTTCATGGCGAATGGCTTCACGCAGTGTGCTCTGGTCGGTAGACGTGACTTTGGGCAGTATGCTGCTGTCCGTACCGCGTGCATGGGCGCGGACCTGTTCCAGATAGTCGATGGCTTCGCCCGAATGCCTTTTTTCATTGGCGCTTCGGCAGCCATAAAGCAATACGTCAGGATAGCGGATAATGCGGATATTTACCCAGAACCCGTCTTTTGGTGTATTTCTTACGCAGTTCGGGCGATGTATATGCCTTTTTATTGAAATAGGCGCCCATTGCGGTGGATACGGGAGACTCGCCGTAGGGCTTGTTGGTGTTTTCCGGTGTAACGGGTTCGCTGATGCTCCGGCGGAAATAGAGCAGGGAGGCGTCTTTACGGGGATCGCCGGCTTCGAATGCCTGTCCCACCAGTGTTGTGCCCATGTGCCAGCCCCAGCCAAGATCCCACTCGCCGGCGCCGCGTACGCCTTGCACCTGGCAGAACTGGCTGCCGATGACGTCACTGTTCTTCAAAGCGTCGGTCGATTCGCATTGCAGCTCGAAAACGCTTTCGCCGCAGTTCTCGCCTTCTACGGTAAAGACTTTATCCACCGGGGTGTTCAGGTTGTATATGCCCGATTTGACAACTTCGGTGGAGGCGTCGTACATGTTATCCCAGTCATTGCGCATCATGTAGGTGCGGGCGTGCAGCGAACGGGCGGCTCCCCCCATGTGATCCGTCCGGTATATTCGGAGGTCCATGTCAGCGGCAGGCATTTCTCGGCCTCGGTCAGGGTCTTTTGTCTATTTGTTCGTATATCTTGTCGGCAGTGGTCTTGGGCACATTGGCATCGGATGCTTCTTCCACTTTAAAAGTCACCAGAGGCACTTCTCCCCAAGCGCGCACAAGGTTGAAGTAACAATAGGCGCGGAAGAACAGGGCTTCTCCTTTGGTACGCACATTTTCCGGATCGTCTTTGTTTTCGCTGTTTTCCAGATCGTCCAGTATTTCGTTGCACTGGTAGATGATTTTATAGTTCTGCCCCCAGTAGGCGCTGAGCGTACCGTTGCTGTGTACTGGAAGTCGTCCCACATGGCTGCCTGGTCGGCGCCGTCGCCGGCATCGCTTCCCTTTTCGGAGTCCTCGCTGCGCACCATGTGTATCATGAAAGCGGGAATGCCGGCAGTAATGTTGTAACTGCGCATCAGGTAATATACGTTGTACATCTTTCCGCCGATGAGGGCGTTCGGAGCGTCGTCCTCGGTGAACTGTCCCAGCGGGTCGCGATCGAGGAAGTCGTTGCAGGATGTCAGGGGCAAAGGTGGTGAGCGTGCCTGCTATCAGAGTTAAAATCTTATTTTTCAGTTTCATAATTATTATTTTTAGTTCATCGCAGCGGATACCGGGTTGCGCGGCTCTGTGTGCTCTGCGGTGAATTGTTGTTAGAATGTCAGGTTGAATCCGAATGTATAAATGGCAGGCATCGGATAACTGCCGTCGTCTACGCCGAAAGCAATGGCGCTGCCGCCCAGTTCGGGGGTGTATCCGGTGTTGTGCTTCCAGGTCTTCAGGTTCTGAATGTTGACATAGAGCTTCAATGCCTGCATACCGATTCTGGATATGAGGGTCTTGTCGAAGTTATAGGCCAGTTGCACGTTGCGGATGCGGAAGAAACTGCCGTCTTCGATGTAGTATTCGGAATTCAGGTTGTTGATGGTGTGCTTCGTATTCAGCAAGGGTTGGGTGTTGCTTGTGCCCGGCCCATGCCAGCGGTCCATGCGCTGTTCCATGAAGTTGAACTGGCTCCAGTTGTAGTTGTCCCATGTGCGGAATATCTGGTTGCCGCCTTGTCCCATCATGTCGATGCCGAGTTCCCAGTTCTTATAGTTTACGCCGAGGGTGATGCCGTAGGTAACATCCGGGGTGGGGTCGCCTATCATAGTACGGTCGGCAGTGGTGATTTCGCCGTCGCCGTTCACGTCCTTGAATTTCAGGTCGCCCGGTGTGACGGTGGCCAGCGTGTTTTTAGGTGACTTGGCTATTTCTTCGTCTGTCTGGTACACGCCTTCCACTTTGTAGCCGTAGAAGTAACCGATAGGATAGCCGGCCATTGTGTAGCTTTGGCTCTTGTCGCCGGCAATGATTGAGTAACCGTCCTGCACCAAACTCAGCACTTTGTTCTTGATTGTAGTGAGATTGGCGCCCACGTTATATCCCCAGTCACCGATCTGGTCGCGCCAGTTGATGGCAAGTTCCACACCTTTGTTCTCGATGGAGCCGAGGTTGCCGATGCCCGGCACTGTGCCCGAAATGCCCGGTACCTCTGCCAATAAGTCTTTGGTGGTCTTTTTGTAATATACTCCTTCAAAGTGCAGGCGGTTGCGGAAAAAGTTGGCTTCTGCTCCTGCTTCCCAAGCCTCTACTTTCTCCCAACGAAGATTAGGATTGGGCAGGTAGGATAGCTGGTAGCCGGGATAGATGGCGGACGGCTTGCCGAAGACGGCAGAGTAAGCGTTGGTCAGCAACGGTTCGGCAGGATAGGCTTTATCCAGGTTCTGGTTGCCGAGCGTACCCCACGAACCTTTCAAAGCTTCAACATGTCCAGCCAAGTGATGTCTTTCATGAATTCTTCTTCGGACATCAGCCAGCCTGCACCGATGGAGTAGAAGTTCTGCCACTGGTTGCCGGTGTAGGAGAATGCGGAAGAACCGTCACGACGGAACGAGCCGTTGAACAGGTATCTGCCCTTGTAGTTGTAGAGCACGCGCCCCAGCATGGAGACAGTGCTGCGCTCCCATTGCTTGCTTTCATTGGTGGCTGTCGCCGCATCACCGATGCTGATGTACCATTTGTCGGGATTGTTGGGAATAACCAGTCCCACGCCTTGCGTGCGCTCGCCACCCAGCATTTCCAGTTTATTATAATAGGTGGTGAAACCGGCTGTGGCGGTCAGGCTGTGTTCGCCCCAGCTATTGGTGTAGGTCAGCAGGTAGTCGCTTTGCACTTTGGCTTCGGTCTCTTTGGATTGTCTCACTCCGGTCTTGCCGTTGCCGAGGGTTACGACGTTGCCTTCCACACTGCTGTCGAATACGGTAATGATAGGCGTGTAGGTACGGCTGCTGTTGGAGGCGTAGTCCATGGAGTACATCACCTTGAACTGGAAGTTCTTCAGGAAGTCCCACTGGGCGTACACGTTACCCGAAGCGCGATAGTTTTCCGCACGTGTTGTATTGGCTTTCAGTTCCACATCAACCATGGGGTTGTTCATCTGTGCCTTTTTTGAAAGCCGGGTAAGGTGGTGTACAAAACCGTATTCTTCATTGTATACGGGGGCTACCGGGGGCAGCGCGGAGGGCTGTTGCCACACTTTTGGTATCGGCAGGCAGTATGCGTGCGCCGTTGAACTGGAAACCCACTTTGAAGTTGTCCGTAACTTTGTAATCGTTACTTATGTTCAGCGTGATTTTGCTGTATTTTTTTCGTGCTTGATGTTGCCTTGCTCATAGGCATAACCGGCACCGAGGTAGAAACTGTGTTTGGCGGAAGCGCCTGTTATGCTGACATTGTTGTTGGTGATGAATCCGGTCTGGAAGATCTCATCCTGCCAGTTGGTGTTGCCCGTCCATGGGGTAAAGTCGAATTCTGGGCTGCCTTCATTCCTCAACTGCTCGTTGTAGAGTTCCTTGAATCCGGCCGCATCGGTCATTGCAATCTTGTTCGCTACGGTTTTGAAACCGAATGAACCGTTGATGTTGACGCGCGTCTGTCCTTCCTTGGCTTTCTTGGTAGTGATGATGATGACGCCATTGGCGCCGCGCACACCGAAAAATGGCGAGGGACGACGGGTCTTTCAGGATTTCCATAGACTCGATGTCCTGAGGATTGAGGGAAGTTGATGTTGTCATTGAACAGGCCGTCTACCACATATAGCGGTTTGTAGCCGTTGATGGAGTTTGTACCGCGCACGCGTATTTCGGGGTCTGCACCTGCTTTGCCGGAGTTGATTACCTGTACGCCGGCTATCTTTCCCCTGCAAGGCAGCTACCGGATTGACTACGGGTTTGTTGGCAATCTCATCACCTTTGATATTGGTGATAGAGCCGGTGAGGTCGCGCTTCTTGGCGCTACCGTAACCGATGACCACTGTTTCGGCAAGCATTTGCGAGTCATCTTGCATCTGTACGTCGATGACGCTCCGGTTGCCCACCTTGATGGCCTGTTTTACCATGCCCACGTAGGAAAACTCCAATGTCGCTTCGGACGGCACTTGGATGGAATACTTTCCGTCGATGTCTGTAATGACACCGTTGGAGGTGCCCTGCTGCAGTACGGATGCTCCGATAAGCGGTTCGCCTGTCGCATCGACCACCGTACCGGTCACTGTCTTGTTTTGAGAGAAACCGGGGATTGCCGTAAGAGAGCAAACATGCTATCAGAAACAGATTTTTTCAGCCAAAAGGCTCTCTTCATAGGAAGTTTAGGTTTTTTGTCTTCATTGCATAAAAATTTAGTGGATAACTAACTTGATTGTTTTCTCTGAAACAATCGGGATGCAAAAAAAAAGATTTCAGACCTTTATATATCTCCGGTTTTTAACACAATTCGCGGGGGAGGAGGAGAGGAGGAGTGCGTGCCTTTTCTGTGATATGCCTACAAGAAAAAAGAAAGATGTATTTTTGATACATCTTCTTTTTTTCTGTCATTGTCTTTTATAAAAAAACTGTGCGGGTGATAGGACTCGAACCTACACGCCTCACGGCACCAGATCCTAAGTCTGGCGCGGCTGCCAATTACGCCACACCCGCAAGGGATTTTCCGTTAAGCGGTGCAAAGATAAGAAGTTTTCTTTGGTTATACAAGCAAAAGCGTAAAGAAAGTTGCTCATTTCATTCCGGCATCCATTTCCCTTTAAGGAAAGCCCGGGCTTTCTCGATAATGGTATCTATGTGATTGGCTTCATCCGCTTTTTGTCCATATCAACTTTGATGTCAGGTTCTATGCCCCATTCTATCTGTTCCATATCTACACTGAAATGCGGACTGGCTGAAAAACGGACGGTCCATCCGTTAGGCAGTTCGGAGGTAAAAAAGGCATGCCGGAGCCGCCGCCGGTGTTGTCGCCCATGATAGTGACATTGGGCAGGCAACTCATCTGGTTCACAAAAATCGTTGGTGGCACGGTATGAACGGCGATTGTTCAATACCACCACTTTCTTTTTGCCAACGTATGCTGTTGCTGGGTTCCAATTCTATGGGATAGGGCTCGGAGAAGTCATTGTGACCCTTACCCGTTTTATGGCGGATGTACCCGGTCAATACTTTTTGTTGGTGAAACGGGCAGCGATGCGTGTGGAATTGGTTACATTACCACCGCCGTTGCTGCGTACATCAATGATAAGTCCGTTGCATGCGGCAAGGTAGGAGAGTATCTCATCCAGATTCCCATCACCGATTCCCGAGGAGAAACTTTCGTAACGCATATAGCCGATGTTGTCCTCGAATATCTTGTACTTGACGCCTGCGGCAGTGCGGTAGTCGGTACTGGCTTTTACCCAAATATACATCTTCTACAATATCCTCGCGAAAGTTGCGCGGGTAGTCCTGATACCATGCATCATAATAAGATACGTTGTGGGCAGAAGCGAGGTTTACATGCCCGTCCTTCCAGTTCGTTCAACATATTTCCCAAGACTTCAAACAAGCCTTCGCTGCTCATAGTGTTGGTGATGAGTTTTGCTGTATTTGTCATGTATGGCATTCCAGTCTATCTGTTTGTATTCCAAAAAACAATACTGCTCATCGATAATCTTCCATAGGGCTTCAAAGTTGCCTTGTGGAGTATTGGTCACCTCTTCTTCGCGGATGCAACTGCTCAGCAGAGGAAGTACGACAATCAAAAAGTGCTATTTTTTTTAGAAGTCCCATCATCTTATTATTTCCTGGTTTATCATCTTACCGCCCTATCGCTTTCTTTTTCTTGTTCTTCAATAAATACACCTCTTTTTACGAAACCCACCATGAATACATGTGAGTAGGTGTGTGTCTTTATAGCGTTTACGTTGGACTGTTGGGCATCCCATATATAGGCAAAACGCATCTTGGCACGTCCTATCGGAAAGTCTGCCGTCAACATCTGCCGCAGTGAGGGCTGGTTGTGTAATGAGGTGAATTTCACAACTCCGCTACTGTTCCCCAATGAGAAGATTTCGTAATAGGATTGGCCGTAATGCGGTGAGAACATCACTCCCATTAATGGCAGGTTGACCTGATAGCGCAATGTCAGGCGGGTAGTTCTTTATGCGTAAGTCCCAAACAGCCATGCCCGATGCATCTAAGTTGATATAGGCGCGTGCCGATGCCGGATTGTTGGTGTTGCGGAGGTTATAGACAAAACCGCCGTTCAAGTCGGCAAGACCGCCGGCGAGTAACTTGAAGTTACTCGTGATGGGAAAGTTATAGTGCAGACCATAGTTCCAGTTGGCCAATGCGGAGAATGTATTGTTGTTGTCCACTTTGTTATGGGTATACCCGAGGTCGGCTTGAAAAAGTTCTCTGCAAGGACAGTTTGCCGTCCATCCATTTGGTCATGCGCATGCTCTCACGTGAGACGCGGAAATCTATTCCGGTATATTCCTGAGGAGACAGATATGTGTCGAATACGTTCGTAAAGCCTACGCCGTACATGGTGGCGCGGGTCACGAGACGGCTTTGCTCCAGCCTCTCCGCTTCCACAGGAAGGCTGGGCCTGCATTGTTTTTGCTGTGCAATAACAAAAAAGCAGGCAGATAACCGGTATTACCGGTTTTAGGTAGTTTCATGTTCCTTGCTGTCATCGTTGTTGAGAACAATTTCATTTGCCCCGTCAGTTCATCCAGAATGTCACCTTCACTCTTTCCATGATCCGGATCAGTATTTCGGCTTCTTCCTCCTCGCTGCTTTCGGCGTGCTGTGGGGCTTCCGGCTGGACGGAGGGGCTCTAATTCATTGATGGTGTCCAGTGTGTAGGTAGTCAGTCGCTTCCCTTTGGCTTTGAAACCTTTCACTGCAATGAATTCGTCCGCATCAACTATCAGTGGTTCGCGGAAATTGTCATGTCCTCCGAATACGACTTCCAGTCGTGGATAATATTCGTCAGTCAGCAGAATGAGGCGGCTGTCTTTATTCTCGCCCAAATAGTTCTGCTTGCGGTTGCTCGCCTCAAAACAGAAACGCTTGATGTAGGGATAGCCTTGCTGGTCGGCATCATAGAGGACGGCTGTCCAGACCTTGTGCGGATCGTATTTCTCCAGTACCCGTATGTTGTCTTCGTAATGGTTGTTCACGTCGAAATTGCTGGTGTAGAATTCGCCGTTGTTCAGCACAACCAGAATTTGTTCGTCGCTCTGGAACTCACCGAGGTATTCTCCGCGGCCGTCATAATTGAGACGCAACACATCTTGGTCGAACCATACTTTCCGTCCGCCCAGTGTAGAACCGCCGCGTTGCTTCAAGGCTATCTTATGAACCGGGTTACGGGTGAGTATGTTACCCATAGCCTGGCGTCCTTTGATGTTTATTTGGCTGAAGTCTTCTTCGAAAATTATGCGGCGTATACGCGGATTGGGTTTGAGGGTTACTTTGATAACCTCAGCCTCACCGTTGGGATTGGCTGTGAAATATACGATGCGTGAGTCGGGTGTGCCCTGTGTCACGTCGTATTCGCGGTCGCGCACTACGGAAGTCACGGCGAAACGCTTGATATAATGCGTGCCTTCTTTCCCGTCGCGGTAGACAACGTTGTAGATGGTACGTTTGTCGTTCTTCTTGAAGACATTGGCATAGAGTATGTTCTTGCCTACGAATTTCTTGTCTGTTACCGGAGTGATGATATAACGTCCGTCGCGGAAGAAGATGATAACATCATCGAGGTCGGAACAGTTGGCTATGAATTCATCTTTCTTCAAACCTGTGCCGATGAAACCCTCTTCGCGGTTGATATACAGTTTTTCATTGGCTTCCACCACTTTAGGTAGAGTCAATCGTGTCGAAGTTGCGTAATTCGGTACGGCGCGGGAAGGCTTTGCCGTATTTCTCTTTCAGCATGCGGAACCAGTCTACCGTATATTCCACGATATTTGCCAGGTGGCGGTCTATCTCCTCGATGTCCGCTTTCATGCGGGCAATCAGCTCTTCTGCCTTGTCGGAGTTGAACTTGAGGATACGCGCCATTTTGATTTCCATCACGAGGCTTGAGAATATCTTTTTGGTCACTTCGCGGATAAATGTGGGGTAGTAAGGTGTCAGACGCTCATCAATGTTCGCAGGCGGCATCCATGTTCTTGGCCTGTTCAAATTCCTTATCCTTGTAGATACGTTCTTCGATGAATATTTTTTTCCAGTGAAGAAAATGCAAAAACTTTCAGTATTTCGTTTTTACGTATCTCCAGTTCTTGGCGTAGCAGAGCCAATGAGCAATACGTAATA
>VOFK01002236.1_pt1 | contig 27356 bp, 49 predicted proteins | sample 5384121 | NCBI WGS metagenome assembly VOFK01 (sample SAMN12384730, study PRJNA508395) | human gut metagenome | isolation source: healthy gut J | host: Homo sapiens | reverse complement strand
TCGGTAGCTTCGTTCGGTGCATTGCTGCAAGCAGGATCGCCAGCAGGCCGCCCCAGTACGGCGGCACAGGCCAGCAGGGGGCATCCTCAGCCTTCTGGCCGAAATGCTCTCCACCCATTTTTCAAAGAGCGGTCTCCTCTTCCTTGGGGTATGGTCGTCACCCATACTCACCTGAGCCGAGGTACATCATGTAGCGGTAGCCCACGACCGAGGCTTTCGATCATGGAGATGGCACCGCACCAGCGGGATCTTTTTGTCCGGAATGCCGTGGTTCTTCACAGGGTCGATCTTGGTCTCAATGGTGCCGTCCGGCTTGCGCACGGCGCAGCAGATGAGCTTCGGGCCGCGCATCATGATGCCTTCCATCAGCGCCTGCCCGCCGACGCTGGTCTTAAAGCGTTCCTTTTTAGGTTGATTCATTGGGTTCTCCTATCGGATCATATTTTTCCCGGTTATTTTACCACAGAATTGTGACAAAATCTTCACGCCTTATGGTACAGCGGCAAGCCCCAGGGTGACCACCGTGCCCCGGCCAAGGGTGCTCTTGAGGTCAAGGGTGCCGTCCAGCGCGGTCATAATGGAATCCACCAGCGCAAGGCCGATGCCGCTGCCCCGCACCGAGTTGCTGCCCTTGTAGAACTTGGTCTTGACGTTTTCCAGATCCTCCGGCGGGATGCCGCGGCCCCTGATCGATGATCTCGGTGAAAGCTTTGTACTCGCCCGCCCAGATCTTGACCGTGATGCGTCCGCCGGGGGCCGAGTACTTGATGGCATTGTCCATGATGTTGATGAACACCTGCCGCAGACGGTCGGGGTCAGCGTAGACCGGGATCATCTCCTCCGGCTCATTGTACACCAGCATGCAGGCCCTCCGCGCTGGATGCGTCGCTTCGCAGAAAAGCACCGCGTCGGTCAGCTCGGCCACAAGGTCCAGCGGGCGGCAGTCCATACGGATGCGGCCGTTCTGCAGGCGGCTGAAATCCAGCAGCTCCTCCACCATGTTATAGAGGCGGGCCGTCTCATTGTTGATGATCTCCAGCCCCCTTGCGGTAGTTTTCGTCCGTGGGTCGTCCAGCGTGCGCAGGGTCTCCACCCAGCCCCGGATGGAGGTAAGCGGCGTGCGCAGCTCGTGGGAGAGACCGAACTGATGAACTCGTTCTTCATCTTTTTTCGGTCTCTTCCAGCCCCCTCGGCCATTCGGTTGATGGTGCCGCGCAGGCGGTCCACCTCATCGTGCTCGTTGCCAGTGACGGGCAGACGGACATCCAGCTCACCCCGGGCGATGCTGGCTGCGGTCCGTTCCACCTGGCCCAGCGGCACCACGATGCTCCGCACAAAGTACAGGCCCGACATCACGTAAACACCAAAATGGCCGCCACCACCACGAGACTGCCGAATGATGGCGTTTTTTTTCATCTGCCGTTCCACCAGGGTCAGGCTGGTCACGAGACGCATGGCGGCCACGTCTTCGGCTGCATAGGGGCACCAGGATAACAGCCGCCATCACTACCTCACCGGACTGGGTGCGGTAGACCGCCACACCAGCCATCAGAAGCCTCCTGCGCCTGCTCAAAGTCGGTTGCCGGTCACGAATGCCGTCCGCATTTGTGCCGCTGGAGGACGCAATGACCCCGCCATAGCTGTCCAGCAGCATGAACTCGTATTTGTCCTTATCGGCAAACTGCTCCACCATGCGGCGCAGAGCCACGCTGCGGGTAGCCGCCGTGCTCTGCACCGTGTCGCCGGTGTACATTTTCAGCTGGCCGGACACCGAGGAAAACCGCCGGTACATGGTCTGCTGGACGCCGTTGTAGTAGCTGCGTGTGTAGTTGTACAGGAACATCCCCTCCACCAAGAGCACCAGCAGCACGGTGATGAGCAGGTGCCCCAGCCAGCGGCGGGTGATACCGCTTCGCATTTTTGCATTCTTCCCACCGGTAGCCGTAGCCCCACACGGTCATAATGTGGGTGGGGTGGCTGGGCTCGTCCTCTACCTTCATGCGCAGCCGGCGGATGTTCACATCCACGATCTTTACATCGCCGAAGTAGTTCTCGCCCCAGACCCCTCCTTCAGGATCTTTTCACGCACCAACGCGACGCCGGGGTTGTGGAAGAAGAGCTCCATGATCTGAAACTCCACCTGCGTCAGCTCAATGGGCTTGCCGCCTTGAGCAGGACGCGGCGGTTCTCGTCCAGCACAAAGTCGCCGCTGGTCAGAGGGCCAGCGGGCTGTTCGCGCCGCTGTCCCCTCGCCTGCCGTGCGGCTCACGGGCGGCAGAGGGCCTCCACGCGGGCCAGCAGTTCGCTGACGCTGAAAGGTTTTGTCATATAGTCGTCCGCGCCGATGGACAAGCCGCGGATCTTGTCCTGCTCCTGCCCCTTTGGCGCTCAGGGATGATGATGCCGATCTTTTGGTCGGTGCGGCGGATGGTCTCGCAGAGGGAGAAGCCATTCATGCCCGGCAGCATCACGTCCAGGATGGCCGCGTCGCAGCCCGGCTTCTTCTCCAGCAGCGGGAGAGCCACCTCGGCGCTGTCGGCCTCCACGGCCTCCATGCCGCAAGGCGCAGGTTCAGCGCGATCATCTCGCGGATGCTGGCTTCGTCTTCCACCACAAGCACTCGTACCATGAACTGTTCCTCCATTCCTTAATTCAGCAGATACAACGCCTTGGACAAGGCGGTAGTTCTGGTCCTGGAAAGCAAAACGTCCGGGCCCATTCTGCCTGCATCTGGCGGGACGCCACCACGCCCAGCCGGGTCCAGCCGGTGGAGTCTGGCCGGGTCCTTGCACCAGCCGTACCGTCAGCACCAGCTGATCCTCGTCCACCGTGCGCAGTTCCACTGCGTTGTCATATTCCTCGCTGTCGGTCAGCTTCAGGTTGCCCTCCCCACTCCACAGGCAGCTCAATGTAGCAGCTCCTCTCCTCATCCAACAGGCCGAAGCTCTTTTCCGGCCCGGGCTGGTGTAGTCCATCCAGACGATGAAATCCATTCGTCGGCTCTGGCTCAGGTTCAGCAGGCCTGCTTCGTCAGGCTGGGTGGGGATCTCCACGATGCCGTCGCCGTCCAGATCCTGACTGACCAGACTGGACACATTGCGCAGGGAAGCGGCGTTAAAAGCTCACTGGTGCTGATCTGCTCCGCAGGGAGCATCTGCTGCGTTCCCTCATCAAAACGTAGCAGCAGCACGCTGGCCAGATTGTTGCCCGAGAGGCCCGTCCAGCCATCCAGCACCAGATAGCGCTTGCCGTCCGCTGCCAGGCCCGCCGCCACAGCGGCGCAGCCCGCGAACTTATTTGCGGAAAGGCCCATAACAGCCACCTGCTGGAAGCTGCCATCTTTATCCACGGTCAGCAGCTCAATCTGCACCCCGCCGTCCTCCAGCGTAGACATCAGGATCAGGTCCTGATTGCCGCCGCCGGTGATGTCCTCCACCAGATACTGCTGGTACTGCTGTTCCAGGATCGTGGAAAGCACGCCGTCGGTGTAGAAATACACAGCCAGATAATGGTCGCCCTGTGCGGCTGTATAACCCACCACCAGCTGGGTGGCATCGCCGGGCCTGCAGCTGGGCCAGCCCCACCGACTCTACCGTGTCTGCAAGGCCCTCGACGTTCTGGCGCACATGCCAGATGTCAGCATCATCCTTCTGCAGGATGGCAATGCAGACGTTGGAGCTTTGGGCGGTTGTGTAAAGCACGGCGGCATCCTGCCTGCCGTCACCGTCCAGATCCTGCAGCAGGAACGGCGAAAGCAGGTCGCCCTGCATGGGATATTTGAGCTGTGCGCTCTCCCCAGCCAGTCGTTCAGAGCGGTCTGCACATCGCCGTAATCGCCGGAAAGCCGGGCGCACGCAGAAGCTCTTCCACCTGCACCTTTCCGTCATCGGCATGCTGCAGCCTGCCAGAAGCAGGCACAGCAGCACGCAAGCCAACCACCGGCAAAATGATTCGGATGTTTTCAACCGCTGCGCCTCCTCTGTGTGGAAAATTGTCCGGCCAAAGGCCGAAAACATGCTTCTTGTCAGTATACCACGGGCCGGGCGCAATTCCAACACCTGAAAATGAAAGCAAAAAAGACTACCGTACAAAAAACGATAGTCTCTTGAAAACTGTTATAAACAGTCAGAGTCGATCAGACGAGCTCCAGAACTGCCATCTCAGCAGCATCGCCGCGGCGAGCGCCGATCTTGATGATGCGGGTGTAGCCGCCGTTGCGGTCAGCGTACTTGGGGCTGATCTCATCAAACAGCTTCTTTGCAACATCTTCCTTGGTGATGTAGGCATAGACCTGACGCTTGGTGTGCAGGTCGCTGGCCTTACCCAGGGTGATCATCTTCTCGGCCATGGAACGAACGTCCTTAGCGCGAGTGACAGTGGTCTCAATCTTGCCATTCTCTCTAACAGGTAGGTAACCATAGCGCGCATCATAGCGTTGCGGCTGTCGCTGGTTCTACCGAGCTTTCTGGTACCGGGCATCCCGTTTCACTCCTTAATTATTTTTAGTTACTCATCGTCTGTGTTCAGCTTGAAGCCCAGGGAATCCAACTTTGCCATGACCTCTTCAAGGCTCTTGCGGCCGAGGTTGCGAACCTTCATCATTTCGTCCTCGCTCTTGCTGACCAGATCCTCGACCGTGTTGATACCGGCACGCTTCAGGCAGTTGAAGGAACGGACGCTCAGATCCAGCTCTTCGATGGTCATTTCCAGAGCCTTTTCCTTATCGTCGTTGGTCTTCTCCACCATGATCTCAGCGCCGGCGGCCTCGTCGGACAGGTTGACGAACAGGTTCAGGTGCTCGGTCAGCACACGGGCAGCCAGAGAAACGGCCTCCTGCGCGTTGATCGTGCCATCGGTCCAAACCTCAATGGTCAGCTTGTCGTAATCAATGGCCTGTCCAACACGGGTGCTCTCGACGTTATAATTCACCTTGAGCACAGGGGTGTAAATGCTGTCAACGGGAAGGGTGTTGATATCGTTCTTCTCGATGATAGCCTGTTTGTTGCGCTCTGCGGGCACATAGCCGCGACCCTTGTCGAAAGTCAGCTCCATAACGAGCTTGGCACCCTCGCCCAGAGTTGCAATGTGCCACTCAGGGTTCAGAATTTCGATGTCGTCGCCCTGCTTGATGTTGTCAGCGGTGACCTCACAGGGGCCGACTGCCTCAACACGCACTGTCTTCGGACCATCGGTGTACAGCTTTGCAGCAATACCCTTCAGGTTCAGGACAATTTCGGTAACGTCTTCCTTGACGCCCTCAATGGTGGAGAACTCGTGGACCACACCATCAATCTTGACGCTGGTCACGGCGACACCGGGCAGAAGGAAAGAAGCACACGACGCAGGCTATTGCCCAGTGTGATGCCAAAGCCACGCTCCAGCGGTTCTGCCACGAAATTTGCCGTAGCGGCCGTCCGGGGACAGGCTTGCCGTTTCGATTTTGGGACGTTCAATCTCCATCATATCTATGCCCTCCTTGTCAAACCGGCGCTGCCGCCGGCCCATTATTAAATTCTTTCAAAAAAAGAATGCGAAAGCGTACCATCCAAAAAGGAAGGCACTGCCTTCTTAATGGATTACTTGAGTACAGCTCGACGATGAGGTGCTCTGCAACTTCGTAGTCGATATCGCTGCGCTCGGGCAGCTTTGCGACAACACCCTTCAGAGAACCAGTCTCACGGTTCAGCCATGCAGGCAGAGCCACGACGGGAGCCTCGGCCCGGTCAGCTTTGCAAACTTTGCAGAGCTGCGGCTGGACTCACGGACTTCGATCACGTCACCGGCCTTCACCTGGAAAGAAGGAATGTTGACCTTCTTGCCGTGGACGGTGAAGTGAGCGTGAGACACCAGCTGGCGGGCATCGCGGCGGGTCTGAGCGAAGCCCAGGCGGAACACGAACATCGAGCGTTGTCCAGACGGCACTCCATGATCTGCAGCAGGTTCTCACCGGTCTTGCCGGGGCGGGCCTCAGCACGTCAGGTAAGCATTGTGGAACTGCTTCTCCAGAACGCCGTAGATAAACTTGACCTTCTGCTTTTCCTTCAGCTGAGATGCGTACTCAGACTGCTTCTTGCGCATGTTGCCATTGGAGTTGCGGGTGGTATTCTTCTTTGCATAGCCCATGACCGCGGGAGAAATGCCCAAGGCCTTGCAACGCTTTGCGATAGGCTGCGTATTCTTTGCCATAATTCAATTTCCTCCTTCGATCAGACACGACGGCGCTTCGGGGGGACGGCAGCCGTTGTGGGGGATGGGAGTCACGTCCTGATCAGGGTGACTTCCAGGCCGGTAGCCTGCAGCGCACGGATAGCGGACTCACGGCCAGCGCCGGGGCCCTTGACGTAGACCTCAACGGTCTTCATGTCATGCTCGATAGCAACCTTAGCTGCGGTCTCAGCAGCAGACTGGGCTGCGAACGGAGTGCTCTTGCGGCTGCCACGGAAGTTCAGGGAGCCAGAGGAGCACCAAGACACTGCATTACCCCTGCAGGTCGGTGATGGTAACGACAGTATTGTTGAACGTAGACTGGATGTGAGCCTGACCGGCTGCAATGTTCTTACGCTCTTTTGCCGCTTCATGCGGACGTTTGCGCCCTTTTTGGCGTTATTTTTGCACTTGCCATTTCTCAGAACCTCCTTACTTCTTCTTGTTAGCGACCGTGCGCTTGGGACCCTTGCAGGTACGTGCATTGGTCTTGGTACGCTGGCCACGGCAGGGCAGGTTCTTACGATGGCGGGTGCCACGGAAGGACTGGATCTCAACCAGGCGCTTGATGTCCAGAGCGACATTACGACGCAGGTCGCCCTCGACAATGATGTTAGCCTGATCGATGTAGTCACGGATCTTAGCCTCTTCTTCCAGAGTCAGGTCCTTGACGCGGGTATCGGGGTTGATACCAGTTGCTTCCAAGGATCTTGTTGGCAGTGGTCTGACCGATACCGTAAACGTAGGTGAGACCCACCTGAACGCGCTTCTCGCGGGGCAGGTCAACGCCGGCAATACGTGCCATAGTAGTTTCCTCCAAAAATCATCCCATGTCAGTGTCAGGGTCTGCGCCGGGACTCTACGCACTTGACCCTCAGGCGCCCGAATTAGCCCTGGCGCTGCTTATGCTTGGGGTTCTGGCAGATGACCATCACGCGGCCTTTGCGGCGGATGACCTTGCACTTTTCGCAGATGGGTTTCACGGAAGGCTTGACCTTCATGATGTTGAACCTCCTTTTGGATGATGCCTTGACGCTTATTTGGAGCGCCAAGTGATGCGGCCCTTAGAAAGATCATAGGGCGACATTTCCACGGTGACCTTGTCCCCGGGCAGGATACGGATGAAATTGGTCCGGAGCTTGCCGGAGATGTGCGCTAAGAGGATGTGGCCGCTGGGAGTGAGCTTCCCGGTGTTCTTATCCCCCCTCGCTCAACATTTCCACCTTAAAGATGGCGTTGGGCATGGCTTCACGCACGATGCCTTCAATTTCGATGACGTCTTCTTTAGACAAGCTAATTGCCTCCTCATTGGATCTGCTCAGTTTGTCATTGAACCGGTGCCTTGCCCAAAAACCCTGACTGCATTCTTCCGTGCCTGCGCCCGTTTTTGTGCAGTTTGCCGCTTCTGCTTTTCAAGAGCCACGCCGATTCCCCAGACGGACAGGTGGCGATGAAAGCCACATACTTCATCTCCTGCGGCACAAAATCCGCAAAGTGGGCAGAAAATGCCCTGTCCGCCGAGGAAGTATCTGGCTTCCACAGCCATTTATAGATTATACACCTTTTGTTGTCAATTTGTTCAAGAGGTTTTTTCCGTATTTCCGATAAAAAATTTCTTCTTTTCAAAAAGCTGTTTTTCCGTCCCCCTCCTCCTTTTTCGCGTTTTTCTCCACCGTGAAGATGAAACTTTTTTCACCCAAAACTTGTCATAATTGCACAAATTGCAGGTCTGAAAAGCAAAAAGACCCTCCCGCAGCATTTCGGGGCGGCTCTTCTATGAAGGGATCAGCTTACTTCAGGCTGAACTTGGCCGGGTCAAAATCCGGGTCATCCCAGAAGCGGGTCATGATCTCAGTGCGATCCTTCAGGATGGCGATGGAGTGCTCAAAGTGAGCAGCCAGACCACCGTCCTTGGTCTTGACGGTCCAGCCGTCGCTTGGACTGGGTGATCTTGCAGTCGTACTGGCAGATCATGGGGTCAATGGCAATGGTCATGCCGGGCACAAGACGGGGCCCGCGGCCCTGATGGCCGTAATTGGGCACCTCCGGGGTCCTCGTGCAGCTCGCGGCCGGTGCCGTGGCCCACGAACTCGCGGACGACGGAGAAACCTGCGTCCTCGCAGTAGCTCTGCACCGCATAGCCAATATCACCGATGCGATTGCCGGCCTTTGCCTGCTCGATGCCCTTGTAGAGAGCGGCCTTGGTGACGTCCAGAAGGCGCTGAGCCTCCAGATCGATCTTGCCCACTGCATAGGTGCAGGCGTTGTCGCCGTTGAAGCCATCGACCTTTGCGCCGGTATCAATGCTGACGATATCGCCGGGACGAATGACGATGTCATGCGAAGGGATACCATGGATGATGGTATCGTTCAGGCTGATGCAGGCCGTGCCGGAAAGCCATACAGACCCTTGAAGTTCGGGATGCCGCCGTGCTTCACGATGAAGTCATAGATCAGCTTATCCAGCTCCCAAGTGGTCATGCCAGCTTCGATGTGCTCGCCGCCGTACTTCAGGGCTGCTGCGCTCAGGGCATTTGCCTTGCGCATGCCGTCCAGCTCTTTTCGCATTCTTGATCTGAATCACATTTATGCCTCCAAAGCCTTCATGACTTCAGCCGTGGTCTCCTCGATGGAGGGGCAGAACTTGATCTCTGCCAGCTTGCCGCGGGTACGGTAGAACTCCACCAGCGGCTCGGTCTGCTCATGGTATGCTTTCAGACGATCCAGCACGGTTGCAGGCTGGTCGTCCTTGCGGATGACGGTCTTGCCGCCGCACAGGTCGCACACACCCTCGACCTTGCTCTTCTTGTTGACGATGTGGTAGCTTGCGCCGCACTTCTCGCAGACGCGGCGGCCGCTCATGCGGTCAACGATCACATTGTCCTCGACAGACAGCTCCAGTACCTTGTCGATGCGGATGCCCATCTTCTCGATGGCCTCTGCCTGAGCGATGGTGCGGGGCACACCGTCCAGAATGAAGCCGTTTGCGCAGTCAGCCTGAGCCAGACGCTCTTTCAGGATGCCAATGATGACTTCATCGGGCACCAGCGCGCCGGCGTCCATGAAGCTCTTTGGCCTTCAGACCCATCTCGGTGCCCTTCGCCTTAACAGCAGCGCGGAGGATGTTGCCGGTGCTGATGGCAGGGATGTTCAGCTTTGCGCAGATGATCTCCGCCTGCGTGCCCTTTGCCGGCGCCGGGTGCGCCCAACAGAATCAGATTCATAGGATCATTCTTTCCTTTCCTTTTTTGTTAGAGGACATTAAAGACCTAAAAGCACTGAAAAAGCACTGAAAGCGTGAGCGTACTCTCCTTTCCAGTGCTTTCTTACATCTTTTATTGTGTCAGATCAACCAAGGAAGCCCTTGTGGTTGCGCATCGTCATGAAGCTGTCGAGGCTGCGAGTGGTATCAAGTGCCACACCAACAACGATCAGCAGGCTGGTACCGCCCAGCTGGATGCTCATACCGGTCAGGTTGCCCAGAATGATCGGCAGCACAGCCACCGCAGCCAGGAAGATCGCGCCGATGAGGGTGATCTTGTTCAGGGGTGCGGGTCAGGAAATCGCTGGTCGGCTTGCCGGGACGGAAGCCGGGGATCGAGCCGTTGTTGCGGCGCAGATTGTTGGCGATCTCAACGGGGTTGTACTGGATGGCCACATAGAAGTAGTTGAAGGCCAGAATCAGCAGCAGGTAGATGACCACGTAAAGCGGGGACGTATAGTTGAAGGTGCGGAAGAATGCATACCAGACCGGGTGAGCGGTCTGATCGATCTGCAAAAAGCTGCCGATGGTGCCGGGATGGACACCAGAGCCGAAGCGAAGATGATGGGCATGACGCCACTCATGTTCAGCTTCAGCGGCAGGCAGTAGCTGTTCTGCCCGCCCATCTGCTTGCGGCCTACCACGCGCTTTGGCATACTGAATGGTGATGCGGCGCTCAGCGTTCGTCATGACGACCACGAAGACCACAGCCACCAGTGCCAGCACGACCAGAACGGCAGGAAGAAGTAGTACTGGGGCTTGCCGGACGCTGCCTGGGTCAGCAGACCCGTCACAGAGGTGTACAGCGAGACCAGTTGGAAACGATGGAGGCAAAATCAGAAGGGAAACACCGTTGCCGATACCCTTGTCATCGATCTGCTCGCCCGCACCAAGTGATCAGCTGAGCACCTGCAACGAAGGGTGGCGATGATGACCACAGCGGCGAACGACGCCGACTGCGCCGGAAACATACTTCAGTGCGCCCATATTGCGGATCACGAAGTAGTAGCCAATGCTCATGATCAGTGCGACCACGGCACCGGCGTACCGGTTGATCTGCTGCAGCTTCTGCTGGCCGTCCGCTTCCTTTGCCAGATTTTCCAGCGAAGGGATCGCAACAGTCAGCAGCTGCACAATGATAGAGGCGTTGATATAAGGTGTCACACCTAACGCGAAGAGCGTGCACCTTGACAGTGCACCACCGCTCATCATATCGAGGTAGGAGAGCATGTCGCCGTTTGCGAACATCTGCGTCAGTGCAGAGCCGGAAACGAACGGCACGGGGATGGCACAGCCCAGACGGTACACCACGGGGATCGCCAGCGTGAACAGGAGACGATTTCTCAGTTCAGGAATCTTCCATGCGTTACGGAATGTCTGAAACACCTTACATCACCTCAGCCTTTCCGCCTGCCTTCTCGATTTTCTCTTTGGCAGAAGCGGAATAGGCTGCGGCCTTCACGGTCAGAGCCTTGGTCAGCTCGCCGTTGCCCAGAACCTTAACGCCGTCCAGGGTCTTCTTGACCAGACCCTTAGCCTTCAGAGCCTCGGTGTCAACAACGTCGCCAGCATTGAAAGCTGCCTCCAGGTCAGCCACGTTAACGATGGCATACTGGGTAGCAAAGATGTTGTTAAAGCCAACCTTACGGCAGGCGACGTGCCAGAGGCATCTGGCCGCCTTCGAAACCAGCGTGCTTCACGCCGGAACGGGCCTTCTGGCCCTTGCTGCCGAAACCGGCAGTCTTGCCATTACCGGAGCCAATGCCGCGGCCCTTGCGGGTCACAGCCTTGTTTGGCACCCTTCTGGCGTGCAGTTCATGAAGTTTCATTATGCGTATACCCCCCTGCTATTAGGCTTCGGTGACGCTGAGCAGGAAGCCGATCTTAGCGATCTTGCCCTGCGTAGCGGCATTGTCAGGCTGAACGGTAACGTCGCCCGGCTTCTTCAGGCCCAGGGCCTCAGCGGTAGCGATCTGCTTAGCGCCGCGGCCGATCAGGCTCTTCTTCAGCTCGATTTTGAGCATCTTCTCTGCCATGGTGTGTTACCTCCTTAACCCAGAATCTCTTTCACGGTCTTGCCGCGCTTCTCAGCAACGGACTCCGCGCTGACCAGGCCGCACAGACCTGCGAAGGTAGCAGACACAACGTTGATGGGGTTGTTGGAACGCATAGACTTCGCACGAACGTCCTTGATGCCGGCAGCCTCGATGACGGCACGCACGGGGCCGCCAGCGATCATGCCGGTACCGGGTGCAGCCGGCTTCAGCAGGACTGCACCTGCGCCGTACTTACCGACGATCTCGTGGGGGATAGTGGTGCCCTTCATGGCAACCTTGTGCATATTCTTCTTAGCAGCAGCCTCGCCCTTGCGAATTGCCTCAGGCACTTCGCCGGACTTGCCGATGCCGTAGCCGATGGTGCCCTTGCCGTCGCCCACGACAACCAGAGCAGCAAACTTCATGATGCGGCCGCCCTTGACAGTCTTGGAAACGCGGTTGATAGACACAACCTTGGTGATCATGCCGTCGTCTTCACGGTTTCTCATAGCCATAATGTGTTTTCCTCCTCTCATTACAGCTTCAGGCCGCCCTCACGGGCGCCATCAGCCAGGGCCTTAACACGGCCATGATAAACGTAGCCACCACGGTCGAACACGACCTCGGTGATGCCCTTTTTCCAGAGCCTTTGCTGCGATCTTCTTGCCGATCTCAGCTGCGGCCTCGACGTTGCCGCCGAAACCATTGAAGTCCTTGTCCATAGTAGAAGCCGACACCAGAGTCACGCCCTGCTCATCATCGATGATCTGAGCGTAAATGTGCTTGGCGGAGCGGAAAACATCCAGGCGAGGACGTGCTGCGGTGCCGCTGATCTTGTTGCGAACGCGGCGATGACGACGAAGACGAGCTTCGTTCTTGTCGATCTGCTTAACCATTGTCTTTCACTCCTTACCTTATTTCTTGCCCTTGCCGGCCTTGCCTTCTTTGTGCTTGACAACCTCGCCTGCGTAGCGGATGCCCTTGCCCTTGTAGGGTTCGGGCGGCTTCTTGGCGCGGATCTCGGCAGCATACTGGCCGACCTTCTGCTTGTCAATACCGGTAACAGTGAAGTGGTTGGGATCCTGCCACACGATGGTGCAATCCTCGGTATCGGGGATGTTCACCTGATGAGAAAGCCCAGGTTCATGACCAGGTTGGAGCCCTGCTTCTGGCAGCGCAGACCAACGCCCACGATCTCCAGCTTCTTCTCGTAGCCGTTCACAACACCGTTCACCATGTTTGCGATGTTGGTACGGGTCAGGCCGTGCAGGCTGCGGGCCTTGGGTTCGTCATTGGGGCGGGTGACCAAAACCTCATTGCCCTCGACCTTAACGGTCATCAGGGGGTGGAAGTTGGAATTCAGGCTGCCCTTGGGGCCCTTGACAGCGACGGTGTGTTCTGCCTCATCGACAGTGACAGTAACACCGGCAGGAATGACGATGGGTTTTCTTCCAATTCTCGACATTGTCTTTTACCCCTTTCTTACCACACGTAGGCCAGACCTCGCCGCCAACGTGCGCAGCACGAGCAGCCTTATCGGTCATGATGCCATTGGAAGTGGAAACGATTGCGGTACCGAGGCCCTTCATCCCCTTCGGCATATCCTCGCAGTTGGTGTAGATGCGCAGACCGGGCTTGGACACACGGCGCAGGCCGGCAATAACGGGCTCGCCGTTTGCCTGATACTTCAGGGTGACAACGATGGTACCCTGAACGGTGTCGTTCTTCACCTGCATGCCCTTGATGTAGCCCTCGTCAACCAGGATCTGGCAGATGGCCTTCTTCATGTTGGAAGCGGGGATCTCCACAGAAGGGTGTTTGGCAGTGCTAGCGTTGCGGATGCGAGTCAGCAGGTCCGCGATAGGATCAGTAATCTGCATTTGCCACTAACCTCCTTAGATTAGCTCTCATTTGTTTTATAATGATACCGCCCCGAAACATCGTTGCCCCGGGGCGGATATCCGACTTGTTATCCAGCCCTCTGGCTTAATTACCAGGAAGCCTTCTTGACGCCCGGGATCTCGCCCTTGTAGGCCAGCTCACGGAAGCACACACGGCACACGCCGTACTTGCGCAGCACGGAGTGGGGGCGGCCGCAGATGCGGCAGCGGGTGTATGCACGGGTAGAGAACTTAGCAGGACGAGACTGCTTCAGCTTCATAGACAGTTTAGCCATTTTATCAATCTCCTCCCTTAGTTATTCTCGGTGCGAACGGAGCGCCCAGAGCCTTCAGCAGCTCCTTGCCCTCCTCGTCAGTCTTTGCGGTGGTAACAAAGCAGATGTCCATGCCGCGGACTGCATCGACCTTCTCGAATTCGATCTCGGGGAAGATGATCTGCTCCTTGATGCCGCATGCAAAGTTGCCGCGACCGTCGAAGACCGTTGCCGTTGATGCCGCGGAAGTCGCGGACACGGGGCAGTGCGATGTTGAAGAAACGATCCACGAACTCGTACATACGCTCACCACGCAGGGTGACCTTGCAGCCGATGGGGGTGCCCTGACGCAGCTTGAAGTTAGCAACGCTCTTCTTGGCACGGCAGACGACTGCCTTCTGGCCAGTGATCTGGCCCAGATCCTTCATAACTGCTTCCAGGATCTTCTCGTTTTCTTGGCTTCGCCGCAGGCAACGTTGATGACGACCTTGTCCAGCTTGGGGATCTGCATAACGCTCTTGTAACCGAACTTGGAGTTCAGAGCAGGAGCAATTTCATTGACATACTGTTCTTTCAAACGAGCCATTGTTCCTTACTCCTTTCTTACAGCTCAGCGCCGCACTTCTTGCAGACGCGAACCATCTTGCCGTCCTTTTCGACGTGGCCCACACGCACGGCCTTGCCGCACTTGGGGCAGATGGGCATGACCTTGGGATGCGTACATAGCACCCTCAGCCTTGACGATACCGCCCTGCTCGCCCTGACGGCGGGGCTTGACGTGCTTGGTAACCATGTTCTGGCCTTCAACGATGACCTTGCCTTCAGCGGGGCTGACCTGCAGGACCTTACCAGTGTGGCCCTTGTCCTTGCCGCTGATGATCATTACGTTGTCGCCGGTTTTAACATGAAGATTATTCATTTTTAAAACCTCCTTACAGCGATTCCGGAGCCAGGCTCAGGATCTTGGTGTAGCCGGCATCACGCAGCTCACGGGCAACGGGTCCAAAGATACGAGTACCCTTTGGGGCTCTTGTCGGCCATGACGATAACGGCGGCGTTCTCATCGAAACGGATGTAGGAACCGTCGTCGCGGCGGACGCCATGCTTGCTGCGCACGATGACAGCCTTGACGACGTCGCCCTTCTTAACGGTGCCGCCGGGGGCTGCCTTCTTGACAGAGCAGACCACGACGTCACCAATGTTTGCGGCGTATCTCTTGCGGGTGCCGCCCAGCACGCGGATGCACATCAGCTCTTTGGCGCCGGTGTTGTCGGCAACTTTGAGATAAGTTTGCATCTGAACCATATCAGATATCTCCTTTTCAAACTGTTCAAAGCAGCGGGCAAAGATTACTTTTGCCTTCTCAACGATACGGACCAGGCGCCAGCGCACATCCTTGCTCAGGGGCGGCACTCCATGATCTCAACACGGTCACCGATACCGCACTCGTTCTGCTCATCACGAGCCTTGAACTTCACGGTACGCTTCAGGATCTTCTTGTACAGGGGGTGCTGCACGCTGTCCTTAACGGCAACCACGATGGTCTTATCCATCTTGTCGGACACGACGACGCCGACGCGGGTCTTTCTCAGATTACGTTCTTCCATCGTTTAACCTCCTTACTGCTTCTCAGCCAGAATGGTCATCACGCGGGCGATGTCCTTCTTGACTGCTTCGATGCGGCCGGGGTTCTCCAGCTGGTTGATGGGGCATGCTGGAAGCGCAGGTTAAACAGCTCGGCCTTCAGGTCTGCCAGCTTGCTGGTCAGCTCTGCGGTCTGCATTTCGCGGAGTTCATTAGCCTTCATTGGTGCCATCCTCCTTCACGGAGTCCTCACGGACCACAAATTTGCACTTGATGGGCAGCTTGTGCATAGCCAGACGCAGTGCCTCACGAGCAGTTGCCTCATCGACATCTGCCAGCTCGAACAGAACGCGGCCCGGCTTGACAACAGCGACCCAGTACTCGGGAGAGCCTTTACCGGAGCCCATTCGGGTCTCGGCGGGCTTCTCGGTAACGGGCTTATCGGGGAAGATCTTGATCCACACCTTGCCGCCACGCTTGATGTAACGAGTCATCGCAACACGAGCAGCCTCGATCTGAGTGGAGGAGATCCATGCCGGCTCCAGAGCAACAAGGCCGTACTGGCCCTGGCACACCACGTTGCCGCGGGTAGCCTTTGCCGGTCATGCGGCCGCGCTGGACGCGGCGACGTACTTAACACGCTTAGGCAGTAACATTACTTGTTGCCTCCTTCCTTCTTCTTCTGAGCGGTCTTAGCGCTCTTGAGGACCTCGCCCTTGTAGATCCACACCTTAACGCCGATGCGGCCGTAGGTGGTAGCAGCCTCTGCAAAGCCGTAGTCGATGTCGGCGCGCAGGGTCTGCAGGGGGGATGGTGCCCTCGTGGTAGCTCTCGGTGCGGGCGATATCAGCGCCGCCCAGACGGCCGGCGCACATTGCCTTGATGCCCTTTGCGGGAACGGTTGCGCGATCGCGGGGGCTCATGGCATTGCGCATGCACTGCTTCATAGCACGACGGAAGGTGACGCGGTTCTCCAGCTGACGAGCGATATCCTCAGCAACCAGCTGAGCGTTGGTGGAGGGGCTCTTGACCTCGATGACATTGACGATAACGGTCTTGCCATACTCTTTGGTCAGCTTGTTCTGCAGGGCAACGCGCTCTTCGCCGCCCTTACCGATCACCATACCCGGGCTTTGCGCAATAGATGTTGACGGTGACGCGGGGAGCGGAAGTGGAAGGATCCACAGTGCGCTCGATCTCGATCTTGGGGGACGCCAGCGTCCTTCAGCTGAGCCTTCAGCTCAGTGCGGATCTTGTGATCCTCGACGAGGTTATCGCTGAAATCCTTCTTTGGAGGCAAACCAGCGGCTGTCCCAGTCTTTAATAACGCCGACACGAATGCCGTGCGGATTTACTTTCTGGCCCATTGTTTTCCCTCCTTACTGTTTCTCTTTCAGAACAACGGTCATGTGGCTGGTGCGCTTCAGGATGCGGTAGCCGCGGCCCTGTGCACGAGGCATCATGCGCTTCAGCGTCGGGCCGGGGCAGACGTAGCACTCGGCGACGTAGAGGGTTGTTCTTGTCCATATTGAAGTTGTTTTCCGCATTAGCGGCTGCAGACTTCACCAGCTTCAGAAGGGGCTCACAAGCTGCCTTCGGGGTGTACTGCAGGATTGCCAGCGCTTCGTCCAGGGGCTTGTTACGGATCAGGTCCATAACGATAGACACCTTACGAGGACTAATGCGGGCATAACGAAGAATTGCCCGAGCTTCCATGTTGTGTTCCTCCTCTATTACTTAGAATTACCAGTGTGGCCCTTTGAAGGTACGGGTGGGAACGAACTCACCCAGCTTGTGGCCAACCATGTCCTCAGTCACATACACAGGCACACATGCTTGCGGCCGTCGTGGACGGCAAAGGTGTGACCAACGAATTCGGGGGAAGATCGTGGAGGCACGGCTCCAGGTCTTGATGACCTGCTTCTTGCCGGAAGCGTTCATCGCTTCAACGTGCTTCATAAGGAAGGCCCGGACGAAAGGTCCTTTTTTAACACTTCTACCCATTGTTTAAACTCCTCCTCTTACCTTGCATGCTTCACGATCAGCTTATCGGAGCGCTTATGATGCTTTGCGAGTCTTGAGACCCAGAGCGGGCTTGCCCCACGGAGTCATAGGACCGGAATGACCAACAGGTGCGCGGCCCTCGCCACCACCGTGGGGATGGTCGCAGGGGTTCATAACGGTACCACGGCTGCCAGGACGCACGCCCATGGCGGCTTGCGGCCAGCCTTGCCCGGGTTGACGTTCTCGTGGTCGATGTTGGAAACCTGACCGATGACTGCGGTGCAGTTCACGGGCACGTTGCGCATCTCACCGAGGGCAGACGAACCAGAGCGTAGCCATTCTCCTTAGCCATCAGCTGAGCCATGTTGCCAGCGGAACGAACCAGCCGAGCGCCGCGGCCGGAGATACAGCTCGATGTTGTGGATGATGGTACCGACAGGGGATGTTCTCGAAGGGCAGAGCAGTTGCCGGGCTTGATATCCGGCAGACTTGCTGCGACGACCACGTCGCCCACCTTCAGGCCATCGGGAGCAATGATGTAGCTCTTGGTGCCATCGGTGTACTCAACCAGGGCGATGAATGCGCTGCGAGTTCGGATCGTACTCAGAGTCTTAACGGTGGCGGGGATATCGGTCTTCTGACGCTTGAAGTCGATGACACGTACTTGACGCGGTTACCGCCGCCGTGATGGCGGACGGTGATCTTGCCGGTGTTGTTGCGGCCGGCTGTGCTTCTTCATGGGCTCCAGCGGGCTGCGCTCCGGGCAACCTTGGACAGGACGCTGTAATCCCGTAACGGTCATGCCGCGGCGGCCGGGGTAGTGGGGCCATACTTCTTGATAGCCATTGTGCTGATTCTCCTTTTGTTTATCTTATGAATTTTTATCGGGGTCATATCCCCATAAGCGAACCCTCGGCGGGTTCTGGGTGACAGCCTTGCGGCTTGTCAGGTCATCCCATGCGAGTTGAAGAACTCGATCTCCTTGGAGTCAGCAGTCAGGGTGACGATGGCCTTCTTGCTTTGGCAGTGTAGCCGGCGTGCATGCCCTGACGGCGGTAACGACCGCGCACGGAGATGGTGTTGACCTTGGCGACCTTCACGCCGAACAGCTCTTCAACAGCGTTGGCGATGTCGATCTTGGTGGCGTCGGTAGCGACCTTGAAGGTGTACTTCTTGTCAGCGATGCCAGCCATGGAGTTCTCGGTGATGACGGGGGTTCAGAACGATGTCCTGTGCGAATTTCATCACGCATATACCTCCTCAAGTTTCTTGGCAGCGTCAACGCTCAGGATCAGCTTGTCAGCGTTGACAACATCGTAGGTGTTGATGCCGGTAGCGGCGGTCTTGACACCGGGGATGTTGGCGGCGCTCTTGACGAACTTAGCGTCCAGAGTGTCATTGACGATCAGGTTCTTCTTGCCTGCGCCGACAGCGGCCAGGAAAGCAACGACGGTCTTGGTCTTGTACTCGTCAGCGGCGATCTTGTCAACCAGGATCATGTTGCCGTTGGCAGCCTTGTCAGACAGGGCGCTGAGCAGAGCCAGACGCTTGACCTTCTTGTTGATGGTGTAGTAGTAGCTGGGGGCTTGGGGCCCAGAGCAACACCGCCGTGCGTCCACTGGGAGCGCGGATGGAGCCCTGACGAGCGTGGCCGGTGCCTTTCTGGCGCCAAGGCTTCTTGCCGCCGCCGCGGACTTCCTTACGGATCTTGGTGTTCTGGGTGCCCTGGCGCTGGTTGGCCAGGAAGTTGACGACTGCCTCGTGGACAGCCTTCTCGTTCGGGGTGATCCCGAACACGGCGTCGGAAAGCTCAACGGTGGAAACCTTCTTGCCGTTCATATCGACGACATCAAACTGTGCCATTGTGTTTTCCTCCTTTACGCTTTCACGCTGTCGTGGATGGTCACGACCGAGCGCTTCGGGCCGGGGATCGCACCCTTGATCGCGATCAGATTGTTCTCAGCATCGACTTTAACGATGCTCAGGTTCTGAACGGTCACGCGGACCGCACCCATGTGGCCGGGCAGACGCTTGCCCTTGAACACGCGGGACGGGCTGGAAGTGGAGCCGTTAGAACCGGCATGACGTGCAACAGGGCCGGTGCCGTGGCTCTCACGCAGGCGGGTGCTGGCCAAAGCGCTTGATAACGCCCTGATAGCCCTTGCCCTTGCTGGTGCCGACAACGTCAACCTTGTCGCCCTCTGCGAAGACATCAGCCTTGAGGATGTCGCCGACATTGACGGCAGCGATGTCATCAAAGCGGAACTCGCGCAGGGTGCGCTTGGGAGCGACGTCAGCCTTGTCGAAGTGACCCTTGGCGGCCTTGTTGACCTTCTTGGCGCTCACTTCGCCGTAGCCCATCTGAACAGCCTGATAGCCGTCAGACTCAACGGTCTTCTTCTGCACGACGGTGCAGGGGCCGGCCTCGATGATGGTGACCGGAACGACCTTGCCGTTGGCGTCGAACAGCTGGGTCATGCCCAGCTTCTTGCCGATGATACCTTTTTGCATTGTGTTTGTCCTCCTGTAAAGGTTATTGGTTGGTGGTTTCCCATCAACATGACCTCTCCGCTGTTTGCATTGCAGCGAGATGGTGCTTTTACCGTGTTTTCATTACACGCCCAGACCGTTCACGGATCACGGCCGCGCGTATCGGCCATTATAATGTAGAAACTCGATTACAGCTTGATCTCGATGTCAACGCCGGCGGGGAGCTGCAGGCTCATGAGAGCCTCAACCGTCTTGTTGGACGGCTTCAGAATGTCGATCAGACGCTTGTGCGTGCGGGTCTCGAACTGCTCACGGCTGTCCTTGTACTTGTGGACAGCGCGCAGGATCGTGACGACCTCCTTGTCGGTGGGCAGAGGGATCGGGCCGGACACGCGAGCGCCAGTGCGCTTAGCGGTCTCCACGATCTTCTGTGCCGCAGCATCGATCAGGGATGCATCGTAGCTCTTCAGACGGATTCTGATTTTTTCTTTGACTGCCATTGCATTCGCCTCCTATTAAATTTTGCGCCTTAGGCGAGCCGATAAACCACACACGTTTCCGGGTGTTCAACCTTTCGCATGACAAAATCCGGTGAACCGTGTTCGCACAGTTCTCCCGGAAAGAATCATCACCAAAGTAAGGTGAACATTGGTCCGCACCGCAGAATGCAGTGGCGTACATATCCCTTTGTTTCCGTAATTCTTTCGCCCGGTTCTAAGATCGGACATACTCCGCGGAAAAACCCGCCAGCCTCTCGGCTATATGGCGGCAACCTCCCGCATCAACGCATATCGCGGCTTGCGCAGCTTGTTTTATCTGCACAAGCCTTCCGCAGCCAAGAAAGATTATAGCACACGTTTCCCGGCGTTGCAAGTGTTTTTTGGCATTTTTATAAAATTTTTTTGAGAAATTTTTACGTTATGCCGAAAGTAGCGTTTGTTGAGAGGGTTTTCAACAGAGTGCATGGTTTTTGGGGAAAGAAGTCCTGTTTTTCAGGCAAATTGCAGCGTGAAAAGTTATTGCTCTGTAGGGGCCGCACATGTGCGGCCCGCAGCTGTAAGGTAAACGGTCATTTGCGGGAAGGCCGCGGGCCGGGCGCTTGTCGGCGCACAACGAGCGCCGACAGTTTGCAAGCAAACACGCTCGTGCGGTTGTTTGCCCCGCAGGGGCAAACATTGTTCGCGCCCCGGTTTCGTTCCACTCAACCGTGGTCCTACGCTTACAACCCCGCAATGCCCGGCCCCTACAACTCAGTTGGGCAGCTCCAGCGCGTCCACCCGCCAGCCGCCCTCGGTGGGGATGAGGCGGACAGGGCTCAGCGTGACTGTATCAGGCACAACAGGGGTCATCCCCTGCCCAGCCCGCGAAGTCCTCGCTCTCACAAGTCAGCACGACTTGATAAAATGTAAGGCTGCCGTCAGGCTGTAATTCCGGCTCAGTAAAGACATGCCCGCAGTAAGCAATATTACTGCCGCGGTCACCATCGATCGTCAGGATTGTGTCACTCTCCCCTTCCGCAAAAGGCGCGGGATCCATGCTCAGCATATCATCGATCCAAGCATCGGAATAGACCGTGTGCAGAAAGCTGCTGAACTCCGAGAACTTTGTGTAAAACGCGCCGTCCGCCGCGCGATAGTTGAAGAATCCGACCGGCTCGTCCAGTTTCTCATAGGGCATAAAGCCCGCATGCATCCCAAACCAATGGTACTGGAAGTAATACGCCGAAGCCAGCGCAGCCCGGGCCTGCTTGTCCAGCGAAGCAGGAACATCGCTGACTTCTGTGCGGTCGTAGTAGCCTTCAACCCATGGCGCATTGACTGTGACGGTGACGACATTGTTCTCAGGCACTGTGTAGGGCTCAGCTTGCACTTTCAGGTCCCAGTAGCGTCCGCCGTTGCGGCTATAGTTATCCTGCCAATCCGGGTTCAGCTCTTTTTATGTTTTCCACCGTCGTGTGGAAAATCTCCGCCACTTCTTCCAGCGAATCCGCCGAGTAACGGAGCGTCACGCCCTCGGTGGGCCAGACAACTTTTTGCCCTGCTGCAGCAGTGGTTTATGCGGTGCGCTGAATGTGTAGTCCGGCATCCGGCAGCCCGCATCGCCCCGCCAATCGTCAAACGACACCTCATCATACACCGCCATCGTCGGCGCGGGCGTTGGGGGACGGGGGTGGCCGTCGGCTCCGAAGTCGGCTCTACCGTGGGCGCGGGCGTTTCTGTCGGCACGGGGGTTGCCGACACGCTGCCTGCCGGGGCAGAAGCGCACGCAGTAAGAAAAACAAGAGATGCAAGAATTGCAGCACATTTTTTCATAACACACCTCATCGAAAGATGCCCTGTAGGGGCCGCACTGCGGCCCGCAGCTGTATGGCAGACGACTGCTTGCGGGAAAGCCGAGGGCCGGGCATGCCCGGCCCCTACCGTGCGCTGATGGAATATTCACTTCCGTTTCAGCTGCTCCTCCAGCCCGGTACGCGGGGTGATGTAGACGGTGGTGTAGACCTCATACAGGACCATGCCGGGCTTGGCGCCGTTGGCTTTCCAGATGTTCTTCACCTCGGTGGTAGCGACCGCCACCTTTGCACCGCCGTTCTGGCTGGAATGCAGCACGGCCAGCTCGGCAGCCTCCTGTCTGGTCGTGTCGGGGATGTCCTCCCCCGGCTCATGACAACGCAGTGGCTGCCGGGAGCCTTTTGCACATGGAACCACAGATCCTTGCCGCGCGCGGTGTGCAGCGTCAGCTTATCGTTCTGCAAATTGTTCCGGCCGACCAGAATCTCAAAGCCGTCGCTTGAGGTATACCGCAGGAAATCCGCCGGCTTCTGCTTGCGGTCGCGCTGCTTGTAGTATTTGAGATAGCCCTGACTTTTCAGCTCGGCGCGGATCTCGTTCAGTGCCATCTCACCGGGCGCAGACTCGACCTCATACAGAACAGTGCGCAGGTATTCGATCTCCGCCTCGCCCTCGACAAGGAGCTTTTGCAGCATGGTGTGGGCGGTCTGCTTCTTTTTATAATCGCGGAAATACTTCTGCGCGTTCTCGATGCCGCCCAGACGCGGATCGAGTTTGATGGTCACATCCTCGCCGGTGTAATAGTTCTGCACGGTGACCTGACGGTCGCTCTTATGCAGCGCCCAGAGGTTCGCCTGCAGCAGTTCGCCGTACAGCCGCAGTGTATCGGCCTTGGCAGACTGGCTCAATTCCTCTTTGCGGGCCGCCTGCTTGCGGACAGCGCGGTCGTACATATTGTGGACAGCCTTGTACAGCTCACGGCTTTTCTGGCGCAGGCGCTCGGCGCGGTCCTTGGTGGCGTAGTAGTCCTCGAGCATTTCACTGTAGCTGGGGTACTGCGTCAAAATCGCTGCACTGCCGTACTGCTGCGGCACAAAGAAGCTGAACTCCACCGGCTTGGGCGCGCCGTCCGGCTGGGGCAGCCGCACCGCCGTGGGGGTGCCGCCGTGGGCGTGCTCCTCCTTCAGCTCGTCGATGGCCGCTGCCAGCCTTGCTTTTTCCTCGGTGGTCAAATCGCAGGCCAGCGCCGGGGTCTCTCCCAGCGCGCGGCAGGCAGCTTCCCGCACAACGACCGGGCCAACGCCGGCCACCGTCTTGCCGAGGGCCTGCGCAACGGGCAAGTCCTTCTCGCACGCAGCGGCCACGATGGCGGCGGCGCTCGTCTCCAAAAAGTCCGGCCGTGCAGGCTTGGGCGGCAGCGTGTAGGCAAGGCCCGGCAGCAGCTGGCGGACCTCGCTGTCGTCAAAATCGACCCGCTTCAGGGCATCAATGATGCGGCCGTTCTGGACAAGCACCAGATTGGAGTACCGCCCCATCAGCTCGACCGCCAGCGTGTTGGTGACGAGGTCGCCCATCTCATTGGTGCAGCGGAAATCAAAATAGACGATGCGGTCCCCCGGCTCGCGCCGCAGCTCGACCAGACGGCCGCCTGTCAGGTGCTTGCGCAGCAGCATGCAGAAGCCCGGGGGCGTGAGCGGGTTTTCAAAGCTTTCCCGCGTCAGACAGACGCGGGCCGAGCCGCTGCGCGCCGACAGCAGCAGACGGTGGGTCTCGGTGCGGGTGCGCAGCGTGATAAGCACCTCGTCCCGGGTCGGCTCGAAAATTTTATCAATTTTCGCATCCAGCAGGGTGTTTTTCAGTTCACCGGCGACCAGCGCCAGCGTTGCGGCATCTAAGGACATGGATGTTTCCTCTTTTATAAAAGTAAAAATGCGTTTATCAGGCCAAATAACAATACGGATCGGTATCGGCCTCAGCGTGGGCGACAGTCAGACCGGGGAACTGCCTGACGATGAGCGCAGCCAGCACATCGGCAATGGCATGCTCGGTGCCCCAGTGACCTGCAACCACAAGGCCGATCCCCTTCTGTTTGGCCAGCAGTGCAATGTGATGCGCCGCCTCCCCGGTGACAAGGCAGTCCGCCCCGCGGTCGATGGCCTCCTGCAGGTAGCTGCCGCCCCCGCCGCTGACCTCGGCCAGACAGGTGACCGCCCGGCCACCGTTGACATATTTGACACCGGTGTGCAGCGTGTCGGCGCAGAATTTTGCCAGCGCCTCCCACGGTGGTTGGCATCGTGGTGCCGATGCGGCCGCAGCCCTCGGCAAAGCTTTCGCGCCCCTCGGCGGCAATACCCAGAATCTCACAAAGCGTATCATTGACGCCGCCCGGGGCCGCATCGAGATTGGTGTGCATGCAGATGGCGGAGATGCCGTTTTTCATCAGCAGCGCGGGCACATCATCGGCGGCCAGACTTTTGATGGGCTGGAAGATGACCGGATGGTGGCTGACAATTAGTTGGCAGTCATTCTCGACCGCCTCCCGTACGACCGCGGGGGTGATGTCCAGCGCGGTCAGCACGCCGTCCACCGGCTTACCCGCATCGACCAGCAGGCCGACATTGTCCCAGCTGAGGGCCAGCTCCTGCGGAGCCGCCGCCTGCAGCAGACCTAAAATCTGCCGTACCGTTACTGACATGATAATTCCTCCAAAAAGTTTATGTGTTGGCAGCACCCTGCGGGCGCATATGGAATGCGCCCCTACAAGTGGAGCCCGTAGGGGCGGATTCCATATCCGCCCGTGAATGTTCACCCTGCCGCCAGCTTGTCCAATTCCCGCGATAAGCGCCCCCACCGCGTCCTTTTCTGCGCCGTCCGGCAGGCCGAGGCGGTACTTTTTCAGCTTGGCGTTCTGGCTGGCATAGTAATCCGCGCAGCCGGGCTGCCCCTGCGTCAGACCGGTCAGGCAGTACAGCCCGTCCGGTTCAGAGGGCGCACCGGTGTACTGCGCGTTCATGACTGCGTACCAGCGGCCCGCTGCCTGACAAAGCGTTTCCGCCCTGAGAGCAAAGCCGCGCCGGGCCAGCCAGCGCCGCAGGATGCTGTGCTTGGTGGCGGGCACCAGCACCAGATTGTACCGTCCGTCAAACACCCAAGGGGCTGCCTCCAGAATTTCTATGATGGTCTCGGCCCCCATACCGGCAATGATGATCTCCTCCGCCTCGCCGGGGGTCAGGACCTGCAGGCCGCTGCCCAGCCGGAACTGCACCCGTTCCCCGTAAGGCGCGCAGGTCACACGGGCCTTCTGCAGCGGGTCGGGGCGCAGGTCGCAAGCCAAAACAAGCGGGCAGCGACCGCTGCCCGCCAGTGCGGCGCTTAATTTGCCGTGATCGCAGCCGATGTCCGCCGCCACATGCCCCGGCCGTACAAAGTCGAAGGCAGCGGCAAGGCGGGCGTCCAGCCGCGGTGCATTACTGGTGTGCAAAGTAATCGTTCAGCTCTGCGACCAGCTCATCGGCGTCAACGCCGTGGACGGCACAGGCCTCCTCGACAGTCTCACCGTGGGAGGCCATGCAGCCCAGACAGTGCATACCGGTGGACAGGAAGATGGGCACGCAGCCCTGGGTGGGGTCATTGTTCAGGATCTCGGCAATGATGGTGTTCTTCGTAACAGTCATAAGATGGTTCTCCTTATCCGGGTTTTGTTATCTTTTTATGATACCGGCTGCCAGCTGGCGTACAGGCCAAAGCCCTGCAGCAGGGTCAACAGTGTACAGGCGGTGACGGCCAGCGCCGCCCCGCGGGAAGCATTGCGCCGCAGGCTGACATTGCCCGCGCGCTTGCAGAGCACCAGTGCCAGCGGCAGCACAGGCAGCCAGTAGCGGCCCTGCAGACCGAAAAGCGTCTGGTAGTTGATGGGGGTCCAGTTCAGCGCCACGACAAGGGATGCCGCCACAACGCAGAGGATGATGCCCACCATGCCCCACGCCGCACGGCGGCCAAGGGGCGGCTGCTCGCCCTGCACAGGCAGCACCGCCGCCAGCAGCGCCAGCACCAGGCCGACGCCCAGCAGCCAGCTGACATCGATGCGGTAGACGATCGGCTCACCCAGCGTGGTACCCAAAACGCCCTGCAGCCAGAGCGCGCCCTGCTCGGGGATCGTGCGCAGCAAGAGCTTCGCCGTGGCGGGCAGGTTGCGGCAGATGTAGCCCAGCGAGAAGGTCCAGATGGAATCGCCGTTGGGGTTCGTCATCAAAAGCTGATCGGGGCCCAGCCCGCCGCCCATGCGGGAGAGCGCAAGCACGCCGCCCAGCACCGCAGCGGCAGCCGCAGCCGCCAGCCCCCGGCGCAACCGGCGCAGTCTGCGGGCATCGGTGCGCGCCCATGCGTAAAGGCGCAGCACAAGCACCAGCATGACCGCCAGCGCCGCAGCGCCCGCCGCCAGTGCGGCACGGCTCACATCCCGCGCGGCATAGGCAAGCGCGCCGAGGTTGGCGGTCAGCCACAGGCCGAACGCCAGCACGAGCGTTGCCGCCTGTATCAGCCGCCCGGAGCGCACACGCAGTCCAAACGGGCCTCGGACATATTCCTGCGGCCCGGCGAGGTTATCCGCCGGTATGACAAAGCAGAGCAGCACCACGGGCAGATAGATGGCCTTGGCAGGGCCGACGATGCCGCCCAGCACAACAAGAAGCAGCTTCTCCCACAGCGCGGCCTTTTTGCCGCAGAGCCGCAGGCAGAGCGCCGTGTAGCAGAACACCGTGCCCAGCACCGAGGCATCGGGCGAAAGGCTGCCCGCTAATTGCAGCGGCATCGGCAGCAGCGCCACGCAGGCCAGCAGCCCGCGCACCCCGGCCGGGGCCAGCGCCGCCGCCAGCGCCGCCAGCGCCAGATAAAGCAGCAGGTTGCAGATGCGCCCGGTGCGCAGCATTGTGTAAAAATCCGCACCGCGCGCCCGCGCCAGCCAGATGCCCAGCGCCTGCGGCAGGTAGCTGCCGCTGCCCTGCCCTGCCTTTGCCTCGCTCACCACGGTCAGTGCCGGGTCGGCGGGCCCGGACCTCTGCGCCTGCTCGATGACAGCCTCGGCCTGCTTGTAGGCGAAGATGCCGATGTCCCCCGTTCTAGTGCCAAAGTACGGTGCATCACAGGCGCGCACAAGCAGGCGGCCGTTTTCATCGGCGGCGGTCTGCCCGTTCCACCGGCTGGCCTGCTCATAGGCGGCGGCCAGATGGGTGTATTCATCGGGGGCGGTCAGCGCCGGCGTGACCCGCACAAAGGCCAGCCCGCAGGCAAGACCCACCACTGCCAGATAGAGCACCGCAGCAGTACGTAGC
>VOFK01002320.1_pt1 | contig 27364 bp, 47 predicted proteins | sample 5384121 | NCBI WGS metagenome assembly VOFK01 (sample SAMN12384730, study PRJNA508395) | human gut metagenome | isolation source: healthy gut J | host: Homo sapiens | reverse complement strand
TTAATATATTCGACATTAATGATGTCTATTTAAGAATTATTGTATAGGTGTAAACGAAAGAGAGACTACACTTATGACAAGAACTTCAAAAATATTTAAAACCAAGATACTATTAAAGCAGCTTTTACAATCTTTTCAAATTGAAAAGATTGATCGTGAAATCACTGATTATTTAGATACAAACAATAAAATGAATACGTATCATTTTGAATACTGTCCTAAATGCGGATGTTATCATCCTCATTTAATTAAGAGTGGTTTTGCCAACTCTGGTAAACAAATGCTTCGTTGTAAATCATGCGGAAAAACGTTTTGTTGTAGACCGCGGTCAGCTTACTTTTTATTCTCACCAAGACCAATCCAAATGGAATGAACTTATTCTGGATACATTGAATGGTGTATCTCTTTAAAGAAACGGTCGCTAAAATCAATGTAAACGAACGCAATGTTTTTAATATGCGTCATAAATTATTGGTTAGTCTAGAACTGAGGAACGTCCCATACACAGTGGGAAATGAAGTTGAAATGGATGAAAGTATACCCATACAATCATAAAGGGACTAAGATTGATGGAGTAGAACCTAAACATCGTGGAACACCTGCTACAAAAAAGAGGATTATCTAATCAGCAGGTGTGTATCATCACTGCAATTCAGAGATTCGGTCATACAATTGCCAGAACATTAAATTATGGCAAGCCATCATCCATAGATCTATTAAGATTTGGTGAATGTCTTGAATCAAAAATCTTTTGTAATGCTAGATGGTTCTAACAGTTACAACGAACTTTTTAGAAAGTAAGAATTGTACTAAGAAAGTGTTAATCAGTCATGAGTCATATGATAAATTCAATCATTTAAATACAGTGAACAGTTTCCACAAATTGATTGAAGAAAGACTGCAAAAAATATAAAGGGGTAGCATCAAAATATATAAATCGTTACAACGCTCTTTTTGTCATGCAAGAGAAACCCAAGGAATGGATAATACAGAAAAGCTACAGTACGTACTACTTAGATTGAAAAACATCTATAAGATCACTCGCTTAAAGGATTTGAAGAATGAATGGTTGTTCGCATAAGTGATAAAACGCAGAATTATAGCAAAATCACCAAATTGCTAGTTAAGCCTTTTATTTTTCAAATTTTTTTTAAATCTATTTAATGTTTTTGGTTGATAGTATTTTCGGCTCAGTTTTAAATCGAACAGTTGTTCAAGTGAATCCAGTACATCGGAGCCTGTGTAACAGGCCTGGTAGTACATATCGGAGCAGTTAACCACATTCATGTTCTGCAATGTTTCGATGATCTGTTCTGTTGTGAAATGAGTTTTATTTCTGTCTAATTTGACTTCGAGTAAGCGATAGATCAATAAGGCTGTGTAACAGATAAGGAAATGCGCTTTTATTCTGTTTTCTTTGCGATGATATACGGGTCTTGAGCTGAAATTTGTTTTCAAGACGCGGAAACAATCTTCGATTTTATATCTTCTTGATTGGATATCCAAAACTTCTGCTTCCTTCATATCAAATATATTTGTGGCAACAGCGTAGAATCCATCATATTTAGCTTCTTCTTCAATACGAGCCTCATCTAAATAGTAATTCTTCTTTTCTTTATCACTCTTAATAAATCTGGTCACATCATTTGGTCCTTTTTTGAAGTTGTCAGGATCCATATTGGCCAGTATTTTTTTAGCACGCTCGATCTGTCTGTTTCGTACTGTTTTCTGGTATTCGGCCATCTTTCTTGAATAGGTTACGATAATTCGTTGTTTTAGATTTCCTTTTGATTTTACCTTCTTTGTTTTTCCGTTCTTATATTGTTTGACTTCGAATAGACCTAAGTCCACAAGCTTATCAACTGGTATAGATTTATAGATGTATCCATCGTAATACTTTCTGTTTTCTTTTAATGTGCGATCAAATGTCTTCATTGTTTCTAAAGATGCAGGTTTTCCATCCTGAGAAAAACGGTAATCGTAATCATTGAACACGGCCTGTTTTAGAATACTGTTCAATTTCTTGATGGATTGTGTTACTACAAACTTTCTTCCACCAAAGTCATTAAATAATCTTGTGTCATTATAGCCTAGTCCGGCATCTGAACAGTAGATGATATCCTTGTTCTCAAACATTTTAAGCATCTTCTTTTCAGCTGGAACAGCACAAAGGGACTCATTGTCACTTCCTGGATTGATACACATACTTAAAGGAATTCCATCGGCATCCATGAAAAGTCCCATCTGAACGATTGGATTTGGACGATGTTCTTTAGATACACCATATTTTTAAAAAGTCCTTTGATCAGTTCACCTGTGATTTCATCATAGACGTCTTCATCTTCTGATTCTTTTTCAAAATAGAAATTAGTGCAGTCAAAATAACATACATTCGTATTCCTTTTTGATTACTTTATTACTTGATTCAAATAAATGAGAAAGATACTTCATCATAATTTTCTTCCAGTATATCCATGAAGCGAAGGATATCCTGGTGTGAGAAATCAAAATCACCATAGAAACCAGTAAGATTCTTTAAAGTATGCATCTTGCTTCCTGGATCAAGAATCCGAGAAAAAGTAAGAACCATATTTATCATATTTGGATTGAAAGCTATTTTACGTCCGCTGCATACTTTATCAAAGAAATCAGAGATTCCAAGAGATGAATAAAGTTCTTTCAAATAGAAATAGCCAGTATTCTTACAAGTGGATTTAGAAACAGTATTTCCTTGATTGACGACCTTGTCATCAAAATTTACAGTGATATTATATTCAACTTTAGTGTTCTTTATATTTTCGTTATATTCCTTAACTCTTTGTTTGGCATATTCTAAAGGATCACCTGTAATCTTTAATAATTCTGAATGTTTACCAATACGTTCAACATTCTTTGTGGTAACCTTTTTTACCATTGCGAATCCCAACCTGAATGAAGTAGGTAGGATCTTTATTAGATTTTCTGTCGTAGTTAAGTTTCATGGGGAATACTCCTTATATAGAACTATTATATCACATATTACAACGCCGTACAACATCCGTACAACAAAATAAAAAGATAATTTGACATAAAAAAAGCGCTACATAAGCGACATTTGGAATATTTACGATTTTACAACTGTCGAACTACCGTGTATTCAGGCAAATTTAGGTTAAAATTTTATAAATAGACTTGCATTATACGAAATCTTTGATATAATATTTTTGCTAATCTTGGGAAGGGAGGTTTGTGAATATGCCAAAAGTAGTTCTTAAAGAAAACGAAGGACTTGATGACGCTTTAAGAAGATTTAAACGTCAGGTTTCTCGTAATGGCACCCTTGCTGAAGCACGCAAAAGAGAATTTTATGTAAAACCAGGTGTACGCAGAAAGTTAAAATCTGAAGCTGCACGTAAAAGCACGTAGAGGTAAATAATCTGCATTTTTAATGCAGATTTTTTTTCTTGAGGAGGAAAGATTTGTGTCTTTTTTTTAGAATTTGATTGTTCCGACAGAACATTTGAAGAAATTCAGATTTTTGCAGGTTTTCAAGATTCCAATTTGGAAATGTTGAATAAGTGCTTTAAATCTGTATTTATGATTCGTGACCAAAAAATTAAAGTAGAAGTGAATGATACTTTAGATACACATAAGGTCGAAGAAGTGATTGATGCTTGTTTTTCAATCATTGATACGCAACATCGTTTAAATAGCCAAGATGTGAATTATATTTGTTCGTTGGCTTTTAAGAATCGTTTGAAAGATTTTAAAGCGCATCAGCTACAAGCTGTATGTAAGACTAAAACAGGGAAAATGATATATCCAAAGACAATTGGACAAGCTATTTTATGTGATGCGATGCGTCATAATGAAATTGTATTTGCGACTGGTGTTGCGGGTACGGGTAAAACCTATTTAGCGGTTGCGTATGCGGTAAATATGCTTAAAAGTGAACGTGTTGAAAAAATTATTCTTACACGCCCTGCAGTTGAAGCGGGTGAATCATTAGGCTTTTTACCGGGTGACATGAAAGAAAAAGTTGATCCTTATTTAAGACCTTTATATGATGCGTTAAATGAAATGCTTGGTTTAGAAACGGTTGAAAAATATGTAGAAAAACAAGTGATTGAAATTGCGCCTTTAGCTTTTATGCGTGGTCGTACATTAAATGATGCCGTTGTAATTTTGGATGAAGCTCAAAATGCGACTTGTGCACAAATGAAGATGTTTTTAACGCGTATGGGTAAAAATTGTAAGATGGTTGTGACAGGGGATGTTACACAGATTGATTTGATCAAGAAAAAAGACTCGGGCTTGATGCAAGCTTGTACGATCTTGGATCATATAGATGGTATTTCGATCATTCACTTAGAAAATAGTGATGTGGTTCGTAATCCTTTAGTTCAAAAAAATCATTGAACGTTATGCCAAGGTTGAATAATTTGGTTTTGACTGTTATAATTAAAAACTGTAAAAAATATATTGAAAGGTGATAAATCTATGGGAAGACATTTTTTGAGGTACGTCTTTGCCGCAATGCAGAAAACTGCCAATGCGAAAGCAAAAATTTATTCTAGATATTCTAAAGAGATTTTAGTTCTTTGCAAAGAACGGTGACCCAAATCCAGATATGAACCAAACTTTAAAAGAAAGCCATTGATCGTGCTAAGGCCAACAATGTGCCTGCTGACGTAATCAAACGTGCAATTGAAAAGGCAAAAAGTAGTGCAGATGAAAGTTATTCAAGTGCTCGTTATGAAGGTTTTGGCCAAGGTGCAGGATCTACAATCATTATCGATTGTTTAACAGATAATGCGAACCGTACAATTGCCAACTTAAGAGCTTGTTTCAATAAATCACACGCTAAATTAGGTGTAGGTGGATCTGTATCATTTGGATATGAACACTTAGGTGTGATCGTTATTCAATATGATAATGAAGAAGCTATGATGGATGCTTTATTAGATGCTGAAATTGAATTAAATGACATTGAAATCGAAGAAGGATATATGACAATTACAGTAGATCCAACACAATTGGATGACGCAAAAGTTGTTGTTGAAAAATTGATTCCAGATGTTAAATTTGAAGTCTTAGAAGATAAGATGATTCCAAATGAAGAAGTTGAACTTCATGGTGAAGATTTAACTTTATTCAAACGTTTAGTAACTTTACTAGATGAAGTGGATGATGTACAAAATGTATATCATAACGTTTCAAATCTAGATGAAGCTGAATAATTAATCCTAAGAAAAAGAAGAAGATAAGGATATACTGTAGAGAGAAAATGGTTGGTGAAAATTTTCGTAGAATACTTATTGGGACACTTTGGAGGAGTTGGACAAAAACCAACCGTTGGTCGCGTTAAGACTTGAGGTGTATACTTTACGTATAAAAATAAGGTGGTACCGCGTTTAAAACGTCCTTATATCAGGGCGTTTTTTTGTTTATTTAAAGGAGGAAAACGCATGGCATATCAAATTCCTAGAGGTTGTCAGGATGTATTTGGATCTGATTCTTACAAATGGCAAGCTCTTGAACAAACATTAAGAAGCTTTTTGTTACATGTACAATTATGATGAAATTCGTACACCAATTTTTTGAACATACAGAAGTTTTCAAAAGAGAAAAATGACTCAAGTGATATGGTAAACAAAGAGATGTATACTTTTAAACTTGAAAACTCAAAAACATCATTAACATTACGTCCAGAAGGTACAGCTGGTGTTGTTCGTAGTTTTGTAGAAAACAAAATGTACGCCAATCCAGATCTACCCGCAAAATTCTATTATATGGGACCTATGTCAAGACATGAACGTCCTCAAAAAGGTAGAATGCGTATCTTTAATCAATTTGGTGTAGAGGCATTGGGTGTAAAAAGTCCTTATGTCGATGTCGAAACAATCGTACTTGCATTCTCAATTCTTAAATCATTGGGATTAAAAGATATTAAAGTATGCTTAAATACTTTAGGTGATGATGAGTCTCGCGCAAACTATCGTAGTGCATTAAAAGAATATTTTGCACCTTATGTAGATGAATTGTGTGGGGATTGTAAACGTCGTTATGAACAAAATCCATTACGTATTTTGGATTGTAAAGTGGATCACGATCATGAATGTATGAAAAATGCACCTAAGATGTCGGATTACTTAAATGAGGCAAGCCAAGAATATTTCAACACAGTATGTGAATTATTAGATAAACTCGAAATTCCATATGAAGTTGATGATAAATTAGTTCGTGGATTGGATTATTATACGCATACTGTATTTGAAATTGTATCTATGAATTCAGAAATGGGTGCACAATCAACTGTTTTAGCAGGTGGACGTTATGATGGATTGATTTCATACTTTGGTGGACCAGAAGGTATGAGTGGTATTGGCTGGGCTCTAGGTATGGAACGATTATTGATTGCTTTAGAAGCAGAAGGTATTGAACTTGAAACAAAGCCTGCATTAGATGCCTATGTAATGTGTCTAGATTCAGAAGCTAGAACATATGCGTTTGAAGTTTTAACTTCGCTTAGAGCTTATGGATATCGTTGTGATATGGATATGATGGAAAGAAGTTTTAAGGCACAATTCAAGGCTGTGGATCGTTCAAAGGCAAAACTTGCGATTTTAATTGGTAAATCGGAATTGGAAGAAAAGAAAGTCACAGTTAAAAATATTGCGCATAAAGACCAAGAATCAATCGAAGTCGAAAAATTGATTCCTTATGTTGACTCTTTATTAGAAGAAGAAAGTCATCATCATCACGAGCATGAAGGAGAATAAAAATGTATAGAACACACAATAATGGTGAATTGCGTCTTCAAGATGTAAATTCAGAAGTCACTTTATGTGGCTGGGTAAGTAAACGTAGAAACTTTGGAGCTTTGGTTTTCATTGATTTAAGAGATCGTTATGGTATTACACAACTTGTATTCAATGAAGATATTGCAGCAAAATCAGTGATGTACGTAATGAATATGTACTTCAAGTAAAGGGTACTGTTGTAGAAAGAAAAAAGACAAGAATCCTAAACTTGAAACAGGTGAAATTGAAGTTGTAGTTAGTGAAGTAAAAATTATCAATACAGCAATCACGACACCTATGATCATTGCGGATGAAACAGATGCATTAGAGGATACGCGTTTAAAATATCGTTATTTAGATTTAAGAAGACCATGTCTTCAAAAGAATTTGATTTTAAGAAATCGTATTACTTTATTAGTTCGTAACTACTTAGCTAAATATGGTTTTACAGAAGTGGAAACACCTATTTTATGTCGTTCTACACCAGAAGGGGCACGTGACTATTTAGTGCCTAGTCGTCATTAGTAAAGGCCAGTTCTATGCACTTCCACAATCGCCTCAATTATATAAACAATTATTGATGGTTGGTGGAATGGATCGTTATTTCCAGATTGCACGTTGTTTTAGAGATGAAGATTTACGTGCGGATCGTCAACCTGAATTCCTCACAGATCGATATTGAAATGAGTTTTGTGGATGAAGAAGACATTTGGTCAATGACGGAAGGTTTAATGAAAGAAATCTTTAAAGATATAAAAGGCATTGTATTACCAGAATTTAAGCGTATTCCTTATGATACTTGTATGGAAAAATATGGTTCCGATAAACCAGATTTACGCTTTGACATGCCTTTATATAATGTGAGTGAGGTCTTCGCAAATACTGAATTTAAAGTGTTTGAAAATTGTTTGAATGAAGGTGGCATCATTCAGGCTATGAATGTTAAAAATGGTGCCGATAAGTTCTCAAGAAAACAATTAGATAAGTTACAAGATTATGTAAAGGTATATGGTGCAAAAGCACTTGCCAACTTAAAATTAACATCTGAAGGCTTTGCGGGTAGTGTCACAAAAGTATTGTCAGATGCTGAAAAAGAAGCGTTACGTACAATGTTAAATATTGAAGAAAACGATATTGTATTCTTTGTAGCGGATAAAAAGAAAGTGGCTCAAACATCTTTAGGTGCATTGCGTGTGAAATTAGGTCACGATTTAGATTTAATCAACAAAGATGCCTATGAATTCTTATGGGTTACTGATTTCCCAATGTTTGAATATGATGAAAATGAAAACCGTTATGTAGCGGCTCACCGTCCATTTACATCTCTAACTTAGAAGATGTCGATAAATTGATGTCGGATCCAGCACATTGTTATTCTAGAGCTTATGACTTAGTATTAAACGGATATGAATTATTATCAGGATCCATTCGTATTCATGATCAAAAACTTCAAGAAAAAGTCTTTGAAGCCATTGGTATGACTTTAGAAGAAGCACATGAAAAAATTCAGCTGGTTTATGGATGCGTTCCAATATGGAACTCCACCTCATGGAGGTGTAGGTATCGGTCTAGAACGTTTAACAATGATTTTAGCGGGTACAGACAACATTCGTGATGTAGTGGCATTCCCTAAAACAGCAAGTGCATCAGATTTAATGGCACAGGCACCAAGTCCAGTAGATCCAGCACAATTAAAAGAATTAGGTATTGAAACAAAAGTAAGACAGGATTTTTTTCCTGTCTTTTTTCAACAAACAGAGCGAATTTGATTTTAGATGTAGGCTTATTAATTGTAACAATTTTCCATCTGCGTTTGAATTGGTACATTTTAGCATGTATCATACTTTAAAAAATCGAAGAACGATTCTTTTCCTTTTTATTAAATAAGCAATCAATGACCGTTCAATTGTTGAATAGAAGCTATAACTAGAAAAGACGAGTGTAACTCGTCTAGTAGAAGAATTATTTAATTTTATTTTCGTAATCTTGGAATTGATGATAAATACCATCCACAAAAACTGTTGAATTTTCAGTACGGTACAATAAGAAATATTTGGTTTTATCTAAATTTAATCTTCGATACCCCTTGCTTCGAAGTCTAGGATTCAAACACAGTTGAAATGACTCAGCAGAATTACTTAATACGAATTTTCCATTTTCAACAGAATCGATAAAATGACAGGCTGCTTGTTTATTACGCAAGTGAAAAAGAAGGTATTCTACAATAGAATCCATATCTTCCATTGCATTTTCAGTAAATATTACCTTATAATCCATATTTATTTCTAATGCTATCTATTGCTATATCCGCATCTATTACTTTTCCTTCTTTAGATTGAGCTCTAGAAGAGGCAAGTCTATTCAAAAATTCATCTTCTGTCATAATTTTCATTTCTTTTGTTTTATTGATTTTTTTAATTTCAAAAGGAATTCCATCATAAGCAACTGCTTGAGTTAAAAACATACGAATTGCGCTAGTTGTATCTGTACCTAATTCCTTAAATAATGCATCAGCCTTAGATTTCAAATCATCATCCACTCTTACTTGAATAGTAGACATACGGCATCACCTCCACATTTAAATTATATGCAAATTCATTGCTAATGTACATGAAAAGTATTACTTATTGATCATAGTTTCATTATTTAATATCCAACAGGACATGTATGGCTCTGTTGTCAAATTCATAAATTACTCAATAGTAAAAGACTATTTAAGAGTACATTTGCAAGACTGACTAAATCTTTTTGTCTCATTATAATTGATTCAAAGGGTAAATACGATAAGGTATTAAGATGTATTGAAAAAGTAGTTTTGTCTCAAAAAAAGTGCGATATCTAGATGTGATGCGCTTAAAGCATACTTAATAAGCGAACAATCACCATTCATTTGAAAAAGAGAAATTAAAAAAACAAGTCCTTAGACTTGTTCATCTAGAAAATATGTAGCCTCCATATCGGCAGTACTTAACGCAAAGGCTAAAGGGAACATCTCAAAAGCTTTCCCCACATTATTAACAGGATCACTTCCAGAAAATCCCATATGATAACGAATCGCAAACGCTTCTTCTCGTGTTATGCGCATAAATGGTTGAATCATGTATACACTTTTTTCACCATGACCAAAAGGAATGTCATCTTCAAATTCAAATACATCCACTTGCTGCCACTGCCCATCGATTTTTTTGTTTCTTGTACCTTTTTTATAGACATTGATCTTACATACATCATGAAGTAAGGCAACAAGCGCAATGGTTTCATCACTATAGCTCATCTTATAAATTTCTTTTACTCTTTGTCTATCTAGATAATCCTTTAAACAATGATAGACATGCACACTATGCGCACATAGACCACCTTTCATGTTGCCATGAAAACGTGTACTTGCAGGTGCCGTAAAAAAATCAGAGTGAGGTCCTTCTAGAAATTCTAGAAAGGCATCGGCACCTTCACGATGTATATTTTCTTTATAGATTTGAATAAATTCTTCTTTTGCGTTCATACTTTTTACCTATTTAAAAAGCCTAAGAACATGAGATCTTTCCCTGTTAAGTACAGGTGGGTAATCTGTGAACAGCATTAGGATCCCCACGCGTAGCGGGTCTTCAACACAACAATTCAACATCCGATTTCCCTTATCTCGAGTGTAGGAAAAATTAATGTCCTTAGGCATTTTTATAATAGCGAACTTCATAAAAGAATACAAGTCTTGACATTTTAGTATGAAATGTGCATGGTTGCAAGTGCCTTTAAAAACAAGTAGAATATAAAAGGTGAAATTATGGATGGAATTTTAATTATTGATAAACCGTATGGTATGACAAGCCATGATGTTGTAAATTGGCTTCGAAAAAAAATATAAACAAAAAAATTTGGGCACACAGGAACATTAGATCCTAACGCAACAGGCGTTTTGGTGGTTCTTTGTGGAAAGTCTTGTAAGTTACTTCAGTTTTTAAGTGATACAGATAAAGAATATATTGGTCAGATTGAATTTGGAAAAAGCACTTCTACCGATGATATTTGGGGTAAAGTAGAAGCTGAAAAAGAGGTGAATTTGGATTTTTCTTTTTCAGAGGAACTACAAAAATTTGTTGGAAAGAACCATCAATTGGTGCCAAAAACTTCAAATAAAAAAGTGAATGGTAAAAAATTAATGGATTATCAAAGAGAGGGGCTTGAAGTTCCTAAAGTCTATAGTGATATTGAAATCTATTCAATGGAAGACTTAGGAGATTATCGTTTTAAAGTGGCTTGTTCAAGTGGAACATATGTTCGTAGTATTTGCCGAGATTTGGCTTTAAACACAAATAATTTAGGTTGTATGAAAAGCTTAAGACGAACTAAAGTGGGACGCTTTACAATTAATCAGGCACAGACTCTAGAAGATTTAGAAACACATGAGCCTGTCTTATATCCTTCAATTTATGTATTGGATCATTTGGATAAAATTAATTATCAGCCGATTGAAGATGTTTATCAGGGAAAACGTATTCGTTTAGATAATTCCAACAATGAAGTTTGTATCTTAGATGCAGGACAGCCTATCGCAATTTATGAAAAAGAGCGTGAAGGCTTATTTAAAAGTAAAAAGAGGTCTATGGTAATGGAAGTGATTCGTATTGATTATTTGAATGTTCCAAAAGATTTATTAAAAAGCTCTTGTTGTATTGGCTTCTTCGATGGTTTACATACGGGGCATCAAGCGTTGTTAGACAATTGTATTTTGAAGGCAAAAGAATTGGGTGTTCAAAGTGGATTGATTACATTTGATCCAGATCCTTGGAAAATCTTCTTTCCAGATCGCGTATGTAGACATATCACTACACTTGAAGATCGTATCCATTTGGAAAATGCAATGGGAATTGAAGTGATGTATGTGATTACTTTTTCTAAGGATTTTTGCAGCTTTTAGATGTAGATGCATTTCACCTCTTGTTACAAAAGATGAATGTATGTCATATCACTTGTGGTTTTGATTTTAAATATGCTTCTAAAAATTCTGGGAATGTTGATACTTTGCAAAATCAAGATTATTTCAATGTATCTGTGATTGATAGTGTGAATTCAAAAAATGAAAAGATCTCATCGAGTCGTATTGAGCCTTTGATTCAAAGTGGCAAGATTGATTTGGCCAATGATCTATTGGGGTATATGTATTCGATTGAAGGAATCATTGAACATGGTTTCAAAAGGGGAAGCACCTTATTAAAATTTCCTACCGCAAATCTTGGACCAAATGCTGATTATTTAGTTCCATCTAGTGGTGTTTATGCAGGCTTTGTTTGTGTGAATGATATATTTTATGGAGCTATGATCAATGTAGGAAACAATCCGACTTTTGAAAATAAAAAAGTTTCAATTGAAGCACATATCTTTGATTTTGATCAAGACATTTATGATCAAAGAGTTCGTTTCTTTTTCTTAAAAAAGACGCGGAATGAAATTCGCTTTAATGGGTTTGAAGAGTTAAAGAAACAATTAGAGAGTGATATTATTACTTGTAAAAAAGTGATTTCACATGAAAAGATGTATGTTCAAAAAACAGCTGCACTTTGGAATGCGAAAGTTTTTGAGTTTAAATCACTTTTTTGATATACTAAAGGAGAAGTGAAGGTGAAATTATGGCGAAAGAATATATTGAACTAGAACCAGGTAATGAATATGGTGTTATTTCTTTAAATAAGACAGTTTTTTCAACAATCGCACAGAATGTAATTGAAGAAGATGAAAACGTTCAAATTGCCCAAGGAACAAAACCATTTAAGACGGGAATTGTCACAAAAGTGGATGATAATAAATTGACATTATCTATTCCTGTTAAAGTCAATCACAAGGCAAATGTGAGTGATGTATGTTTAAATCTACAAAACAAGATCTTTGAAAGTATTTCTTATATGACAGACTTTAAACCTGAAGCCATCGAAATTCAGGTTACTGGATTTATTTTTTAAGGAAATCTTTCAAAGGTTTCCTTTTTTTAAAATTTATGAGTGTATCTTTTGAAAATTATCTTGTGGTAGGTATTAGTTCAAGGGGCTTTGTTTAATTTGGAAAAAGAAAATGAAGTTTTTGAAAAAAGAAGGATTGATGCATATCGTGAATATCAAATAGTTCATGAAAATGATGTATTAAGTCCTGAAGTGGTTTTGGGTTAGTAAAAACTTATTAAACATCAATAAACTAGCCAAACGAAAATTAGTTGAAGTAATCGTTATGTCTAGAAATAGTGCGGATACGTCATTACGTATAATCCATTCACTTGAGCACTATGATATGGATATTGGTCGTATGGTTTTAAGTGGTGGAGAAGACATCAGTCGTTATTTATCGGCTTTTGGTGTCGATTTATTCTTGTCATGTAATGAAAATGATGTATCGAATGCGATCCATGCTGGTTTTGCGGCCGGTATGATTTATGCCAGAGATACAAAATATAACTTTCCAGATCATCAGATTCGTATTGCCTTTGATGCAGATGCCGTATTATTTTCGGCAGAATCTGAAAAGATCTATCAGGAACATGGTTTAGAAGCTTTTACTGAAAATGAAATTTTAAATCAAGATGTGGCCTTAAAAAAAGGTCCTATGGCTTCGTTATTAAAGAGTTTATCTTGGCTTCAAAATGAAACGAAAGACTTAAATGTATTAAGAACAGCTATAGTCACAGCCCGAAACAAAGATACGGGGGTTCGTGTGATTAAGACTTTAAGAGCATGGAATATTGTCGTAGATGAAGTATTCTTTATGCAAGGTGCTAAAAAAGCAGATGTCTTAGCTTGTTTTGGCGCCAATATATTTTTTGATGATCAAGACGTGCACGCGCTACCTGCAAGTGATGTAGTACCAAGTGCTCGTGTACCATATAGAGAAGGAGAAATGTAAATGAATAGACATGAACAACGTGTAATTGCGATGCAAAGTGTGTATCAACACTTATTATTAGGAAAAGATATTCGTAAATGTGTATTTGATGTAATGAAAGGTTCAAATGACATTGATGGATATTTATACAGTTTAACAATCGGAACAATCGAAAACAAAGAAGCTTTTGAACAAAAAATCAATGAATTATTACGAGATGATTGGGATTTTGATCGTTTAAGTATGTTAGAACAAGCTATTTTATTAATTTCTTTCCAGGAAATTTTGGCTAACGATACGCCAAAGGCTGTTGTCATTAATGAAGCTATAACACTGGCAAAAAAATATTGCGATGACAACTCATACAAATTATTAAACGGAGTTCTTGATCAACTATGAGAAATGAAATGGTTGTAAGTATTTCAAGTGTTATTGCTCGTATTAAAAATATATTAACACAAACGATGGATCTAGACGGTATCTGGATTCAAGGTGAAATCAGCAACCTGACAAAACATAGGTCTGGTCACTATTATTTTTCTTTAAAAGATAAAAGTGGTGAAATGAGTTGTGTTATGTTTTCAAGCTATGTATCGCGATTAAATTTTAATGTACAGGAAGGCATGCGCGTTTTAGTTTCGGGAAGCATTAATGTATATGAACAAAGAGGAAGTTTACAGCTTGTCATTCGTCAAATGAAACAAGATGGTTTAGGAGATCTTTATTTAGAGTTTGAAAAGAGAAAACAAGATCTTTTAAAAAGCTGGTTATTTTGATGCGAATCACAAAAAACTAAGCCTGAATATATAGAAAATATTGGTGTAATTACAGGCGCAGGTGCTCTTTGCGTTACAAGATGTATTGTCTACAATTCAAAAGCGTTGGCCGATGATGAAAGTCACTTTATATCCTAGTTTAGTACAAGGTAATTTTGCGCCTAAAAGTTTGATTCAATCTTTGAAAAAGGCAGATACTTGCGGACATGATGCCTTATTGATTGTTCGTGGTGGAGGAAGTTTTGAGGACTTGTTTTGTTTTAACGATGTAGAACTTATAAAGACAATTTATAACTTAAATACATATATTGTCAGTGGTGTAGGCCATGAAGTAGATACAACTCTATGTGATTTAGTATGCGATCATAGAAGTGTTACGCCTACAGCAGCAGCTCAATGGGTTACTTTCGATCAATATGATGTGATGAATAAGATTGTAAAAGATAAAGAATTGCTTTATCGAAATATGTCTTTGATTTTAAATGGCTATAAATCAAAATTAGAACAGTATAAGAGTTATCCGTATTTAAAAGATCCAAAAGCTTTTATTGTAGATAAACAATTAAAATTGGATGCATATCATACACAAATGGAACATGCACTTTCTTTAGAACTTCAAAAGATGAATTTAATCAAAAATTATAAGGAACAACTCGCATTCAGTATGCATCAAGTTTTTAAAGGGATTCAAAACAAAATCTTTCTATAATTCCTGAAAAGCTTGAAGTAAGTATGCATAATAAAATTCAAGAGAAAAAGACATATACTCATGCGTGATTGTGCTTTATTGGATGCCTATTCGCCTTTAAAAGTGCTTTCAAGAGGGTATAGTATTTCCAAAGTGGAAGATAAAGTCATTAAAAGTATCCATGATGTAAAAAGTGATGATATAATGGTAACTAGAGTGCATGACGGTGTAATAACATCTCGTATTGCATCGTGCAAGGAGGAATAAAATGGCCGCAAAACAATTGAAATTTCAAGAAGCCATGAAACGATTAGATGAAATTGTGGCTTTATTTAATAATAATGAATTAGAACTTGAAGAGGCAATGTCATTATTTGAAGAGGGTTTAAAGTTAAGTGCTCAATGCGAGAAAAAATTAAAGAAATTTGAAACGAAAATGGATCAGTTGATGGAGGTGAATCAAGATGTTGATGAATAAAGAATTTGAAGATTATCTATTGGTACGTGTACAAGAAAATGATGATAGTCGTACAAAAGATGCAATGGCCTATTCATTAATGAACGGTGGTAAAAGAGTACGTCCTATGTTGTTGTTTTCTGTACTAGAAGGCTATGGAATGGATGCTCATGTTGGATATCCTTTGTGCTTGTGCCATTGAAATGATTCATACTTATTCATTAGTTCATGATGATCTTCCAGCTATGGATAATGATGATTTACGTCGCGGTAAACCGAGTTGTCATAAAGACCCTATGATGAGGCAACGGCCATTCTTGCAGGGGATGGACTACTTACCAAAGCTTTTGAAGTCGTACTTGATAGTGAATGTAGTGCGAAACAAAAAGTGGCATTAGTTAAAAGCACTTTCTTGGTATGCAGGCATTGATGGTATGATCTATGGTCAAACATTAGATTTGCAGGCTGAAAATGATACGAATCCAACATTTGCCCTTTTACAAGAAATTGATCACTATAAGACAAGTAAATTATTAACTTTGCCTTTAGTATGTGGGTGTATTTTAGCGAATAAATTTGACGATATTGACCATTTTCGTAAGATTGGTCTTGTGTTAGATTGGAATTTCAAATGCAAGACGATATTTTAGATGTTGTTGGTAGTGAAGAAGTGGTTGGAAAATCATTGAGTGATGAAGATAATCATAAAGTAACAGCTGTATCTTTATTAGGTCTTGAAGGAGCTAAAGATATGGTTAAAAGTTATGATGAAACCATTCGTAAATCATTAGATAAAGTCAGTTGTGATGTAACTTCACTAACAAAAAGTATTGGATACTTTATTAAAGCGTACATATTAATATATGGAATTTCTTTGAAAAAAGGGGTATATATTAATAATAGCTAAAACTAGTCTTTAGCGGACTAGTTTTTTTAACGAGGGTTATAAAATGAGAAAGATTAGTCAAGTGTATGATATTGAATCACCACGTCAAATCAAAGGATTTGACAATCGATGAACTTACACAATTGTGTAGTGATATTCGAGCTTTTTAATTGATTCAATCTCAAAAACAGGTGGTCATTTATCAAGTAACTTAGGCATTGTTGAAGTCACAGTGGCTATGCACTATGTCTTTGATTCACCTAAAGATAAAATGATTTTTGATGTTGGACATCAATGTTACACACATAAAATATTAACAGGAAGATCCACACAATTTGCGACATTACGCAAAAAAAGGTGGTCTTTCAGGTTACCAAAAAGCGTAGTGAAAGTAAATATGATTGTTGGGAAGCTGGGCATTCTTCAACCTCTTTATCGGCTGCACTCGGCTATGCGATTGCACGCGATCTAAAACAGGAAGATTATAATGTCATTGCCCTTATTGGAGATGGTTCATTAACAGGTGGAATGGCGCTAGAGGCATTAAATGATATTGGTTCTAAACAAAAAAAAGATGGTCATTATATTTAATGATAATAATATGTCAATTTCTAAGAATTATAGCGGAGTTGAAAAACGTATAACGGATATTCGTGCTTCACATTTATATATTGATTTAAAACATGATGTAAAGAATAACTTAAAATCGAATAAATTAGGTAGTAATGTATTAAACACACTGTCTCATTTTAGAGACAGAATTAAAGATGAAGTGATTGATGCACCTTTATTTAAAGAGTTTAATTTAGATTATATGGGACCTGTGGATGGTCATGATATTCAAAGTTTAATTAAGGTGTTTGAAGCTGCCAAAGAACATGATGGTCCTATTGTAGTTCATGTATTAACACAAAAGGGTAAGGGGTATAAATATGCGGAGCAAGATAAAGTTGGAAAATGGCATGGTGTAAGTCCTTTTGATGTGGCTACAGGTAAATCCTTAAGTCTTCTTCCACCAAATGAAATTTCTTGGTCCCAAGTTATTTCTAATACGGTCATGGATCTTGCCGAAAAAGATAAAACGATTGTTGCGATTACACCAGCCATGGCGCAGGGAAGTAAGTTATTAGAATTTCAAAAACGTTTTCCAGATCGTTTCTTTGATTGTGGTATTGCAGAACAACATGCCGTAACAATGGCTTGTGCAATGGCACTAGGTGGTTTAAAACCGTTTGTCAGTATTTATTCTTCTTTCCTTCAAAGAGCTTATGATCAAGTCAATCATGATATGGCTAGAATGAATGTTGGTGTTGTGATTGGAATCGATCGTTGTGGTTTAGTTGGAGACGATGGTGAAACCCATCAAGGTGTATTTGATATTGCGATGCTTAGAAGTGTTCCAAATTTGATTTTGTCACAACCAAAAGATGCTAAAGAAGCTCAAAATATGATTTATACAGCTTTTGAATCAAAAAAACCATTCTGCATTCGTTATCCTAGAGGAAATGCGTTGTATGCCAAAAATAAATCGTATTCATTAATTCCGATTGGTTCTTGGGAAAAATTTGTGGTTGGAACTCCAACACAAATTGTGATTACATATGGTCCAGACGTTGATCATGTGATCAATAAGGCAAGAGAAAATAAAATGGGTTTATTGGTTGTCAATGCACGTTTCTTTAAGCCTATAGATGAAGTTATGATGAAAGATTTATTAAAGATGGATCTTTCGATTACAGTATATGAAACAGATGTTAAAATTGGAGGACTTTCAAGTGCTATATTGGAATTTATAAATACACTTGATGAAAAGATTCATATAATAGGTATTGAGGATCACTATGTATGTCATGGTTCGATTCGTTCTTTGCGTATTCAAGAAGGTATTAGCACCGAATGTTTATTTGAGGAATTAGAAAAACATGAATAAGATACGATTAGATAAAGCTTTACTTAAAACGATATCTAGCCGTGCAAAAGCACAGGATATGATTAAAGAAGGGAAAATCAGTGTCAATGGAAAAGTAATCACGAAAGCTAGTTATTTAGTGAGTGATGAAGATGATATTGTCGTAACACAGACCCAGGATGAATTTGTGTCGCGTGGTGCTTTTAAATTAAAGGGTTGTCTTGACAAATACAATGTCGATATTTCAAATCAAGTTGTACTGGATATTGGAGCAAGTACCGGTGGTTTTACAGATGTTTGTCTTCGTTATGGCGCTAAAAAAGTATATGCGCTTGATGTTGGTCATTTACAACTCGCAAAAAGAATTAGACCAAGATTGTCGTGTTGTAAAAATGGAAGGGCATAACGCAAGAGAGATTGTGCCTGACTGGTTTGATGAATCCATAGATTTTATGTGTATGGATGTAAAGTTTTATATCTTGTAAGACCATTTTAAAAACATGTTTTGCATGTATTATCCATATCTCATATTGCGATTTTGGTAAAAGCCTCAATTTGAATGTGGGCCTGCTTTGCTTTGAATAAGCATGGTGTTCTAAAAAATTCGAAACTTGCCTTACAGATCGTTGAAGATGTAAAAGCGTTTTTATTTCAATATTATAAAAGCGTTGAAGCCATGCCAAGTATTCTAGAAGGAAGAAGTGGCAATCAAGAATATATGGTATATGCCAACGATTTAAGAATATCTTAATGTGAAGATATTCTTATTTTTTTATTATTACAGCTTCACCCGTGATGATAATCATTTATTTTCCTTTGAATTTAAGTTAAAATAATAAGTAGACTTGAGGTGGTTTTGTGATTGAACAATTGTCAGTAAAAAGATTATGTATTATTCGAATCTTGTATCATAGATTTTACAAATGGAATGAGTGTGATTACAGGTGAAACAGGTGCCGGTAAATCGTTATTGATTGATGCGATCGGATATTTGAGTGGGGATCGCATTAAATCCAATGTGATTCGTAATGGAAAAGATAAGGCCATATTATCTATGGTTTTTAACTTCGAATGAAAAAAGTGAATTCGATTTTAGAAGAAAATGGATTTGAAGTGGATGACCAAGTGATTATTTCGCGTACAATTTTGAATAATAATAAAAAGTACTGTACGGATCAATCAACAGATCACAACTCTTTCTTTTGTTCGTAAAATCGTCAATTTATTAGTGGATGTTCATTCGCAAATGGATACATATCGTTTAATGGATACAAAACTTCAAATGGAATTATTGGATAGTTATGCCAAGGTAGAGGATTTAAGATCATCTGTAAAAGAGGCTTATTTTTTCATATTCAAATGTTTTAAATGAATTAGAAGCATTAAAAAATGAAGAATTTTCAGATTCGGAATTGGAGTTTTTAACTGCACAGCTAGATGAAATTGAAAATGCGAATATACAAGAAGATGAATTGGAGATGTTGAACGAACAGATTCATGAAGCTTCAAACTGGTTTAAAAAATAAAGTAAGATCTTTCTATGTGTTTATATGAGATGGATAAAGAAAATGGTGCGTTAGATTCTTTGTATACGTTATATAAACAAGCTTCAAAATCATCAATACTAAATGCATATGAAGAAACATTTAAAAATTTATATTATTCTTTACAAAGTGTAGATGAAGAACTTAAGCATATTCGTGATACACATTCAAATGACGCTTTAGATTTGGATAGTCTTCAAAATCGTCAATATTTAATCAAAAAATTGTATCGTAAGTATGGTGGTTCCTACATGTCTTTAATGGAATCTAAAAAGAATATCATGGATAAAATTGATCGAATCATTCATCGTCAGGATGTATTTGATAAGTTGGAAAAAGAAAAAGAAGAATCCTTTGCGGCTTATATGAAATTGGCAAATGAATTGTCTGTTAAAAGAAAAGATGTCTTTTTCTTTACTAGAATCAAAGGTGATGGAGCATTGTAAAGATTTGATGTTAGAAAATGCTCGTTTTAAGATTTCTTGTACCGAAAAGAAACCATCTTCAAATGGTATTGATGAAATTGAATTTTTAGTGTCAATGAATCCAGGCCAGGATTTTTCAAGTTTAAGTGTATCTGCAAGTGGTGGTGAACTCTCTCGTTTGATGTTGGCATTAAAGGTCGTATTTCAGGCATCAAATGGAATTGAAACCATTATTTTTGATGAAATTGATACAGGTGTCAGTGGTAAAGTTGCTTTGGCAATGGGGGCTAAAATGAAGGCTTTATCCAATAAGTATCAAGTGCTATGTATTACGCATTTAGCAAGTGTTGCCGTAATGGCCAACACGCATTATTTAGTAAGTAAAAAATCGACTTTTAATGAAACAATCACGCGTGTTCAAAAACTAGATCATGACCAAACGATTCAAGAGTTAGCTATTATGACAAGTGGTGAAGCGAGTGTAAAGGCAAAAGAATCTATGCAAGATCTATGGGTGAAGATTCATGGCTAGAGTGATTTTACATATTGATTTAAATGCTTTTTTTGCGAGTTGTGAAGAAATAAAGAATCCGGATTTAAAGGAATTTCCAGTTGCGGTAGGATCGACTTCAAAGCGCGGCGTGATTTCGACTGCCAATTATGAAGCAAGAAAATATGGTGTGCATAGTGCAATGCCAGTTTATGAGGCTTTGCGTCTTTGTCCAGACTTAGTATTGATCCAAGGTGATTATGGATATTATCGTTCGATGTCCGCACAGTTTTTTGCATATTTAAAAACATTTACCCATCAAATTGAACCAGCAAGTATTGATGAGTGTTATATGGATGTTACCGATATTATCAAGCGTTATAAAAGGCCTTTAGATCTTGTGTTTGAAATTCAAAATGGAGTCTATGAAAAATGTCATTTGAATTGTTCGATTGGTGTAGCACCCAATCGTTTTCTTGCGAAAATGGCGAGTGATATGCGCAAGCCCAAAGGAATCACAGTACTTAGAAAATCGGAACTTTCAACGAAGTTATGGCCTTTAAAAATCAACGAGATGCATGGTATTGGAAAAAAGAGTGTTCCCGTTTTAAATGAGATGGGAATCTATACGATTGGTGATTTTGCGGATGAAAAAAATGAACAAAAAAATCTTACGTAAATTAGGTAAATCGAGTTATTCTTTGATTCAGAAAGCTCGTGGTAATTCAAGCGCAGCTTTGTGTTATTCAACAACACAAAAGAGTATTTCGATCTCTAGAACCTATACCAATGATTTATATTCCATTGATGAGGTGAGTAGTAATCTTCAAATCATTGTGAATGAATTGACGCATAAAATTGCGCAGCGTGAAAATCAAAAAAAGGAAGACTTGTCACTTTAACATTAAGAGATACTGCTTTTCATAATGTGTGTCACAGTATGAATTTGAGTACATATTCAAATACATATCCAATGATTTATGGGGCTTGTATGCGCTATTAGAAGCTTATTTTGAGCCGATTGGATATCGTTATATTGGTGTTCATGTTGGTTCTTTAAAGGATGCCAAACAAATTGTAGAGCAGGTTGATTTGTTTGAAGTACCGCAAGAAAATACAGATTTCATATTAAATCGTTTAAATGCGAAAATGGATAGTAAATGTTTTATAAAGGCAAGTGATTTATTGAAGCAGGAGGGGTCAAATTGAGTTTAACGTTGGATTATTTTATTCATGAAGATTTAAAGTTATATCAAGATAGTGAACATTTTCGCTTTAATACGGATACGAAATTATTGGCGAAGTTTGTTCGTTTAAAAAAACAAGAACGTATTCTCGATATTGGTACAAACAATGGTGCTTTGTTGGTGTACTTTGACCAGTTTAATATAAAAGAGCTAGTTGGTGTTGAAGTGTTAGAAGAAACGAGTAAAGTAGCTCAAAAGAATGCGGATTGTTTTATTAAGCATCCGGTAAAATTGTAAATCAACCAATTCAAGAATATGTAGATGATTTATTTGATGTCGTTGTTAGCAATCCTCCTTATTTTAAAATGAATGCCAATCAGAAACCGGAACATTTAAATTTTCGTCATTTGGGAAGAATGGAAGAAAATTTAACATTAGAACAATTGATATTTCATGCGAATCGTTTATTGAAAAGTTATGGGCGGTTTTATATGGTGCATCGTCCTAATCGTTTAAATGAGATCAATAAAGTTCTATATGACAATAACTTTAGTATTCGTAATTTGCGGTTTGCGTATGATCATCGTGATCATAAGGTAAAATCTGTATTGATCGAGGCAATCAAAGAGTCGAATTGCGATATGAATGTATTAGAACCTATATATATTTAATTTTGTGTTATAATAGTTTCATGGAATTAAAAGATGCATTCGAGGATTATCATTTATATTTGAGTGTTGTGCAACGAAAAAATCAAAGAGAACTGTACAATCGTATCTACATGATATCGAGGTTTACTTAGATTTTTTAAAGGATCGAAAGATTTCTAAGTGTGAAAACATTTCCGTTTTAGATATTGAGGCGTTTTTGGATTTTTATGCCGAGAATCATGTTGCGTCAAGTCTGAATCGCATGATTGCGAGTATTCATTCTTTTCATTTGCAGATAACAACTATGCATCCTGAAATCAAAGATGTATCTTTATTAATTCATGGGATGAAATCATCTAAGCATCTGCCTGTTTATTTAAGTGTAGATGAAGTAAAAAAATTTTTTTCATCTTTTCAAGACAATGAGATCGACCAATATAATAAAACAATCTTAGTTGTATTATATTCTTGTGGTTTGCGTGTTAGTGAGCTTTGTGATTTAAAGCTAAATGATGTGCATTTGACAGAGCAAATCTTAAAAGTCAAAGGCAAAGGAGATAAGGAAAGAATCATTCCTATATCTTCTTATTGTGTTTCACAGATGAAATATTATTTAGATTCCATTCGCTTAGTTTGGGATGTAAAGAATGTTTCGTATTTTTTTTGTGAATCGTTTAGGCCATATTTGTACAAGGCAATATGTTCACTTGATGATTAAACAAAAAAGTGAATGAATTAAATTTAAATCCAAAAATATCTGCACATAGTTTCAGGCATTCATTTGCGACGCATTTATTAGATGGAGATGCCGATTTAAGAATTGTTCAAGAGCTTTTAGGGCATTCCAATATTTCTACAACGCAAATCTATACGCATATTCAAGATAAGCGTTTAACGAGTGTTTATGATCGTTGTTTTCAAAAAAATAGAAAAAATCAAAGGAGGAATAGTATATGTCATGTGAAGGTTGTCCTTCTCAAGGAAAATGTGGTAAGAGCAGTGAAACATGTGGAATTCAATCCAATCCAGATAACCACATTAAAAATATTATCACTGTAATGTCTGGTAAGGGTGGAGTTGGTAAATCTACTGTTACAGTTATGTTAGCTAAGGCTATGGCTAAAAAAGGTTTAAAAGTTGGTATTATGGATGCGGATATTACGGGTCCTAGTATTCCTAGACTTTTTAGCTTTGTCAAATGAACATGCTTTCGGAAATGAAAAACAACAATTGATTCCAGTCGAATCCAAAGAAGGCATTAAAGTCATGTCTTTAAACTTCTTAGTTCAATCTGAATCAGATCCAGTCATTTGGCGTGGGCCAGTCATTGGTGGTGTTGTAAAACAATTCTATACAGATGTTATATGGGTGATTTAGATGTTTTATTAATTGATATGCCTCCTGGAACTGGTGATGTTGCCCTAACAATTATGCAGTCAATTCCAGTGCAGGGTGTTGTGATGGTTTCTACACCTCAGCCAATGATGAGTATGATTGTAGAAAAGGCTTGTCATATGTGTGAAAAGATGGAAGTGAAAGTGCTTGGCATTATTGAAAATATGGCGTACTTAGAATGTCCAAATTGTCATGAAAGAATTGAATTCTATAAAAAAAGAAGATGTGGAAACATTGTGTAATTCAACTTGTACAAAATTATATGGAACACTTCCAATGTTGGATTTGATTCGTGATATCAATGAGTATGATGCATATTCTAAAGATCAACAAGAAAAAGTAGATGCATATCTAAGTGATATTGCCGATGAAATCTTGGAAGATATTGCCTAATGGAGTATATACTTCATAAAAATTTAATTGTAAAAGAATAAAAATACGTGTAGTCAAAGGAGTGGTTTGTGTAAGCGCTCCTTTAAATGTTTCTAAAAGAGAAATTGATGATTTTGTAAAAGAACAATCCGCTTGGATCAAGAATCAATTAAGTAAGTATACTCTTTCTAAAGAGAATGACTTGATTTCTTTATTGGGTAAAAAAATACAGATTGCATTATATCGATCAAAGAGTTTGTTATGTTAAGGGTGATGATTTATATTTGTATCCAGATCAAACATTGATTCAAAAGTTCTTGAAACAAAACACAAAGAAATATATCGATCTTCGTTTTGAATTCTTTTTTTGCGAACAATTACATATACACAATATTTCTTTACAATATGGCTTTTTATAAAAGTAAGTGGGGCAGTTGTACACCTAGTAAACATAAGATTTGTTTCAATGTGAATCTTATATTTATGCCTTTAGAATTTGTGGATGCGATCATTCTGCATGAACTAGCGCATTTATTTCATTTCAATCATTCAAAAGATTTCTATAATTTACTTTGTACTTGGATGCCAAATTATAGACAGGTTTTGAAGGAAAATAAAAGGAATCCAATTCCAAATTTGTATTAAAAAAGAGCTCAAGTGAGCTCTAATTTTTTATACGTTAATAGCTGCTTGCATGCCTAATGCATCTTTTTCTTTAGCTAAAATTGGATCAATGAAGTCTTTGAAGAATTCTTCTGTTTGTTGAACAGAACGACCCACAAAGTTTTTTCTGGTTTCATGATAGAAAGGATTTGTTCTTTTGTCATGCCAAATTTTGGATCTTGTGCAATACGATCAATCAAATCATTTGGTTTACCTTCTTCTTTAACCACACGACCAGCTGCCATTGAATGTTGACGAATCAATTCGTGTAACTCTTGACGATCTCCACCGGCTTTAACAGCATCCATCATAATGTTTTCTGTAGCCATGAATGGTAATTCTTTTAAAAGGTTTGCCTCTACAACTTTTGGATATACAACTAAACCATCACTTACATTTAAGTAAAGATCTAATAGTCCATCTGTAGCTAAGAAGGCTTCGGCTATTGAAATACGTTTATTTGCGGAATCATCCAATGTTCTTTCAAACCATTGTGTACTTGCCGTAATTGCAGGGGTTGATGGAATCGGCAATAATATAGTTCGCAAGTGTCGCGCCATTCTTTCTGAACGCATAGGGTTACGTTTGTAGGCCATTGCGCTTGAACCGATTTGTGATTTTTCAAATGGTTCTTCGATTTCTTTCATATGTTGTAATAAACGAATATCATTACTAAATTTGTGTGCACTTTGTGCGATTTGAACTAAGACTTGTAATACTTGTGTATCATATTTACGAGTATAGGTTTGTCCACTTACCGCAAAATATTGGTCGTAACCTAATTTTTCACAAATCTTTTTATCCAATGCTTTTACTTTGTCTGTATCTCCTTCAAACAATTCCATAAAGCTTGCTTGTGTTCCTGTTGTACCTTTACATCCTAATAGTTTTTTATTGTCTAATAAGTGTTGGATTTCAACGTAGTCCATATATAAGTCTTGTGCCCATAAGCTAGCTCTTTTTACCTACAGTTGTTGGTTGAGCGGGCTGGAAGTGAGTAAACGCAAGACATGGCATGTCTTTGTATTTTAATGCGAATTCTTCTAATTTTTTTCTAATACATTGACAATTTTCTTTTTGTACAAGCTCTAAAGCTTCGTGCATGATAATCAAATCTGTGTTGTCACCAACGTAGCAGCTTGTTGCTCCTAAGTGAATAATTCCTTTTGCTTTTTGGACATTGCACTCCATATGCATATACGTGTGACATTACGTCATGTCGTACTTCTTTTTTCTCTAGCTTTTTGCGACATCGTAGTTAATATCTAAAGCGTAAAAAGTGCTTTTAATTCTTCGATTTGTTCTTCTGTGATATCTAATCCTAATTCTTTTCAGATTCTGCAAGAGCAATCCAAAGTCTTCTCCATGTCGTAAATTTTTTGTCGTTTGAAAATAATGCCTGCATTTCCTTAGATGCATATCTCTGTGAAAGAGGAGATTGGTAATATTCGTTCATTTGTTCCACCTATTCTAGTTAGTTTCTTCCTAAACATTAATATTATATGTGTTTCAATTTTTTAAATTCAACTTCAATTGTTGTATAATAGAGGAGTCTGAAAAAGGAGTACTTATGAAAACATTATCTATATTATCTACAAAACTAAGTGCCTGGGGACTTCATCTTATTGGAAGAGGTGGATCTATGCCTGGATCTATTGGTTGCAAGGTGGATAAAAATATATTAACGAAATTAAAATTTAATGGACCTGTCATTTTAGTTACGGGTACCAATGGTAAAACGAGTACCGCAAATATGATTACGGACTTGTTTCAAAATGCAGGATACAATGTTATTTCGAATCGTAAAAGGAGATAACTTAAAGGCGGGTATTGTGACTACATTACTTAAAATTGTAAGTTAAATGGTGAAATCAAAAGCCAATGCGGTCGTGTTAGAGTGTGATGAATTAAATGTAAGACACATTCTTCCTTTTATTCCGGTTACGGACTTTGTGGTCAACAACTTCTTTCGTGATCAATTAGATCGTGCGCGTGAAATGGAACAGTTGATTGATTCGATTGAAAAGGTTTTACCAGATTATAAGGGGCGTTTGATTCTAAATGCGAATGATCCAAATGTTGTGCGTTTAAATTTAGTTGCCAAAAATGCGACTTGTTCTTATTTTGGAATGGATGAGAATAAGTATTCTGTTACAACCACAAAAGAGGCAAGTGAAGGGAAATTTTGTCCAAAGTGTGGGGCTAGACTTGAATATAGTTATTATCAATATTCGCATATTGGTAAATTCCATTGTTCAAAATGAGCAATACGTAAT
>VOFK01002918.1_pt1 | contig 27367 bp, 31 predicted proteins | sample 5384121 | NCBI WGS metagenome assembly VOFK01 (sample SAMN12384730, study PRJNA508395) | human gut metagenome | isolation source: healthy gut J | host: Homo sapiens | reverse complement strand
CTGCATCGAGCTCTTATGCTGGCTCAATCGGAGGCTGTTCACGACGATCGAAAACACGGTCTCCATCGAGCTTCTGGCGCGGCTTTTTCTCCCAGCTCGTGACCAAGGGAGAAAAGCTCTGCTCGACCGCAAGCACGTACTTATCGTCTTTTTGCGCCAGATCGTCTCTCTCAGGGGCAGGAGCGCGAGGAGCTGACCGGACACGCGTACCGTGAGCGATCGCCGGGCGCCTACGCGCGCGATGCTCGAGCGCGGGCTGAGGGCGACTGGTGCCTTTTCATGGGGAATATTCGCTTGTGCAGTATGCGCGCGCGAGATGATGCCGCGCTTTTTTAAAGACGGCTTTCGCAAAAAATAAATTCGTTTTCAAAAACAAGTCTACTAAATCGTCTTGGCAGAAAATGCAGTAAAATCAATCAAAAATTCAAAATTTTGCAGTGCCGTACGTGAATTATTCTGTACGGCGTTCTGTATTTCTTTACGCTCATTTCTTTTGTGCTATATTGTGCTCGTTTTAACGAAAGCTGAAGGGAGAAAATCACATGACAAGCGCACAGATCATTATTGTAGTGACCATCGTGCTCTATCTCGTCGCGATGGTGTTCGTCGGCGTGTATTTTTGGCAAAAGGGCAGTGGCAGCAGCTCGGACGACTTCTACCTCGGCGGGCGCAAGATGGGCCCCGGTCGTCACGGCCAAGCGGAGCGCCGGAGGCGTGAGCGGATAAGCGAGCAGCGCCCTTTGATGGGTCTGCCCGGCCGCACTACCTCTGCGGACTGACGTGATGGCCATCGGTCCAGCCATCGGCACGTATCTCAACTGGCTGATCGTCCGCGCCGCCTCGCCAAACTGTTCCTCACGACCTTGATCGTCCATCTTCATGACCATTGCGCTCATCGTCATCGTATGCTTCGGCGTGCAGCAGGCGGGCGGACTGGACACGGTCATCGACAATGCCCGTGCGCTGCCGGGCCTACCTTAACATGACGCAGGGGCTACGACGCCGCGACCGGCACGGCGCCTCGACGTACACAGCGCTCTGAGCATCGTCTCCACGCTCGCATGGGGTCTTCAGCTGCTGGCATACCGCATCCTGCTGCGCTTTATATGGCCATCCGCGAGGAAAAGGAGCTCAACCAGTCCCGCCGCATCGCGACAATCTGGGTTGTGATCTCCATGTTCATCGCCGTGTTGCATCGGCATCATCGGCAACAGCGTGACCGCCGCGGGCAAAAGTGCCCTTCACGGCGACGCGCGGAATCTGAACCATCATCATTAAATTGGCGAACCTGATGAGCCAACACGGCGTGCTGCTCGCCGTCATGGCGGGCATCATCCTCTCGGCATTCTGGCCGCAACGATGTCGACCGCGGACTCGCGGCTTTTGGCCGCGGCGTCCAGCGTGTCCACAGGATCTCATGCAGCATTCGTTCGGTATCAAGATGAACAGCGCGCACGACGATGCCGCCGCCACGGTCATCTGCATCGCCATCATCGGCATGGTACTTGCACGGGGACTAACAGCTCCGTGTTCCGTGTCGTTTCCTTCGCATGGGCCGGCTTCGGCGCGACTTTTGGCCCGGTGGTGCTGTTCGCGCTGTTCTGGAAGCGCGCGAACAAGCAGGGCGCGCTGCGGGCATGATCACTGGCGGCGCGGTGGTCTTCTGGAAAGCACCTTATCGCGCCGATGGGCGGCGCATGGGCCATCTACGGGCTGCTCCCGCGTTCCTTTTTTGCAGCGTATGCGCGATCGTGATCGTATCGCTCGCGACGCCCGACGCCCGCGCCGTCACCGATACCTTCGACGAGATCTGCAGCAAATAAAAGGGAAAAACAGGCGAGGGCTGCGGCCCTCGCTTTTGCCCTGTTAGCCAAATGGGTGAAATGGAAAAATATGACAAAAAAATCCGGTGACTGAAAATGGAATGACTAACGTTTATTGATAACGCATCTATTTGGAATTGCTGACATCAGGCGGCGGGATACGTGCATTTGTCCTGCCGCTCGATCCACACTGATGGCAAGCAGTGAAAGGAGAAAACAGCAGTGTCAAGACTCCGATATTATGACGCCTCCGTGCCCAGACCGTGATCGACGGACTGTACCGCGACGTGGAGCGGCGCATTGCCGCCAGCCCTCCGGGACTGTGCCCGGTGGATCTTGCGATGAACTTTTTGAACCTCTGCCACGCGCAGACCTGCGGCAAGTGCGTGCCCTGCCGCGTCGGCCTCGGTCAGCTCTCCGATTTGATGGAGAGTGTGCTCGACGGCAAGGCGACGATGGAGACCATCGCGCTCATCGAGCGCACGGCGCGCGTGATCGTCAACAGCGCGGACTGCGCCATCGGGCGCGACGCGGCGCGGCTGGTGCTCGACGGCATCCAGGGCTTCCGCGACGACTATGAAGAGCACGTTCTGCGCCACCGCTGCCTCGGCGGGATGCAGAATCCTGTCCCCTGCGTGGCGCTGTGCCCTGCGGGCGTGGACATTCCGGGCTACACCGTGCTGGTGAAGTATGGCCGCTACGCGGACGCTGTGCGGCTCATCCGGCAGGATAACCCCTTCCCCTCCGCCTGCGCGTACATCTGCGAGCATCCCTGTGAGGCGCGCTGCCGCCGCAACATGATCGACGACGCGGTGAATATCCGAGGGCTCAAGCGCTACGCGGTGGACCACGCGGGCTATGTGCCCCATCCCGCCTGCGCTGAGGAGACCGGCAAGACGGTCGCCATCGTCGGCGGCGGCGCCGAGCGGTCTTTCCGCGGCGTACTACCTCGCGCTGATGGGCCACCAAAGGTTACGGTGTATGAAAAGCGGGCGAAGCTCGGCGGTATGCTGCGCTACGGCATTCCCGCCTACCGTCTGCCGCGCGAGATCCTGGACGCGGAGATCGCGTCGCTCCTCTCCGTCGGCATTGATGCGAAGGTCAATGTGGACATCGGAGACGAGATCACCTTCGACGAGCTGCGCGGTCAATACGACGCGCTCTATCTTGCACTCGGCGCGCACACGGATAAAAAGACCGGCATCGAAGGCGAGGACGCCGAGGGCGTCATATCCGCGGTTGAGATGCTGCGCGAGATCGGCGACGATCACATGCCCGATTTCCGCGGCAAGGAGATCGTGGTCATCGGCGGCGGCAACGTCGCGATGGATGTATGCCGCAGCGCAGTGCGCCTCGGCGCGCGTAAGGTGAGTTGCGTCTATCGCCGCCGCCGGGAGGATATGACTGCGCTGCCCGAGGAGGTCGAGGGCGCGGTCGCCGAGGGCGTGGAGCTGGTCACATTGCAGGCCCCCGTGCGCATCGAGACGAACGGGCAGGGCCATGCGGTCGCGCTCTGGACGCAGCCGCAGATCATCGGCGAGATGGATGACAAGGGCCGGCCCAAGCGCCCTGCGCCGGAGAAGGCAAAGCTCTTTGAAAAGCGCATCGCGGCGGATGGGATCGTAGTCGCCATCGGACAGGGCGTGGAAACACACGGCTTCGAGCAGAGCAAGATTACCATCAAGCGCGGCGCCTTTGTTGCCGAGGCCAGCGGCCAGATCGACAACATGGACGGCGTATTTGCCGGCGGCGACTGCGTCACGGGTCCGGCCACCGTCATCCGCGCCATCGCGGCGGGCAAGGTCGCGGCGGCGAACATCGACGAATACCTCGGCTGTCACCATGTCATCGACGTGGGTGTGGAGGTTCCCAACTGCACGGCTGAACAACAAGCCGCCCCATGGCCGCATCAACACCACCGAGCGCGAGGCCGACGAGCGCAAGCGCGACTTCAAGTGCATCGAGTGCGGCATGACCGATGAGGAGGCCAACGCCGAGTCGTCCCGCTGCCTGAGGTGCGACCACTTCGGCTACGGAATATTCAGGGGAGGGAGGAAGAGCACATGGTAAAGAATGTGACGCTGACCATCGACCATAAGAGCATCACGGTGCCCGAGACGACCACGATCCTCGAGGCCGCGCGAATGCTCAACATCAACATTCCGACGCTCTGCTACTTAAAGGACGTCAACGAGATCGCTGCCTGCCGTCTGTGCTGCGTGGAGGTCAAGGGCATGGAGCGCCTTGTCCCCGCGTGCGACAATGTGGTGGCGGACGGCATGGAGGTCTTTACCAACAGCCCCATGGCGCGCGAGGCGCCGCGCCAACCTGCGGCTGATCCTCTCCGAGCACGACGCGAGCTGCACGAGCTGCTCGCGCAGCGGCAACTGCACGCTGCAGTCGCTCGCGAACGACTTCAATATGCGCGGCGAGCACTATCCCACCAAGCTGCGCCGGGAGGCGGTGGACTACTCCACGCCGCTCATCCGCGAGAACGACAAGTGCGTGAAGTGTATGCGCTGCATCCAGATCTGCGAGAACGTACAGACCGTGAAGATCTGGGATCTGCTCGGCACCGGCTCCCGCGCGACGGTGGACGCCTCGCGCAATCGCCGCATCCAGGATACGGAATGTACCTACTGCGGCCAGTGCATCACGCATTGCCCCACGGCGGCGCTGCGGGAGCGCGACGACACGGGAATCGTCTTTGACGCCATCGACGACCCCAACACCGTCACGGTCGTGCAGGTCGCGCCGGCGGTGCGCGCGGCCTGGGCGGAGCAGTTCAACCTTTCGCCGGAGTTTGCCACGCCCAAGCGCATGGCGGCTGCCCTGCGCGAGCTGGGCTTCAACTATATGTTCGACACCGACTTTGCCGCCGACCTCACCATCATGGAGGAGGGCAGCGAGTTTCTTGAGCGCTTCACGCACAAAAAGGACTATCGCTGGCCGATGTTTACCTCCTGCTGCCCGGGCTGGGTGCGCTTTCTCAAGTCGCAGTACCCCGAGCGGACGGAGGAGCTTTCCACCGCGAAGTCCCCGCAGCAGATGTTCGGCGCCATTGCCAAGACCTACTTTGCCGAGAAGATCGGCATTGATCCCAAGCGGCTGTTCGTCGTGTCCATCATGCCGTGCGTCGCAAAGAAAAGCGAGTGTACGCTTCCGACCATGCGCGGTGAGAACGGCATTCCCGACGTTGACGTGAGCATCACCACGCGCGAGCTGGACATCATGCTCCGCGCGAACCATATTTCCCCCGTCCATCTGCCGGAGGAGGAGTTCGACTCCCCGCTCGGCAGCGGCACGGGCGCGGCGGTCGTGTTCGGCGCGACTGGCGGCGTGATGGACGCCGCGCTCCGCTCGGCGTACTACCTCGTGACCGGCGAGAACCCCGATCCCGACGCCTTCACCGCCGTGCGCGGCATGGACGGCTGGAAGGAGGCGAGCTTCAGCATTCCCACGGCGGGCGAGGTGAAGGTCGCGGTGGTGAGCGGACTCGGCAACGCGCGGAAGCTGCTCTATGCCCTTGAGCGGGGCGAGGTCAGCTATGACTTTGTCGAGGTCATGGCCTGTCCCGGCGGCTGCGCGGGCGGCGGCGGTCAGCCCATTCATGACGGGCAGGAGCTGGCGGAGGCACGCGGCGGCGTGCTCTGGCGGCTCGACAAGGGCGAAGCGCTGCGCTTCTCGCACGAAAATCCCGACGTGCAGGCGCTCTATCGCGACTATCTCGGCAAGCCCCTCGGAGAGAAATCGCATCATCTGCTCCACACCGACCATCTGGCATGGGAGATGCCGCAGGCGCAGAGAGGACAATAAGCAAGCGAAAAGCGCGGCGTTCGCCGCGCTTTTCCGAATTTTTATCTTTTTGCAAATAACAGTAGCTTTTTGCGGATTTTGTGGTACAATAAATGCACACTTGATCATCCTGCACGAAAGAGGCATTTTTTCATGGAATTTGTTGCAAATGAGTCCAAAAAGGTTGAGATCGAGACCTCGACCGGCGTCTATCAGCGCCACGCCATTCAGACGCATTTCGTCCAGATCGGCGAGAACTATATCGACCTGATCGAGCGCTACGTCAAGCCGCTCTATGAGGAGGGCGACCTGCTGAGCATCAGCGAGAAGGTCATCGCCCTGTGCCAGAAGCGCATCGTCTACCGCAAGGACATCCACCCCGGCTTCTGGGCGAAGCTGCTGTGCCGCTTCGTACACGTCACGCCCGCAGGCCCCGGCGCGGGCACGCCGCACAAGATGCAGCTCATCATTATGATCTGCGGCCTGCCGCGCGTACTGCTGGCGGCCTTCTGCTCGGCGGTGACAAAGCTCTTCGGCAAGAAGGGCGTGTTCTACAAGGTCTGCGGACACGAGGTGGACGGCATCGACGGTCTGATCGACTACGATATTTCGTTCAAGGAGTATGTGGACTACGGTATTCTCAATCCCGAAAACCCCTCCGGCGTCTGCGATGAGATCTACGAAAAGACCGGCGTGAAGGCCATGATCATCGACGCAAGCGACCTCGACTGCGAGATCCTTGGCAAGTGCAGCACCGTCACGCTGACGGACGAGCAGCTCTGTGAGATCGTGCGCGACAATCCCGCGGGGCAGGAGGGGCAATGCACCCCGTTCATCCTCATCCGCAAAAAGGCTTAAGGCAACACCGCACAATGAAAGCTGCGGCGCTTTGCGAGCAAATCGCTCTTGTACCATTATGCGGAATTGCCGTAACAGCAAAAAGAACGGACCTGCGCCGCGCGGCGCAGGTCCTTTCTCATTCGCTGGTGAGCAGCGCCCGGAACACCTCGACGGTCGGCTCCAGAAGCGTGTCGGGGTATTCATAGTGCTCGGTGTGGATCTGCGGGTGATCCTCGCCCGCGCCCACGCCGAAGAACGCGCCGCGGCAGCGGTGCAGATAGTGGCCGAAATCCTCGCTCCAGCGCATCGGGTCATGCAGGAGCGTGCCGCGGCACACACGCATGACGCGGCTGGCGCAGAGCGCGTCGTTTTCCGTGGCGGGAAAAATGTCCTGTTCTTCAAAGGAAAACTCCAGATGGTTCTTGTGGGCCAGCTCCTGCGCGCGGGTGAGCACACTGCGACGGAGCCGCACGAGATCGTCGTCGTGCTCGCCGCGAAGCGTCAGCCACAGCTCGGCAGACTCCGCCGCCGCGCCGAAGGCCTTTTCGCCCATTTGCGCGCCGATGACGGTGCAGAGCGTGATGCCGCGGTACTGCTCGGGCGCGGCGAGCGCAGGCAGATCGACCAACAGCTGTCCGACTGCGGGAGCGGGGGAGATGCCGGTTTCGGGATAGGCGGCGTGGGCGGGCTTACCAACAAAATGAATCGTCACGCCGCGGCTGGCGCAGGCAAAGGTGCCCGCACGGGTGAGCACCGCGCCGAACGGAAAGCCCGGCAGGTTGTGTGCGCCGTAGATCTCGTCGACCTTCTCGCGGTCAAAAAGCTCACAGCACAGCGCCGCGCCCGCACCGGTCTCCTCCGCGCCCTGAAAGAGCAGAAACACGCTGCGCCCGATGGACTGCCCCTCGAGCATCAGCGCGACGCCGCACAGCGCCGCGGCATGTCCGTCGTGACCGCACAGGTGCGCCGCGCCGCCCTCGGGCGTTGCCAGCGCGTCGTAATCCGCGCGCAGCGCGACTGTGGGCTTTGTGCCCTCCGGCTCGCGGTGCGCGGCGTAGAAGCCGCCCGCAAGCTCATGAAGCTCCAGCGAGGTATGCTCGCGCAGGAAGGTCAGCAGGGTGTGCTTTGTCACGGCCTCGCGGCCGGAGACCTCCGCGCAGGCGTGGAGCTGTGCGCGCAGGGCGGTGATCTGATCCAGCAGGACTTGTTCCATGATCGTTCTCCTTCCTTGCTCCGCGCGGCGCGGGAGCGTTTTCGGGCGCGCAAAGGGGGGAGCCGCCGGAAGGCGGTCCCCCGATGGATGCGCGCAGTCTTTTTTACAGGTTGTAGTAGCGTTCGAATTCCGCGGGATGCGGGATGGCGGCCATGGCCGCGCATTCCCTGCGCTTGGCGGCAATGAAGCTGCGGAGCAGCGCTTCGGGGAACACACCGCCCTTCGTGAGATAGTCGTGGTCGGCCTCGAGCGCGTCAAGCGCCGCGTCAAGCGAGGTGGGCAGACCCTGCAGCTTGGCCTTCTCCTCGTCGGAGAGGGTGTAGAGGTTGACGTCGTAGGGGCCCCAGCCGTTTTCGTGCGGGTCGATCTTGTTTTCAATGCCGTCAAGACCGGCCATCAGCAGCGCCGCGTAGCAGAAGTACGGGTTGCAGGTGGCGTCCGGATTGCGCAGCTCAAAGCGGCGCAGGTTCGGCGTCTTGGCGTAGGCAGGGATGCGGATGACCGCGCTGCGGTTGCTCGTGGCATAGCCGACGGTGACGGGCGCCTCAAAGCCCGGCACCAGACGCTTGAAGGAGTTGGTGCTGGGATTCGTGATGGCGCAGAGGGAATGGATGTGCTTGAGAAGACCGCCCATGAACCAGTGGGCCTCCTGACTGAGATGCGAGTAGCCGTTGTCGTCGGAGAACACCGGCTCGCCGTCCTTTAAGAGCAGCATATGGACGTGCATTCCGCTGCCGGCCTCGCCGTAGACGGGCTTGGGCATGAACGTGGCACTCTTGCCGTACTTGAGGGCGGTGTTGTGGATGATGTACTTGATCATCATGGTCGCGTCGGCCATCTTGCTCATCTCGCCGAGCTTCGGCTCGATCTCGAACTGGCCCGCGCCGCCGACCTCGGGGTGGTGATACTTGATGGGGATGCCGGCCTCCTCCATGCGCAGGCACATCTCGCTGCGGCACTCGTAGGTGCGGTCGAGCGGCTTGGCAATGTGGTAGTGGCCCTGCCGCGGGACGATGACGCCGCGTCCGTTGATGTCGCCGTTCCAATGCGCCTGCTCGGCGTCGAGGCTTATGCCGATCTCGTTCGGCGCGACCTTCCATGCTACATCGTCGAAGAGATAGAACTCAAATTCCGGCAGAATGAGCATCGTGTCGGCGATGCCGGTATCACGCATATACTGCTCCGCTGCCAGCACGATGTTGCGCGGATACTGGTCGAGCGGGCGGTTGTGGGGGTAGTCGATGATCATGGCGTTGCCGGTCATCGACAGGGTGGAGACCTCACAGAAGGGGTCGATCTGCGCGGTAGCGGGGTCGGGAATAAAGACCATGTCGCTCTTTTCGACCACGGCATAGCCGTAGTTCGAGGCGTCAAAGCCGATGCCGTCGGTCATGGTCGCTTCGGTAAAATTCTGGGCGGGAATGGTCACATGGCGGTACTGGCCGTTGATATCGACCATTTTGAAATCGACCATCTTGATGCCCTGCTCACGAATGAGCTGCATGACATCCTGTGCCGTTTTAGCCATTGGGAATTACCTCCAAAATTTATGGTTCGGCTCAGCGAGCCGCCTTGCCGAGATAGGCCTCCGCGATGGCGGGGTCCTTGAGCAGTTCTTTGCCCGGGCCGGACTTGGTGATGCGGCCCTGCTCGAGAACATAGGCGTTGTCCGCGACAGAGAGCGCCTTGAGCGCGTTCTGCTCCACGAGCAGAATGGTCTTGCCCATGGCCTTGATCTCGCGGATGGTATCGAAAATGGTGTTGACCAGCAGCGGCGCGAGGCCAAGGGACGGCTCGTCGAGCATGATGAGGTCGGGTGCGGACATGATGCCGCGGCCCATCGCCAGCATCTGCTGCTCGCCGCCGGAGAGCGTGCCGGCGATCTGATTTTTGCGCTCCTCCAAGCGTGGGAAAATCTCATACACGCGCTTGAGGTCGCGCTCGATGCCGTCCTTGTCGCTGCGGAGGTACGCGCCGACCTTCAGGTTCTCGTAAACGGTGAGGTTCGCGAAGATCAGGCGGCCCTCTGGCACCTGACATACGCCGAGCCGGACGACCTTATTGGCGGCGGTCGGCAGCGGCTGACCCTTGTAGAGGATCTCGCCGGACTTGTACTTCACAAGGCCGGAGATGGCGTTCATCATGGACGATTTGCCCGCGCCGTTGGAGCCGATCATCGAGACGATCTGCCCCTCCTCGACCTCGAGTGAGATGCCCTTGAGGGCGTGGATGCCGCCGTAGTAAACGTTCAGGTCACGAATTTCAAGCATCGCCATCGCCGTCGTCCTCCTTTCCGAGATAGGCCTCGATGACCTCGGGGTTGCTCTGGATCTCCGCGGGCGTTCCTTCGGCAAGGGGCTTGCCGAAGTTGAGCACGAAGATGCGGTCGGAGACGTTCATCACGAGGTCCATGTGATGCTCGATGATGAGCACGGTCAGGTCGAAGCGGTCGCGGATCTCGCGGATGAGGTCCATCAGGGCAAGCGTCTCCTCCGGATTCATGCCGGCGGCAGGCTCGTCGAGCAGCAGCAGCTTGGGATCGGTCGCAAGCGCGCGGGCGATCTCCAGCTTGCGCTGCTGGCCGTAGGGCAGGTTGACGGCGATCATGTCGCGCTGCTCCCAGATGCCCATGATCTTCAATAGCTCCTCAGTCTTTTCGCGCAGAGCCTTTTCCTGGTAATAGTACTTCGTCAGCCATTTGGGACCGACCTTGAGGCGCCAGAGCGACTGGAAGATGTTGTAGTCCGCCTCCGCGTGGCACGCGGTGAGAACGTTGTTGTAGACCGTTTCGCTCTTGAACAGGCGGATGTTCTGGAACGTGCGCGCCATGCCGCGGGACATGATGTCGTAGGGCTGCTTGCGGAAGGGCTTGACATCCGTTTCGCGCATATCGTCCTTGATGATGGCGTCGCCCTGCCCGACGACCGTACCGTCGAAAATGACGCGGCCCTCGGTGAGCGCGTAGACGCCCGTGATGAGGTTGAAGATGGTGGTCTTGCCCGCGCCGTTGGGGCCGATGAGCGCGTAGATCTCGCCTTTTTTGATCTTGAAGGAAACGTCGCCCACGGCGGTCAGGCCGCCGAAGCGCTTGGTGACGTGCCAGAGCTCGAGCATGACGTTGGGGTCATGGTGCTTGAAGGTGATGTCGCTCATACCGACGCCTCCTCTCCGATGCTGCCGCCGTCAGGCGGAGGCAGGTCCTTTTTCTTCTTGGTGAAAACGCGGCCGACGGCACGGCAGATCCTGCCGACCGGCAGCTCCTTTGCCGCCCATGAGACCCTTCGGACGGACGATCATGATGACGATAACGGCGAGGCCGTACATCACGAGACGCCAGTCACCGACCGCGCGCAGCAGCTCCGGCAGCGCGCAGAGCAGCACCGTGCCGAGCACTGAGCCGGTGATGGAGCCCATGCCGCCGAAGATGACCATGATGGTATACTCCGTAGACTTGGTCATCAGGAACATCTTGGGCTGGAGATAACCGAAGTAGTGCGCCATCATGCCGCCTGCGATGCCGGCGTAGAGCGCGGACATGCACATAGCGAGCATCTTGGAGCGGAAGGTGTTGATGCCGCTCATCTGCGCGGCCAGCTCGTCCTCGCGCACGGCGAGCATGCTGCGCCCGTGCTTGGAGTTCATCAGCAGCGCCGTGGCGGTGAGGAAGATAATGACGATGAACAGTGCCGAGGAAAAGAGCGTGGAGAGGAAGGTGCCGACATCGCCGTTGGAAAGTGCGTTCCAGTCACCGAACAGAGTCGTTTTGAGCGGAATGCTCGCCACGCCCTTCGCGCCGTCGAGCAGGAAGTCCTTGCCGCCGACGTTGATGGTGAGCTGCAAATTGTTAAAGATCAGCCGTATCGCCTCGCCCACGCCGAGCGTGGCGATGCAGAAGTAGTCGCCCTTGAGGTTGAGCGTGATCTTGCCGAGGCCCGCGCCGAGCAGCATGGCGGCGAGGCCCGCGATGATGAGCGAGAGCCAGTAGGGCAGGCCGAACGCCATCGTGCAGAGAATGGAAACATACGCGCCGATGCACACGAAGCCCGCGTGACCGAACGAGAACATACCGGTATAGCCCGTGAGGATGGAAAGGCCGAGCACGATCAGCAGGGTGTAGCAGGACTGAATGAGGATACCTTCGATGTAATACCAGCTAAACATATTGTTCCTCCCTCCTTACGCCTTGTCTTCCACGACCTTGCCCATCAGGCCGGACGGCTTGATGACGAGGACGAGGATCAGAAGTCCGTACACGAACAGGTCGCGCAGGTTGGAGTTGAAGGACGCGACAAAGATCTCCATGATGCCGAGCAGCACCGAGCCGACAATCGCGCCGGGGAGACTGCCGAGACCGCCGAACACCGCCGCGACGAAGGACTTGTTCGTGACCTGACCGATGGTGGGCTTGACGATGAAGCGCATGCCGTAGAGCATACCGGCAAGCCGGCGAGCACGCCGCCCATGAGGAAGATGATGAAGATCACGAGATCGCCGTTGATGCCCATGAGGGTCGAGGCCTTCTCACTGTACGAGCAGGCGCGGATGGCAAGGCCGACCTTGGTTTTCTGTATGATGAACATCAAAATCAGCAGCGCGACGGCCGAGACCACGATCATCAGCAGACTGTCGACGCCAAGGGAGATCCCGCCGATGTTGATGCGGTTATCGAAGATCGGAGGGTAGTTTCTGGGGGTGCCGTCGATGGTGGCGATGACGAAATTTTCCAGGAAGATAGAAGCGCCCATCGCCGAGATGATGAAGTACAGGGACGGGGCATGGCGCTTGCGCAGCGGCGAGTAGACCAGCCGCTCGATGATGACGGCGAGCAGACCGCTGCCCACGCCGCAGAGCAGAAACGCCGGAAGAAATGGAACGTTCAGCGCCGTGAGTGCAAAATAGCCCACATAAGCGCCGACCATGATGACGCCTCCGTGGGCAAAGTTGGAAAAAAGTTCATAATGCTGTACACCAGCGAATAGCCGACCGACATCAGCGCATACATACCGCCGAGGCAGATGCCGTTGACCAGCTGCTGGAGAAAATATTCTATACCCATGTATAGCCTGCTTTTTGTCCTGTAACCTCGGGGCCCCGAGTGTCGAAAGGGTGCTTGCTTTTTCTGTTTTGGGGATGTGCTTAGTCTGCGGCGATGTAGGTCTCAAAGACGTAGGTCTTGTTCTTGCCGTCGATGCGCTCCACGCAGCCGGACTTGCCGACGGGGTTGTGGTCCTCGGCAGAGATCTTGATCTTGCCGGCCATGCCCTCGACCTCGACCTGAGAGTACGCGTCGGCGATGGCCTGCGGGTCATCGCTGCCGGCCTTTCTCGACCGCTGCGCACCAGAGCAGGAACGCGTCGTGCGCCATGTAGCCGTTGAGCTCCATCTTCGCGCCGTTGTACTTCTCGGCATACTCCTTGCGGAAGGCGTCGCCCGCGGGATCGACGAGGGAAACGTGGTTGATGACGTAGGAGCCGTCCACCGCGTCGGCGGCGTCGAAGAGGACCTCGGACGCGCAGCCGTCGCCGCCGAGCATCGGCACCTCAATGCCGAGGGTGCGGGCCTGCTTGTGGATCATGATGAAATCCTGATAGAAGATGGGGGTGAAGATGATCTGGGGCTGAGCCTCCTTGATCTTGGTGAGCTGCGCGGTAAAGTCGGTGTCGCCGGCGGTGTAGCCCCTCCTCGGCGACGATGGTGCCGCCCTTGGACTCAAAGACCTTGACGAAGTTGTCCTTCAGGCCCAGCGCGTAGTCGTCGTTGACGTCGTAGAGAATCGCAGCCTTGTCATAGCCGAGGTTATCATACACGAACGAACCGGCGATCTTGCCCCTGCTGGGGGATCGAGGAAGCAGACGCGGAAGTTGTATTCCTTGAGCTGACCGTCCTGCATGGTGACCTTCTCGTTGGTCGCCACGGTGGACATATCGGAGATCTTGTACTGGTCGAGAACGGACTGGATGGCGATGCACTGGCCGGAAGCGTTCGGGGCCGATGATCGCGCAGACCTTATCCTGCGCGCACAGGCGCTTGGCGACGTTGACCGCCTCCTGCGCGTCGCCCTTGGTGTCGTAGCAGATCAGCTCGACCTGCTTTGCCGAGCAGTCCACCGTTGGCGTTGAGGTCTTCGACCATCATCTTGAGGGTCTGGCTTTCGCAGGTGCCGTAGGCGGCCTGGTCGCCGGTGAGCGAGCCCATCCAGCCGAGCTTGATGGTGTCGCCGCCGGAGCTGCCTGCCGTCGTCCTTCTTGCCGCAGCCGACGAACAGTGTCGCGAGCATCAGGCAGGCGAGGGTGAGAGCAATGAGCTTCTTCATGGATTTGCGCATGGTTTGGATCCTCCTTCAATTTGTTGTGACCGTTTTCCTTTCTCGGAACGGTCAGGGCCTTTGCAGGGATGGATGTCCGCCGTGCGGAGCCGGCCCCTGCATCAATGCCGTCCATACTTGATGTGTATGACGCAAGAGAGCGGCAAATGAATTGCAAAGGGCCTATGTCCAAAATAACACCTCGCCGGGTTATTGTCAAGTCATATCATGAGATACTTGCAAAGCGTATGATTTTTGTGCAAAATAACAAAAAATGACCGAATCGAAAGCTCGAAAAGCGGCGAAAAAAACGCTTCGGCTGCGGAAAAACAGCCGAAGCGGCAAGGGAAAAAGAGATTATAGGCGACTTTCCTGAAGCGCGACCTTTTTGCGGAAATCGCCGGGCGTCATCACCTTGAAGCGCAGGAAATTGCGGTTGAAGGTCTTGACGTTGGCGTAGCCGACCTCCATGGCGATGTAGGTCACGGTCTGGTCGGTGGTGAGCAGCAGCTCGGCGGCGCGGTTGATGCGGACGTAGTTGAGAAATTCCTCGAAATTCTTCTCCACCTGCAGCATCAGTGCGCGGTTCATTTCGGCGGCGGTACAGCCGAATTTTTCGGCGACCACGCGTGCGGAGAGCGGCTCGTTGTAGCTGCGGCAGATATACTCCACCAGCGCGTAGACGCGCCGGTCGGTCTCGATGCGGCAGATGCTCTCCACGCGCCGGTAGGTCTTGCGGTAGTCGTTAATGCGCATTCCCACGCGCGCGGAAAAGACCTTGGAGATATGCGAGGCGTCCACATAGCCGAGCGCCGCGGCGATCTCCTCGAGCGTGAGGTCGGTATAGAGCAGATAATTCGCGGCCTTGCCGATGCGCATTTCGTTCAGAAGGTCAAAGAACGAGAGTCCCGTCATGCCGCTGATATAGCTGCTCAGGCTGCTCTCGGGAGACGTAGAAGATGCGCGAGAGCCCCTTGAGCGTCAGCTTTTCGCCGGTGTGGCAGTAGAGATAGCGCAGGATCTCGCTCATGTCCGGCGCGGCGGAGGCGCGGTCGGCCGCGGCGGGCTCGGGCTGCTCGGCGCGGAAGCGCTCCATGAGGATCACCAGCTCGACGAGGCGGTTGACGACGGCGAGCGAGCCGAGGACCTTCGGCGGGGCCGCGCCGAGAATGGATTCCAGCCCCACCTCCTCGCGCAGCGAGAGGAAAAATTGCTGCATCCGGTGGGCCTGTCCCTCGTTGCAGTAGAGCGCGGGCTGCCGTTCAATATGCGCGAGCCAGTCTACCGCGTCGCCGCGCTCGTCGGAGAAGGCGCGGATGTAGCGGTTGAGCGTGTGGAGGTTGTAGATCACGAGGTGATATTGCAGCGGCTCGGCGACCTCCGTCACCGCCGTGATCTGCCACGGCAGGATGGAGAGAAGCGTATTCGGCCGCAGCTCCACGTCGTGCCCTTGGATGCGGATGACGCCGTGCCCCTCGCAGATGTAGAGGAAGCGGGCCTCCTGATGGATCAGCGGCGCGGTCGGCGCCTCGATGGTCTCGTTGTCGAACGAGCACAGCTTGCTCCGGTCGAGACGGGAGCGTTCAAAGGACTGCATCGCGGCAAGGTCTTTCATATCGGTCACCTCATTCGGCCCGCGCCGGACGGCGCGGGGTTGCCTTATGCGTTGTTTCGGTGTATAGTATACCGCAGAGGCGACCCATTTGGCAAGTGCCGGAAAGCTCGCAGGGAAGCGGAGCGGCAAAGGGCACGCCACGCAAATTTGCCGTTAAATACAAGAAAAATAGCTGAAAATGTCCAGCGCGTTTTTCAGAAATTGATATGCTATGTACAGAACATGAGTCAATTTCCCCCATGGGGGGCGAACTATCTTGAAGGAGGACTATCCCATGCCTGTTAATCTCAAAGGCCGTTCTTTTCTCACGCTGAAGGATTTCACCCCCGATGAGATCCGCTATATGCTCAACCTCGCCGCCGATCTGAAGGCGAAGAAGCGCGCCGGCATCCGCGGCAACCTGCTCGCCGGCAAGAACATCGTTCTGCTCTTCGAGAAGACCTCCACCCGCACCCGCTGTGCGTTTGAGGTTGCCGCCTATGACGAAGGCGCGCACGTCACGTTCCTCGATTCCAAGTCCTCCCAGATGGGCAAGAAGGAGACCATGGTCGACACCGCGAAGGTCCTCGGCCGCTTCTTCGACGGCATCGAGTACCGCGGCTACGACCAGAAGGTCGTCGAGGGTCTCGCAGCCAACGCCGGTGTTCCCGTGTGGAACGGTCTGACCGACGTCGATCATCCCACCCAGGCGCTCGCCGACATCCTCACCCTCATGGAGAACACCAAGAAGCCCCTCAACAAGTGCAAGCTCGTTTTCTGCGGCGATACCCGCAACAACGTGGCCTACTGCCTGATGTACATCTGCGCCAAGCTCGGCATGCACTATGTCGGCTGGGGCCCGAAGGAGCTCGCTCCCGCCGCTGACGTCGTGGAGTATTGCCGCGAGGTCGCCAAGGAGACCGGCGCCGTCGTCGAGTACGGCGAGGACAAGGCTCTGCTCAAGGGTGCCGACGCTCTCTACACCGATATCTGGGCTTCCATGGGCGAGGAGGACAAGATCCCCGAGCGCGTGAAGCAGCTCACCCCCTACAAGGTCACCGGCGACGTGATGAAGGCCACCGAGAACAGCGACTGCATCTTCCTGCACTGCCTGCCCTCCTTCCACGACTTCGACACCACTATGGCCAAGAGCCAGAAGGAACTGGGCTACGATATCCGCGAGGTCACCGACGAGGTGTTCCTCTCCCGAACTCCAAGGTGTTCGACGAGGCCGAGAACCGTATGCACACCATCAAGGCTGTCATGGTCGCCACCATCGGCAACGTCTGATCGAAACAACTCGCTCAAGGGCGACGATCTTTTCTTCACTCACGGCAAAGCCTTCGGTGCAAACCGGAGGCTTTGCCGCATTTCATATTATATAATAAGGAAGCCGCTCTGCCCACGGCAGAACGGCTTTTCGTTCAATCCTCCGGCATGGCGACGGCGCGCACGGGCGAGCCGTCAGCGTTCTTGAAGCGCAGGGGGAGCGTCGCGTAGGGAAAGGTTTTCCCCACAAGGGAGGCGAGATTGCAGAGATTTTCCGTGTTCACAAAGCCTGCGCCGAGCAGGATCTTGTGCACAGGATAGTCCACCGTGTCCATCGGGTCGATGGAGATGGCGTCGGTGCCGACGCCCTTGAGCGGGAAAAGGCGGCAAGGTACTCCGCTGCCTCAAGCGAGAGCACGGGGAAGGGGGAGAAGTACTGCTCGCTGCCCCAATATTTCTCCCAGCCGGTGTAGAGGAGCAGGAAGTCTGCGGCCTCGATCTCCGAGGCATGGAGCTGGAGCCGCGCTTTGGGGATCTCCTTTCCCGCAAGGTCGGAGCAGTCGAGCACATAGGCCGTGCCGATGTACTTGTCCGCCGGAAATTGATCGAGCGTCTTGCCGTCGCGCAGCATATGCGCAGGGGCGTCCATGTGCGTGCCGGTGTGGGAGCCCATCGTCAGCAGCGTTTCGCGGAAGCCGTGCTGCTCAAAGGTGTTTGAGGGCGTAAGCTTCGGCGGCTCGGTCTCGGGATAGACGGGCATGGCTTCTTCGATGAGGTGGGTCAGGTCAAGAATTTTCATGGCGCTTCTCCTTTTCCAAAAAAATCATCAGGGCGGCGAGGTCGGCGGGAGAGACGCCCGAAATGCGCCCTGCCTGTCCGAGCGAACGGGGACGGATGGCGTCGAGTTTTTCCCGCGCCTCGAGCCGCAGACCGTCGATGCCGGAATAGTCAAGCTCCTCGGGCAGCAGGCGGCTCTCGAGCCGCGCGAACTCCTCGACCTCAGCCCTCTGGCGGCGGATGTAGCCCTCGTACTTCACGGTGATCTCCACCTGCTCGGCGACGTCCTGCGGACAGGCGACGCAGCCGGCGTCGAGGGCCCGCAGATCGTCGTAGCGCAGCTGCGGGCGGCGCAGCAGCGCGATGAGCGGGCTGCCGTCCGTGATCTCCGCCGTGCCGCGCTCTCGCAGCAGCGCGTTGAGCGCCTCGCTCGCGGGAAGGCCGGTGTGCTCGAGCCGTTTGATCTCCCGCGCGACGGCGGCGTACTTTTCCTCCACGGCGGCAAGACGCTCGTCGGAGATGAGGCCGATGTCGTGCCCGAGCTTTGTGAGCCGCCGGTCGGCGTTGTCCTGCCGCAGGAGCAGGCGGTACTCGCTGCGGCTCGTCATGATGCGGTAGGGCTCGTTCGTACCCTTGGTCACAAGATCGTCGATGAGTGTGCCAATGTAGCTCTCCGAGCGGGAGAGGACAAAGGGAGACTGCCCCGCGAGCCTGCGCGCGGCGTTCACGCCGGCAACAAAGCCCTGTACGGCGGCCTCCTCGTAACCGGACGAGCCGTTGAACTGCCCCGCGCCGTACAGCCCCGCGATGGCTTTCGTTTCCAGCGTAGGCTTGAGCGCAGTGGGGTCGATGCAGTCGTACTCAATGGCGTAGGCGGGGCGCATGATCTCCGCGTGCTCGAGCCCCGGAATGGTATGGACCATCCGCACCTGTACGTCCTCGGGCATCGAGGAGGAAAAGCCCCTGAATGTACAGCTCCTCGGTATCAAGCCCGATCGGCTCGATGAAGAGCTGGTGGCGGGGCTTGTCCGCGAAGCGGACGATCTTCGTCTCGATGCTCGGGCAGTAGCGCGGCCCGACGCCCTCGATCACACCGGAGTAGATGGGGCTGCGGTCGAGATTTTCGCGGATGATGCGATGTGTCTCCTCGTTCGTGTAGGTGAGGTAGCACACCGCCTGATTGCAGGGAACTTGCTCGGTCGTGAACGAGAACGGCAGCGGCTCGGCGTCGCCGTCCTGCCGCTCCATTTTGGAGAAATCGACGCTGCGGGCGTTGACGCGCGGGGGCGTGCCGGTCTTGAAGCGGCGCAGGGGAAGTCCGAGCGCACGCAGCTGCTCCGCGAGCGGCAGGCTTGCGTGCATCCCGTCGGGGCCGCTCGACTGAATACATTCGCCCACGATGGTGCGCCCGTCGAGGTAGGTTCCCGAGCAGAGGATGACAGCCTTTGCGCCGAACACCGCGCCCGTCGCGGTGACGACGGCGGAGACTGCGCCGTTTTCCACGCGCAGCTCCACGATCTCCGCCTGCCGGAGCGTCAGGTTTTCCTGCTGCTCGAGCGTATGCTTCATGATCTGCTGATAGCGGCGGCGGTCCGCCTGCGCGCGCAGAGACCACACGGCGGGGCCCTTGCCGCGGTTCAAAAGGCGGTACTGGATGCAGGCGCGGTCGGCGGCCTTTGCCATCTCGCCGCCGAGCGCGTCCAGCTCGCGCACAAGATGGCCCTTGCCCGTGCCGCCGATGGCAGGGTTGCAGGGCATATTGCCCACGGCGTCAAGGTTGATGGTGAAGCAGACCGTTTTCCGTCCCAACCGCGCGCTTGCGAGCGCGGCTTCAATGCCGGCATGGCCCGCGCCGATGACGGCGACGTCGTAGTCGCCGGCAAAAAATTCGTACATAGGCGTCCTCTCGCCTCCCGAAGAACAAAATTGGATACATTATTTTACCACAGGGCTTTGAGCGGAAACAAGCAAAACGAATTAGCGCAAAGCACAAAACGGCGAGAATATTTTTGTGAAATATGTGGAAAACACACTTGCACGCTTGACAGAGAAGTAGTATCATACTCTTGAAATTGAAAAGAGAAAGGAGCGTGAGAACCAATATGATGTTTGAAAACTTCAAGGGCTTCGACGTCGATGACATGATCTTCGGCACGACGGAGCAGATCGTCAGCGAGCGCTGAGCGACCGGAACGGAACCACGCATGGATGCGTGGATTTTTTGTTTTTATGGGGCAGTTTGCACCATTGACGATAAAAAATTGGGATTGTGAAAATCCGCCGCCGAGGCGGATTTTTCTTGCCTTTCGCGCGGCGGTATGATATACTTTTTCGGATAATGCAGTATGAGAAGAGGAGATCACCATGGCTGTTATCGAATACGATTCCTATAAGCAGAAGCTGCTCGCCATGAGCGACACGTTTGAAAACCTTCAGAAGGCGCTTGACATCGAATCCTCCAAGCACGAGATCGCGCGGCTCGAGGCCGAGGCGCACGAGGACGGCTTCTGGAACGACATCGAGCGCTCGCAGGCCAATCAGATGCGTACCAAGCAGCTGCAGAATAAGGTCCACCGCTTTGAAAAGCTCGTCTCCACGCGCGACGACCTGCTCGCCCTCATCGACATGGGCAACGAGATGGACGACGCCAGCCTGCTGCCCGAGCTGGAGGAGGGCTTCGCCGATCTGGAGAAGCGGATCGAGGAGGTCCGCCTCACGACGCTGCTCTCCGGTGAGTACGATAACTGCAACGCCATTCTGACCTTCCACGCCGGCGCGGGCGGCACCGAGGCGCAGGACTGGACGCAGATGCTCTACCGCATGTATATATGCAGTGGGCGAACAAGCACGGCTTCGAGTTCGAGATGATGGACTATATCGACGGCGAAGAGGCCGGCATCAAGAGCGCGACGGTCATGGTCAAGGGCGAGAACGCCTACGGCTATCTCAAGAGTGAGAACGGCGTCCACCGTCTGGTGCGCGTTTCCCCCTTTGACGCGAACGCCCGCCGCCAGACGAGCTTCGCCGCGCTCGAGGTCATGCCCGAGCTGCCCAACGACATCGAGGTCGACATTCGACCCGAGGACATTGAAATGCAGGTCTACCGCTCCTCCGGCGCGGGCGGCCAGCACGTCAATAAGACCTCGTCTGCGGTGCGTCTCATTCATATCCCCACCGGCATCGTCACCGCCTGTCAGACGCAGCGCAGCCAGTTCCAGAACCGCGACTACGCCATGCAGATGCTCAAATCCAAGCTCATGGAGCTGAAGATCCAGCAGCACGCGGAGAAGATCAGCGACCTCAAGGGCGTGCAGCTCAAGATCGAATGGGGAAGCCAGATCCGCTCCTATGTCTTCATGCCCTACCAGCTCGTCAAGGATACGCGCACGGACTACGAGACCGGCAACATTCAGGCGGTCATGGACGGCGACCTCGACGGCTTCATCAACGCCTACCTCACCAAGGCCGCGAACGGCGAACTGAAAAAATAAAGAAAAAGGTGCTCTGTCCGCCGGGCGGAGCACCCTTTCACGCACGGAGATACGGAAAATGGACGAAAATATCAGAGAAGAGATCCTACAGGAAAATAAAATGGGCACCATGCCGGTCGGCAGGCTGCTCTTCAGCATGGCGGTGCCGATGATGGTATCCATGCTGTTTCAAGCGCTCTACAACGTGGTGGACAGCATCTTTGTGGCAAAGCTCAGTCAGGACGCGATGAACGCCGTGTCGCTCGCGTTCCCGCTCCAGACGCTGTGCATCGCCTTTTCCGGCGGCACGGGTGTGGGTATGAACGCGCTGCTCTCCCGCTCGCTGGGCGAGAAGAATCAGGCGGGCGCGGACCGCGCGGCGAATGTGGGACTGTTTTTGACGCTGTGCAATTTTGTGCTCTTCGCCCTCATCGGCTGGACGCTTGCGGGACCGTTCTTCCGCTTTCAGACGGACAACCCGCAGATCATCGCTTACGGACGCGACTATGTGACCGTCTGCATCGGCTGCTCGATCGGCCTGTTCTTCCAGATGTATAATGAGCGCCTGCTGCAATCGACGGGACGCACGAACCTCTCCATGATCACGCAGATCGCCGGCGCGGCCACCAACATCGTTCTCGACCCCATCCTCATTTTCGGCTTGCTCGGCTTCCCGCGGCTGGAGGTCGCCGGTGCGGCGATCGCCACCGTTATCGGTCAGCTCGTCGGCGCGTCCATCGGCTTCTATCTCAACCTCACGCGCAATCCCGACGTGCATCTGCGCCGCCGCGAGATCCGTCCTCACGCCGCGACGATCAAGGAGATCTACGCGGTCGGCGTGCCGTCCATCATCATGCAGTCCATCGGCTCGGTGATGGTGTTCGGCATGAACAAGATCCTCATCTCCTTTACCGAGGCGGCGACGGCAGTGTTCGGCGCGTACTTCAAGCTCCAGAGCTTCATTTTCATGCCCATCTTCGGCCTGAATAACGCGATGGTGCCTATCATTTCGTACAACTACGGTGCGGGCAAGCCGGAGCGCTTCCGCAGGACGATCCGCCTTTCGGCTGTCACAGCCATCGCCATCATGTGCGTGGGTCTTGCGCTCTTCGAGATCATCCCCGGTACGCTGCTCGGTCTCTTCTCCCCCTCGGAGGAGATGCTGACCATCGGCAGGACCGCGCTGCGCATCATCGGCCTGACGTTCCCGCTCGCGGGCTTCTGCATCGTCTCGGGCAGCGTCTTTCAGGCGCTCGGCACGCCGTTCTACAGTCTGATCGTCTCGGTCTGCCGCCAGATCTGCGTGCTGCTGCCGGTGGCGTATCTGCTCTCCCTGACCGGACGGCTGGAGCTGGTGTGGTGGTCGTTCCCCATCGCCGAGCTCGTGAGCCTGACGCTCTCGGCCATCTTCCTGCGCAGGACGCTGCGCGCGGCCGGCGAACGCCTGAGCCAAAAATAAAAAAGGAGACGCCGTCCGGTGGGTGGCGTCTCCTTTGCTGTATTCTGCGCTTATAGCCCCAGACCGGGGATGTTCAGACCGCTGGTGAAGCTGTTCATGCGGCTGCTCATCGCGTCGTCTGCCTGCCGCAGCGCCTCGTTGACCGCGGAGATCACAAGGTCCTGCAGCATCTCGACGTCCTCGGGATCGACCGCCTCGGGCTTGATGGTGAGCGCGGTGATCTCCTTCTTGCCGTTTGCCGCAGCGCTGACGGCACCGCCGCCGACGCTCGCTGTGAAGGTGGCCTCCTCGACCTCCTGCTGAGCCTTCGCCATCTCCTGCTGCATCTGCATGAGCTTCTGCTGCATCTGCATCTGCTGCGCCGCCTGTCCCGCGCCGTTCGAGAAGCCGCGGCGCGCGCTGTAACCCTTTGCCATATCCGTATTCCTCCTGATATTACTTGATGTTGAAGTTATCGAACTTGCTGCCCATACGCAGCAGGTCCTGGAATTTGTCGCGTTTTTTTCCCGTCCTCCGGCTCGCCGACCACAAAGCGCACGGCGACTGCCCGGCCGACGCTCTGGCCCGTCACCTCGCGCAGCACCGCGGCGACCGCCTCGGTATCGAGCATGGCCTTCGTCACCGCCGTCGGACAGTAGACCGTCAGCACGCCGTTGGCGAGCCGTCCGTCCGCCTGACCGACGAACGCGCGCTTGTCGGGCGTGAGTCGGTTTTTGTAGCTCTCCATCAGCGTGAGCCAGATGTCGCCGTCGCCGGTCGGTGCGGACGCTTCCGCCTTCGGCTCTGCGGCCTGCGGCGCGGGAGCCGTCGTCGCGCTCTGCGGACGTTCCGGCTCTGCCGGCTCGCCGTAGGGCGGGGGAGCGTCGTCAAAGGATCCGTCCGCCGGCGCGGGCGCGCTGTCCTCCCACGGGGGAGGAGCCTCGTCCTCCACGGCTGTCGGCTTCGCCGCAGCCCTTGCGGGAGCGGGCTTCTCCGCCGGCGCGGGCACTACCTGCGCCGTGCTTTCCGCGGCAGCATAACGCACGCCCGTGGCCATCTGCTGTTCGAGCCGTGCGAGCCGCGCGTTGATGGCGCTCAAATCGCCGGAGAGCGTTTCGTCGCAGAGCTTCAGGAGACACAGCTCCGCATCCGTGCGGCGGTTGACGCTCACGTTCATGTCCGCCGCCGCGCGCTGGAGCGTGGTGCAGATGGCGATGAGCCGCGCACTGTCAGCCTGCCGCAAAAGGCTGTCCATCGTCTGGCTGTCGTCGCCGCCCGTGAGCAGCGCCGCGCCGCCCTCGGGAGCCGTTTTGGAAATGAGCAGGTCGCGCGCGAGTGCGGACAGCTCGCCGAGCACCGCGCCCACGTCCTTGCCACTGCCGTAGAGCCGGTGGAGCAGCAGCAGCGCGGCCTTCGTGTCGCGCCGCAGAACGCAGTCCATCAGCTGCGCGGTTTGGAGGTTGCCCGCCAGTCCCAGCGCGTCGAGCACTGCCGCGCTGTCGATGGTCCCGCCCGCCGCCGCGCACTGGTCCAAAAGACTCAGCGCGTCGCGCAGCGCGCCGTCGGCAATGTGCGCGAGCAGCTCCGCACCGTCCGGCCGGAGGTCGATGCCCTCCTGCTCCGCGATGTAGTTCAGCCGTCCCACGATCTCGCGCGGCAGAATGCGGCCGGAACGCAAAGCGCTGGCAGCGTGAGAGAATGGTCGCGGGCACCTTGTGCAGCTCCGTCGTCGCCAGAATGAACATCAGGTGCTCCGGCGGCTCCTCCAGAATTTTCAGCAGCGCGTTGAACGCCGCGATGGAGAGCATGTGCACCTCGTCGATGATGTACACGCGCTTTTTCACCTGCGCAGGGGAGTAGATGGCCTCGTCCCGCAGCGCACGGACGTGGTCCACGCCGTTGTTCGAGGCAGGCGTCGAGCTCCATCACATCGAGAAAGCCGCCGGACTCGATGCCGAGGCAGCTTGAGCATTTGTTGCAGGGGTTACCGTTCTCGGGGTGCTCACAGTTCACCGCCTTGGCGAGAATCTTCGCGCAGGTGGTTTTGCCCGTGCCGCGCGTGCCGGTGAAGAGGTAGGCGTGCGAGAGCCGTCCCTCCGCGACCTGCCGCTGCAGCGTTTCGGTGACGTGCTCCTGCCCGACCACGTCGGAGAAGGTTTTGGGCCGCCACTTGCGGTACAGCGCCTGATACATACCACATTGCTCCTTTCGTGAGGATAGAAAAGGTCCTCCGTATACAGCTGCGTGACCGGCGCCCTTGCGGCACATGACTGGTCCCGCTTAATGCTGCTCGGTTCCCCGCCTGACATGGTTCGCGGGCATTCATTGCGCAAGACCGATCCCGCAGCTGTATGCGGAGGACGGATAACAAAAGATATTATACGATACGGCTTTCGGAAAGGCAACAAAAATTTTTTGAAAAAAGTGAAAAAAGGACTTCACAAATAAGAAAAGCTGTGGTATGATATGCGGGCTGAAAAGTTCATGGGCCTGTAGCTCAGTCTGAGAGGGCGATCCCGACATAAAGCGGGCCCACTTGATGATCGATATTTTCAGCCAAGTTAATATTTGGGCCTGTAGCTCAGTTGGGAGAGCGTACGGTTCGCATCCGTAAGGTCGTGGGTTCGAATCCCTTCAGGTCCACCATAAAAAGCCGTGAAATCGAAAGATTTCGCGGCTTTTTGCAACTAATCGAAACTTTGACGCGAGCCGATTTCCGCTTAAATTTGCCACCGATCGGTTCGCATCCCTTGCGATTATATACTCTTTTCAAACCGCATTACCTTAAATATAAAAGACAGACCAGAATCAGTGATACAGCCCGTCCATTTACATATTAGACCCTGTACAGCGTGAAATCGCGGCGTATTCGCGTTGACGGACATTTGTGGAATGTGATACGATAATACTACCATTCATTATGTTAGAGATGCGTATCATGAAAATAAAACGCTGGCTCACCACCTTCTGCGCCCTTTTGCGATGTCGCTGCTGCTGACCGTTCCCGCCATGGCGGATGATGATGGCGTCCCTACCGGCGGCACTACCGCTCTGCCCGATATCCTGAATGATATTGACCTCGGCTCTACCGACAGCATCCAGTTTTTTTGTTCGCCAAGCTCCAGCTGGCCCAGGCGCAGTCTCTGTAAGGACTCCGCCAATTCCTATATACAGCAGATCGAGAGGCTTCAGGGCCGAATCTGACTCCTGACCGCGGATACACTCGAAAAAGATGGGCAGCTTCAGGCAGAGGGAGACAACGCTGTTATGTTGAGCTTCACATAACAGCGTCGCCGTTCCCCTGCGTCATGTTTTTGATGCAGGGGATTCGCTATGCCGCGGATCATCCTGAGAAGAGACCGTAGGAGAAAACGACTGCCGCAGCGCTCCGCTGCGGCAGTTGCTCAATTCAGTTGGTCAAGATATGCGGCAAGCTCATCAAAGCCGCCGTGGGGAATGGCCGAGATGTCTTTCCCCTGCGGATTGATGAGGCAGGGCGTGAGGAAAAACACCGGAATGCCAAGTCTCTGCGCTGCGCCGTCCTCCACCACATCGTTACCGACCATGAGGCATTCCTCTGCCTTCCGACCGAGCTTTTCGAGGATCTCACGATAGTAGGCGGGGTTCGGCTTACAATAGGTGGAATTCTCATAGGTGGTAATGAGCGCAAAATCATCCGGCTCCAGTCCCGCCCAGCGAATGCGGTTTTCCGTCGCAATGCGTGGGAAGATGGGATTGGTCGCCAACACCACCCGATAGCCGCGCTTTTGCAGGCTGCGGACGATCTCAGCTGTGCGGGGATCATGCCCGCAGATGCTCTGCGCCCGGTTAAATTCGTTGGCGTAAAAGTCCACGAAGAGTGGTTCATCTGCTCGGGCCTTTTTCCCATAGATGGAAGCGAATTTGTCCCAGAATGCCTCTTCGTTCGTGCGGCTGCCGTCGTTGCGGACATGGCCTCGGTGCCGGTCCAGATGGCTTCAACGAGCTGCTTCGGCTCATAACCATGCGGCGCGAGCTTGGCCGCAAGGAACTTGAAGTAGCCGCGCGTGAAAGCGTCCTGGTCCATCGGGAGCAGCGTTCCATCCAAATCAAACAATACGGTCGTGATCATTGTGCTTGTCTCCTTCGAGCGAGAATACATGATGTATCATACCGTTTTCTTTTTGCAAAAACAAGGAGAAATCACCATGTTTATCTATCCTGATAATCTCAAAGCCAAGCCCATGCTGTGGCTCTGGCTGCTGCGGGACATCGCCGTGATCGGCGTCGCCGTGCTGCTCTCTGTGCTGGCGCTGTCACAGGGGCCTCGGCATGGGGCTGCTGGTCGTCACGGTGCTGTAGAGCCAGAATCAAAAAGACAGTTCTATGCGTTTGAAGCAAGGTAATGGCCTTTTTAGCGATTGCTTGCTTTTTGCTCTCGATTCCGTTGAACCCGCTTGGAAAAAAATCCTCGGCCCCCGGCAACGATTTCCGCAGAGCGCGCACCACCGTGAACGCGGACAATACGCCCTGACTCATTTAGATGTTTCAGATCTGTGCGCAAAGTCATCTCTGACACATTGGGAAATGCGGATTTTAACTGTGCAAACGTGATCTGGCCTTCGGCATCAACCAAATCAACAATTTTTTTCCTACGTTCTTCCATCAGATTTCTCTTTTCTTTTAATTCTATCTGTTAGGCCGATGCTGCAGGAGGTATTCCTCTGCCTCTGGACACCATAATCCCCGATGATCTTTTGGTAATTTCAGCAAGTGCCGCATAACAGGAATTACGCTTGCCCAACTCTTTAAAATCGCTAATAGCTGTAAGAGGCAAGCAATACGTAACTGAACGAAGTACCGAT